>Ga0182004_10004834_pt1 | contig 10914 bp, 9 predicted proteins | sample Sormic07211540_1_FD_120479 | JGI IMG/M metagenome (GOLD analysis project Ga0182004, IMG submission 120479) | Endophyte microbial communities from Sorghum bicolor roots, Mead, Nebraska, USA - 072115-40_1 MetaG | ecosystem: Host-associated > Plants > Roots > Unclassified | place: USA: Nebraska...
AACCTCAAAGACTTCATGTTGCTAGTTGCTACACCAAAAGGACGATCAATCCAATTTGTACAGCATCCAAAAAAAATCACGTTCTTGTCTTGTTCGTTACAATAAAAGACTTCGTGTTGCTATTTGCTACACTAAGGAGACGATCAATCCATTAAATTCTCGTCTTGTTCGTTACATGAACCTAAAAGACTTCGTGTTGCTAGTTGCTACACCAAATGGACGATCAATCCAATATGTATAGCATCCCAATAAAAAATCACATTATCATCTTGTTCATTATAGAAAGACTTCGTGTTGCTAGTTGCTACACTAAATGAACGATCAATCCAATTTGTACAACATTCCCGTTGCTAGTTGCTACAGACGGTCAATCCAATCTATACAGCGTCTCAAAAAAATTCATATTCTCGTCTTGTTCGTTACAGGACCTAAAAGACTTTGTGTTGCTAGTTGCTATGCCAAACGGACGATCAATCCAATTTGTACAACGTCCCAAAAAATCCAATTTGTACAACATCCAAAAAAATACTAGGCATAACAGTTTTTTTTAAAGTATAGACTAACTAACCCTATCCCTATAACCACCTTCGAATAACTGAGCCAGTAGATCTTGAGATTCACGAAGCCTCGCTGTCCATGGAGACATCGCCTACCATTGAAAACGTAGCGCCGTTAGAAAAAATCCAGAAAAATGTGAGCACATGTGACAAATGAAGAATTTGAACCTAGGTGGGCTGGTTCCACCAAGAAACCTAACCAATTGATCTATGATCAGTTTGCAAACAATCTTCATTTCTACTGCTTCTAAATACAATCTCATCTTTCGTACTGACATGTGTGGTGGTCTGGTGGACATGACAAGTGAAGTTGGTAGTCTTACATTCAACAGTACAACTTTACAATAATTCATCATTCGGATCATTGATGATTTCCCTCTAGTTTTCATCTTGCCAACAGACTGTTGTAGCTAAATCTAGAAAGAACTACATATATGTATGTACGTGTAGTTGCGAGTACTATGGATGTGAATGTCCTTAAGAACAGACGGGGAGCCACATACAAAAGGGCAACCCTTCAAAAAAATCATATTGAATCAATAAATACACAAACTGCAGTGCAAGAACCATTCTCCTTCAAATAAAAGTAAAAGGAGTGCGTTTTGCTTCTAAACGCCAAAGTATGCTGTTTGATTCATCTACCATAGGAAACACCACTAAATACTTCGCCATCACCTCCAAGTGATGCTTCCCATTCAATAGAGGTGAGATGGATTTGACACAGAGTTGGCATGATGTCCCTCATCTCAGGCCGGTTCAATGGATCCTCACTTAGGCACCATATTGAAACATTTGCCATCTATAGAACAGAGAAAGGCAAGATTCAGTTATCTGAGATCTTTAAGTGAACAATATTATGCATTTTCACTGACCTTGCACACTTCTTCTATGGGATAGCAGTCCTTCAAGTTAGGATCTATAATTGTTTCCAATGAGCTCTCTAGATTTTCTGATTTGAAGACTTTCCTCATCTGTTCACAGAATGATGTATTTCTTGATTTTGTTTTTAATACAACCTTGCTGAAAGTTAGCATGCAAACCACAAAAAATAACCACACCAGACATTGTAAGTGCTCGCAAGGACTCTTACAATTGAGATTATTGACTTCATCTTGTTGACTTCTTTGTTATCCCGGATAAGTGCACGGAGTCCTGTAATGAGCTCTGCAAGAACTACTCCAAATGCATACACATCAGACTTGGTAGTCATATGAAGTTCAAGAACTGACCTGCAGTATTAAATTCATATAGTCAGTACTACATATGAAGCTGTACCAGCTGGTTGGACTGAAAATCATATTCAAATGAAAACTAACTCAGGTGGAAGGTATCCTGGCGTTCCAACTAAACGAGTTGCCATGCATTCTTCTTCATCACTACGCTCAACAAGCTTCACTAGTCCGAAATCTGCAACCTGTTCAACAGAGAATAATCAGATGCTCATGTCTGAGCAGATACAGAAATTTGGTCGTTTAAAAGAGACTTACTTTAGCTCTTAATCCATTGTCGAGCAGAATATTGCTTGTTTTGATGTCACGATGCACGTAACAGGCCTTAGTATGATCATGAATGTACTCAATACCACGTGCTGCATCCAATGCTATCTGTGTTCTAGCAGTCCATGAAAGAGGTTGATGGCCTGAAAATTTTATCTTGGAAGCAAGTTAGTGTATATGAAAACTCAACACCATGTACAGCCTCATGTAATACTGGAAATTTCTGCTTTCAGAAACTTCTTATAAGAATGAATAATGTTATACCTGTTTCTTTTAAATGTATTTGTATAAAATAATAAATAAATAGTCTTAAAAAATTATGAAGACAACATACTTAGTATCATGAAGACATATTAATTTTTAAAATTATATTAGTTTACATATTTTTACTGGAGGGGGCACTGATTAAACTTAACCTACACAGTTGTTTCTCCATCGCATACCTTTCAGCAACGGATCATGTAGATGCTCACTAAGTGATCCATTCTGGACATATTCATACACAAGGTACAGGTGATCATCCCCAGCAGCATAACCAATCAACTCAACCTATTTGTAATTGAACACCTTAGGAAAGTCTGTGTTGACAAGCAAAGAACCAATACAAAGATATCCACTTCCTGTTGGATTTTAGGAATTAAGTGCATACCACGTTAATGTGATGTACTTTGCACAGAGCTTTCAACTCAGCAAAGAATTCCTTCGATTTGCTTGCTTTCATCTTCTTGATCGCAATTTCCTATGAGCAAAGTAACACATAAGGATATTTTCATGATTCTACATGAGACAATACAGAGATATCTTACATGTGCTCCTATGAAACCAAGGTAAACACTGCCATATCCTCCCTCGCCGATCTTTCTTTTCTCATCGAAATTAGCCGTAGCATCTCCAATTACTTTCAAACTAAAAATGACAGGCCTCTCTGTTTGGAATGGGTCAATATCTGCAACCACTCAATTCAGAGTAATAAGATAAGATACGTTATATTTAGCTAAAAATTTAGAAGCAGAAACATGTATCACATGAGAATACCATTAATTCTCATGGATGGAAAGTAACGGCTCTCCAGAGCAGCGATGCTGGTGTTGCTGGGAGCTCTCTCCATTTTTATTTCAGGTGCTTCAACAGTGTGCTGAGAAGACCTCCTTCTCAGGCGAAGAATGACAGTGAAGACGCAGAAGAACAATATTGCAGCAGATATGGATGCTGATATTATGATTGTCATACTACCAACACCTAAAAAGGATCAAACAAACAACAGAAAAAAAAAGATCAGCTTAATGGGAGCAGAAAATAGCATGTATGATTTAATTGAATACCACTGAAGAGCACAAGAAACAAAAAATCAATTTCAAACACATTTGGATCGCAAGAAGCATCTGCATCTTGTGTTACTAAACATTAAACATCAATCATAAAAATATATTGTAGCACAAACCTTATGCATAAATTTTGAGTAATTTAGAATAAAGAAAATACGAAAATATTTAGTTGTGACTCACTTTTCTTAGAAGGACCAGCAACTCCCATTGGAATAAATAAGATCCATCCTGGTTTAATGAAATCAGGATTTGTCACACTCGGATTCAAATTCAAGATATCTTGTGGACTTGAATGGAACAAGTTTGCAATAGTAAGCAGGGTATCTTCCTCCTGCACTGAATAAGACAATATTCCCTCTGATGCTGTTGAGGAACACCCGCATGGGAGGTGAACCGTAATTGTATTCCCAGGTGTCAATTCCGAACCATCACCAACATTCATTGCAAGCCCGCTGAAGGTATTACTCTTCACTTCGCCAGGTGTGTCATCCGGCTCCACTTTATATTGAGTGTCATGAAAAAAAGCAGTCGTGGTGTTGCTGATAGCCTGACACTTGCATGCCACGCCCATCAACAGGTCCTGTGAACCAGAGAGCCGATTGATAGTCTGGATGAGAGATGCATTACCGTTGAATACAGAGACAATCTCTGACAGGCTACGCCCTTGAGGAGTGACATAAAGGAATGAGCCGCATGAAGGGTTGATGGACACAGCATCGCAATGCAAGGGTTGCCATTCCGAAGTTGATGCTAGGCGGCTTTGTTGCTGATCAATTGAAGAGGCGCTTGTATAGTGGTGCTGCAGAAACAAGGTGAGGAAGAACAGGAAACCATGTTTAGCCATGGTGAGCAAGCAGAGAGGCAAATGAAGTTTGGTTACAGCGGAGGTTTATTTCATAGTACAAACATTGGATTCTAGTGCTTGTACAGTACCTTGGGTGCCTGAGATGTCAATTGCCTGGCATGGCCAGCTATTGCACGCCTGCCACTGTTGTTTCTTGTTAAATCCGCTTCTCTGAAGCTTTGCACTGGTTGGAGCATAGAAAATGACATCATAGAGTATTAAAGCATATTACATCGTCCACCAACTCATGTCCAAAACTAAACAAATTGGCCAGCTACGTGCAGGCCTCTTTGGCTTCCAACATTTGGCAGTTTTTGCAAGGTTCAGTGTTGGAGCGCAATGGCTCGGTCTCCGGTTCCCCATCTAACGTGAAGCAAAGTTTGTGCGATCAGCTTCATGATTTCAGGAAACAGGCAGAGGCAGGCTTTGCGCCAAGAAGATGGGGGTGGAATTAAGCATTCGGAGGGTCCGGAGGCCACTGGCGGAGCCTCTTGCAGGAGGCGTATGGAGCCAAGCCTTCGGGTGGGCAAGTATGAAAACTGTTGAAAAACTCCTAAATTATTTTATATTTTTACATTTAAAATATGAAAACAAAAACAAAAATGATAAAGTTGGACACGAACGCGAACTTATGAAATATTAAAAATTCCAAAAACGAACTAACTCGAGCGGTTATGTCGAACACGGTCGATATACGAAAACTCGATATGAAATACCGACCTGCAGTACCAAGTGCATAACTAAGTACATGCACAATCAATTTTAAGTGCATATAATAATTAAAAAGTACATAATCTTTGGTCTTAGGTATTTAATACAATAGTCTACACATAAATATAAGTCTAGAAAAAGCCATTAATAGCTAGCAGGATAATAGGAATTAAAATAAGATATAGCAATTAGTATACTATTTTAGAATCTAAACTAAAATTAAATGTTATTAAAATATGAAGTCGAACTGAGAGGACAACACCTCGTGAGGTCAAAGGAGACGATGAGACTGGGTGTCGTCTATAAAAGAGTGTGCAGCTGGCCACCAGTAGAAAGAACACAATCGCATGTTGAGTAGCCTATAATTGGGCTGTGTGACCGTTGCAGTTAGCTAAATTTGGTTTAAAAACCAAATTTTGAATTCAAAATATTTCAAATTAAAAATAGAAAAGTAGAAAACGGTCGAAAAATGTCTAAACCGTTTTCTACTTTTACATTTAAAATATGAAACATCTAAAATACAAAAATGAAAACGGTAAAGTCGGATAAGAAAATACGAATTCGATCAGATTAAATATAGGGAACGATGCGGTTCAATTCGGGATATTTCCGTTCTATTTTCATCCGTGGCGACCTGAAGGGCGGCGGAGACTAGAAAAAGCTACCCCATGGGCCTCATGAGAAAGCTGCCGCATGGGCCTTAGCAAGGCTTACAAAAGCCCACAAAGGATGATTGCATCCCAAGTTGGCTCGGCTCCAACCCCCACCCCAAACCTCACTTCTCTAAGTCCCCCTGCATAATCCGGCTGATTTATCCCCTTGGAGCATCATCCACATCACTTCAAATAATTTTGTTTGTTGGATCTTTGATCGAGGGGCTTAGATTGTCTGAAGCGGATTATGTCCGCTGCTTTTCTGATTTTGTACAAAAAAAGTCCAAAATATATAATTAATATCACAATTAGACACAAACAATCAGGTAAGGTTAAATTAGGAGTTTTGAAATAGTTGTTTTTTAGAACGAAAATGTTTTATTTCCAAGAGACACTAACATAGTGGCAAACATAGGCCTGGTTTAGTTGGCAAAAAATTTAGTTTTTGGCTACTGTAGCACTTTCGTTTTTATTTGACAAACATTGTCCAATTACAGAGTAACTAAGCTCAAAAGATTCATCTCACAAATTACAAGTAAACTGTGTAATTAGTTTTTATTTTCGTCTATATTTAATGCTCCATGCATATGACTAAAGATTCATGTTACGAGGAATCTTGAAAATTTTTGCGAACTAAACAAGGCCGTAGTTTTACCAACATACCATTTTCTCCACACAGTTGGATAGGCTCGGCGTTTCCCTGCCTTGTATTTGGTGCGGGCGTGGTACGTTAGAGGATGTGTTTCTGGAGCGTGCCTCATGCCTCTCCCTTGTTTTTACCTTTTGTTTTCTCCTATGTTAATGAACCGACACGCAGCTACATCGTTCGAGGGGGAAAAAAAGACAAAATGGACATCTAAATGCACCTTTACATTTTCTAAGCCAAAAAAAAACCCTATCATCTGAACATATATGTGACAGCACTCTCGAAATGGTAGAGGATGTACATCTAAGGGTATCATTTGAAATTTATTATCCAGTTATCTTTCACTCTTTCCTTAAGGTCTTGTTTAGTTCACCCCGAAAACCAAAAACTTTTCAAGATTGTCCGTCACATCGAATCTTGCAGCACATATATGGAGCATTAAATATAGATGAAAACAAAAACTAATTGTACAGTTTGGCTGTAAATCGTGCCATGAATCTTTTAAGACTAGTTAGTCCATGATTGCCAAATAAAAAAAATTTCAGAACCCAAAACCAAAAATTGCCAAATAAAAATAAAAGTGCTACAGTATCCAAAACCAAAATTTTTTCAGAACTAAACAAGGCCTAAAGATTGTAAAAATGAGTGAACTCAGTGCAGGACACAAACAGAATTTAACGGTAGTCTACCTTAACTTTCACAGCTGTTTGGATGAGGGTCATTTGTTCAGGAAGTTTTAGGATTTTGTTCCAATTTAAATGAAGCCCTAGGATTTGAATATAAATGCCTCCCCTACTCCATCAGGCCCTAACCCTAAGCATGTTCAGTATTTTTTTAAAACCTGAAAAGAATATAGGCGGCATGAATAAAATACTAGGAAACTGCTAAATTCAACACTAACAGAAATGGTTGGTATTGTCAGAGAAGGAAGTGGTGGGTCAAACTGCAAAACAAACATGGGATTGGAATGTATTAAACATTACAATTACAAACTTATTGGCACTAGTGAATAGTGATCTTCATTTAAGACTACCATATCAGAAAATAGGCAGCAGATTTCTCAAGTAACTAGCATTTCGAGGTGCAAGGAAATGCAGCCACAGGAGTGTTTACGGTAATTAGTTCTATGAATTTTAGGTTATCCCACATAATTAAAATGTAACCAATTTCATGTATGCAAATGAACCTTCCATGATTATAAGGAAAAACAGAGTACAGAACTGATTAAGATAAAGCTGAATAAGTACATGTTTGACGGAGTTTCAGAAGATTTCGTCTCTACCAGAATATAACAATATAGAGGACTTGTTTAGTTCGCGAAAATTTTTGTATTTAGCTACTGTACCATTTTCATTTTGTTTAGTAATTAGTGTCCAATCATAGGCTCAAAAGATATGTCTTGCAAATTACATGTAAAGTGTGTAATTAATTATTTTTATCTATATTTAATGCTCCAAGAAAATTTTTGGGAACTAAACGGGGCCAGAGTTCATAACATGTACTTGATATATGACATGCTTTACAATGACAGATGCCAATCATCATTTCTTTACTTTGCCAACCCAACTCATCCCTGTGTTCTTGTACATATTTTCTTTCGATAACTCATCCCTAACCTCCTCAGCATCCCACCACATCTCTTGTGAGGCATACAAGTTTGAGAGCATAACCCTGTAAGCAGCTTTCTCTGAATTGAGTTCAAAGAGCTTTTCAGCAACAATCCTGCCGAGGCTAGAATCACGATGGACACAACAACCCCAAAGCAATGCACCCCATACACCACAATCTGGTTGTATTTGCATTGTCTGTATAAGATCATATGCCTCCTTCAGCTGGCCAAATGTTGCAAGAAGCCTCACCATGTACACATAGTGCTCCACTTCAACAACTATCTTGAACTCATCCCTCATTCTCCTGAACAACTTCCATCCCTCCTCCAAGTGTCCCACATGACAACAAGCAGCAAGTAAAGCAGAGAAGGTAGCACTATCAGGCCTGAGCTTATCATTAACCATCTCATCTAGGACTTCAATAGCCTTAGTTGCAAACCCGTGAGATCCAAGGTTTGATATGACTGTGTTGTACATGACTGAGTTCTTATCAGGTAATTGGTGGAACACCAAGTATCCAAGCTCAGTGAAACCACATTTTGCATAAGCATCCATTAGTGAAGAAGAGACTCTTATGTCCATATCTGCTCCAAGCCTGAGTGCATAACAATGGACCTCCCTGGTACAACTAACAGAAGCTGTAGAAGCACATACAGAGAGAACACTAGCAATCAATATGCTGTCGGGCCTCCTACCAGTAAAACACAATTTCCGGAACAAATCAAATGACTCCTCATACTTGCCAGTTTGCATTAGCCCAGTAATCAACGACGACCAGGTAATCAAATCTGCATCAGGCAAGCTACCAAACAAGCTTTGGCCAGATTCCATACACCCACACCTCATGTACATCGACACAAGTGTGCTTCTCACATGGTGTCCGGAGTCATAGCCCCCCTTGACACACATTCCATGGACTGCTTGACCGAATGCAAGTATTTCCGGATTCCAGAAGCATGAGATTAAGCCAACCATTGAATACCCATCCGGCTGCTCCCCAGCTCTCCGCATCAAGGAAAACATCTGGAGACCATCATACCACATTCCTTGGTAACCGTATGCAGACATCATGGAGTTCCAAAGGACCAAGTCCGGCTCGCACAATCCATCGAACACGCTGCGAGCATTGTCCACGAGGCCAACCTTTGCGTACCCACTCACAAGCGCGCTGAGGACAATCGGTCGGGAGCACATACCACATGATGTGGCGATACCGTGGACGACCTTGACGGCGTCCGGGCGTGAGGATTCGGCGCAGGCACGGAGGACGCAGGCGAAGGTGTGAGCGTCGGGCGGTGTGGCGGAGCGGCGCATGCGAGCGAAGAGCGCGAGCGCGGCGGGGAGGTCGAGGCGGCGGGCGTGGGCGCGGATTAGGGCGTTGTAGAGGAGCGGCGAGACTGGGTGGGGAGCCTCGTCCAGCAAGCGGCGGGCGGAGGAGAAGTCTCCGCGGGCGGCATAAGAGCGGAGCACTAAGAGGCGGAGGTCGGCAGGGCCAGAAGCGGAGGAGGGGGAGGCGACCATGAGGCGCGCGTGGAGCTGCTTCGTGTGCGAGAGGGACAGAGGGAGGGCGGCGCCATTACTGGACCCACCGGCGGCCGCCGCGGCGAGGAACGGGAGGTTCCCGCGCATACCATGGACGCGAGGCTCACTGGCTCAAAGCATTCGTCTTTGACTAAAATCAAGGCGTCTGAGTTTTTTTTTGTTTTGTTTTTTTTGTCAACAGGTCTTTTTTTTATAATTGCAATAAAATTTATTACCCGCAGCAAGAAGCTGCTAAGATGGATACAGAGTTGAGGTCTACTTGGAGTAGAGCCTGAAACAAAGTACAAATGGGGCCACATAGAGACCTGGTACAATCACAGTTTTGAAATGTAAGCATGGAGCTTCGGGCCTGTTTTGCTAAAGTATCAGCTGTTGTATTTTGATTTCTGTTGATCTTGAAGAGCTGAGTTTGTATTGTGGCCGCAGTATTGGTGAAAACCTGTGTAAACGGTTTGATTCTCCACTGGGGCGGGTTCTGTTGAGGAAATGCACCAGTTGCTGGGAATCTGAAAGAAAATTGCAATATGGAATTTGAAGAGCCTGGACAATAGATGCTCCAAGAGCTAGGGCTGCAGCTTCACCCATGAGAACGGAGTGGCAACTCTGAAGTTGTGCTTTGACATAGATGGCTTGAAGCGGCTGAACCTGAAAATTTAGGATAAAGATGCCTAGACCTACAATGTTAGTATTTATGTTCTGTTCATCAGGGGTTACTGCGGCATCAACATAACATCTTGAGCCTTGGAGGCTTGCTGGGTAGGGGCAGAAGTGCATTGTTGGTTGTTGGAGGTGAGCCTGCAAAATTGAAAGTTGATTACCTGGATTTTGAGTAAACTGAGATGATGTCTGGGGTGGGTTTTGTTCATTTTGGGTCATGTAGGCTCGGATGGCTTGATGAATTTGAGGGGCTGTCCAATCCTTCCTGTTGAAGTGGTAATCATTTCTGGCTTTCCAAATAAACCAAAGAGTATAAAGAATTTTGCATAATAAAGCTTCAGGAGTGGAATCTGTAACTATAAGGGTTAGCGTTGATTGGACACCATCAATTTCAGAGGGGAGATTAGCAGTATTGATGGAAGGGTTGGATGTGAGCCATACCTGACGAGGGAGGGTACATTGGAAGAACAGATGGTAGTCATTTTCAATCATGTTGCATCTGTCACATGTATTGTTAGCTGGGGATGAAAATCTGGTTGCCCTGTCAGCTGTGGCTAAGGCTCTTCTTATGAGTCTCCAGGTGAAGGTTTTAATGATAGGAGGGATACTTTTGCATTTCCAGACCCTGCATAGAATTGTATTAGCCTGTGGAGTGATGCTTCTTGTACCTGTAGCAGGAATCTGCACAATGTTGTTATTAGAGAGGTGTTTATAAATAGCTTTCACAGTTTCTAATCTATCTTTAGCAGGAGTCCATCTTAGGATGTCACTGTCTGTACTGTCAACCGTCGGGGTATTTATGATATGGCTGACAGCTTGATTGTCAAAAGTGGTATTAAGAAGAGGTATGTTCCAAGTACGAGTGCCTGGATA
>Ga0182004_10004835_pt1 | contig 10914 bp, 13 predicted proteins | sample Sormic07211540_1_FD_120479 | JGI IMG/M metagenome (GOLD analysis project Ga0182004, IMG submission 120479) | Endophyte microbial communities from Sorghum bicolor roots, Mead, Nebraska, USA - 072115-40_1 MetaG | ecosystem: Host-associated > Plants > Roots > Unclassified | place: USA: Nebraska...
ACTCCACGTGGGAGAGTGTGACTTGCGGGTCACCACTAGCAAGAGGACCGGTGGCAACCTTGGAGCTTGTCTCAACGGGGACGTAGCTTGGTGGCAACCAAGTGAACCTCGGGAGAAAATCATTGTGTCAACATTGTTCTTCCCATTGGTTTGCAAGTCCCTAACACAATCTTGTTCTTACATTCATATACTTATATTTGTGTAGTTGCTCTTGTAATTAGTTAGTTTGTGTAGCTTGCTAGTTACCTTCTTGCTTGTGTAGCTAGAAGTAGTTCCCTTGCATGACTAATTTGGTTTGTGTAACCTTGTTAGTCACATTGCTTAGTTTGTGTAACAAAGTAATTTGCACTCTCTAAGTTGACGTTGGTTGCCTTGTTATTGAGCATTGCTAGTGAGCTTAGAATCTTTGTGCTTTTGCTTACTAGTTGTATAGGAGCTCCCCGGTCTTGCAAAGTACTAGTGGCATAGGTTTGTATGGCCTTGCTCCTATAATTGGTTAGGTGACCTCTTACTAAGGTAGCACCTTGCTTGCTTGTTTAGGATCTTTTCAAGGTGCTAGAGAACTTAGATAGAGGGGTGTAGTCTTGGCTAGACCGATAGTTTTAATTTCGCATTTGTTTCAGTTATCCGGCTTAATAAATTTTAGAAAGGACTGTTCACCCCCCTCTAGTCGGCCATCTCGACCCTTCACCGAGGCCGGAGACGAGAGGGACGACGAGGACGAGCGTGCGTTCTGGGGCAACGACGATGAGGGACGACGAGGATGAGCCTCGGCCATGGCGGAGGAGGACGAGCGCGCGGGTTGAGGAGGACGACGGACGGCCGCAACGAAGAGCTCCTGCACGGCGGCGACAGCGATGGGATCGAGAGCGGCAGCAGTTTCTGTGTTCCGGTTGGAGGTGGAAGAAGAGAGGTCACCCTGTAGTATATATAGGGGGTGGACCTTTAGTCCTGGTCTCAGCCACGAGCTAGGACTACTTTTAGTCTCGGTCGCAGCCATCAGCCGGGACTAAAGGTATGACCTTTAGTCGTGGCTTGAAACAAGAGCTGGGACTAAAGGTCCTTTTTGGCGGGATTCAAGGCCAGGACTAAAGGGCTTTAGTCCCGGTTTGCATTCAAGGCCAGGACTAAAGGGCTTTAGTCCTGGTTGTGGTTAGAACGCGGGTCTAAAGGTCTGCTACGGTTTCACTTCTCGCCAATGTTTTGGATGCCTTTATTTTTTTTATATTCCATTTTATAAAATTCATATATTCTTGTTAATTGCTCAGAAAATTATATACAAGGCATAGAAATATTTAAAACACAACTATGGATTTGATTTTGCTTTATTGCACAAAGGAAATTTATGTGACCTAATTTTTTTTAGTTTGCTTTATAAGTTTTTAAAAATAAGTAGTGTTTTAATTACTATTTCTATAATGCAAAAATGTAGTGTTTTATTAAAATGAAAAAATCCTATATGTCTACTGAAAAATTATTTTCACATTATTTCAACGTTAATGTTTTGATTTTTGATCTCTCATTGTTGAAATACAAGGCATAATGCCACCATCAAACATTAAAATTTTGAAATTTCAAAATTTGAGTGGTCCAAACTCTCTTAGATGAAAAGTTGACCATTACACCAAATGTGTGTCTTGATGATCTAGACAAACTTTGTATTCATGACTTTTGTAGCTGAGACCATCTAGGGTCCGTTCAAAGTGTTTTTTTTGAAAAATCCAATGTTTCACTTGGTCAAACCAGGCAATAAAAGACCTTAAATGAAAAAATTATGAATACAAAAGAGTTAGACCTCACCAAGGTCTACCTATGATACATAGTACATTTTTGCATTTAGAAAAGTTCCAGTAAACTCTAGTCACATGTTTTTAAAATCTAAGGCGTGACTTGGTCAAACTTGGTCAAATGATGCACTAAATGATCCCAAATGAAATACTTTTGAATACAAGGGTGTTAGAGCTCATCAAGATACACATTCCGTACATAGGATATTTTTGCATTTGAGAAAGTGTTGGTAAACTCTAGTCACAAATTCTTGAATCTCACACAAACTTTATGAAACTATATGTGAGACCTGTGGATTTAGAACTACGCTTTTGTAACGCTTTGTCAAATGCAAAAATGTCCTATGTATCAAATGTAGATCTTGATGAGTGTAATAATCTTTCTATTCATGACATTTCGAGTTGGAGCCATCTAGGGTTTAAAAAACGTGCGTGTAGTTGTGATCACTATTGAACATATTAATTAAAATCCATCATCAAACAAAGTCTCAATTAATTAATTATTACATAATATCTTTACAACCCACTATCATGCGGGCACAATAGTGAACATCTTCTTGACAGACCCTTGGTTATGACCATCCCTTAACCATGGAGTATTCTCATTGTTTATCAAAATACTTGGGTCTTTGTTCACTTTGAATGGCAGAATTCAGTCATCCCTTTCATAAACACCTGACATATGTGACTTGTCCTCAATTCCGACAATGTTTATTTCCTAAAAAGAACTATGTGGCGCTTTGGCTCATGATTAACTTTTGAGTTGTCATCATTTTTCCCTCTCTTTGGTTTTGTAGACATATCTTTCACATAGAACACCTGACTCATATCCGCAGCAAGGACGGATGGTTCATCTTTGTAACCAACATTGTTAAGGTCCATGGTTGTCATTCCATACACCTTGTCTACTGTTACCCCACCTCCGGTCATCTTCACCCATTTACACCAGAACAAAGGAACTTTAAAATTTGCTACATAGTCTAGTTCCCATATGTCATGTATTTGGCCATAATATGTTTGTTTGTTTGTTCCCATTTGGATTTGTGGCATCTACTCGTACACCACTATTTTGGTTGGTGCTCCTTTTATCTTGGGCTAATGTGTAAAATGTATTCCCATTGATCTCGTACCCTTTGTACGTGTTGATATGCCATGATGGCTGCCTAGCCAACAAATAAAGTTGCTCATCTATGTTTTCATCACCTTGACATTCTTTTTGCAACCAATCGCGAAAGGTTTCCATGTGATGATACCTAATCTAAGCTTCATTCTTCCCAGGCCACTCGGATCGAATGCAATCCTTATGTACCACACTATACTGATCCACCAGCGAGGAGTTCTGTAGAACTATGCAGTGTGCTTTAGTGAAGTAAATCCGCTCTCCATACTGTTATATGTTTTCTTCCCTAGTGTCCCCTTGCCACTGAGTCTTCCCTCATGTCGTAATTCAGGAATGCCAATCGGGTCAAGGTCTATAATAAAGTCAACACAGAACACTATGACCTTCTCCGTGCCATAGCCCTGTGCGATGCTTCCTTCTGGCCGAGAGTGGCTATGAACATATTTCTTCAAAACACCCATAAACCTCTCAAAGGGGAACATGGTGTGTAGGAACACAAGACCAAGAATTATAATCTCCTTGACCAGGTGAACTAGGAAGTGTGTCATGATATCAACTAAGGATGAAGGGAACACCAACTCAAAGCTGACGATACATTGAACGACATCATTGTACAGAGTAGCAAGTTCATTTAGATTGATTGCCTTATGAGAAATTGCATTGAGGAATGCATATATCTTCACGGTGGTTAGACGTACATGCGGAGGTGGAATTCCTCTTAGAACAACAGGAAGCAGTTACGTCATAAGCACATGGCAGTCATGGGACTTCAACTTTAGGAACTTCTTCTCTTGCACATTAATTATTCTCTTTATATTGGAGGAGAATCCAGATGGGATCTTGGTGCTATTCAGGCATTCAAACATGCTTTCCTTCTCTTCTTTGCTCAGAGTATAGCTAGCAGGCTTAAATACTGGTACCTGTCATCTGTCTTCTCCGGATGCAGGTTGCCTTGTTTTTTCATTTCCTGCAAGTCCTATCGTGCTTCAAGTGAATCATTAGGTTACTCATAGACACCCATGAATCCGAGAAGGTTCACATAGAAATTTTTGTCAGGTGCATCACATCGATCGAGTGGCGGACCTCTAGGACATGCCAATAGGGTAGCTCCCAAAATATGGACTTCTTCTTCCACATGGGTGCATGTCGCTGAGCATCTTTGGGAATAGGTTCACTATCCCATCCCTTACCAAATACTACTTTCATATCCTTCACCATTTCGAGTATATCATCCCTATCTCGGTTAAGAGGCTTAGTCCGGTGGTCTGCCTTGCCTTTAAAATGTTTGCCTTTGTTTCTTACTAGGTGGCCCATAGGAAGAAACCGACGGTGGCCAATGTACATGACCTTTTGACATTTTTTCAAAAATATACTGTCAAGGTCTTTAAAACAGTGTGTGTATGCATTGTATCCCTTGTTTGTCTGGCCTGAAAGATTACTTAAAGCAGGTCAGTCATTTATTGTGACAAACAACAATGCTCGTAGGTCAAAGTGTTCCTGTTGGTACTCGTCCCACACGCATACACCTAGCTTGCTCCATAGAAGAAGAAGTTCATTAACTAATGGCCGTAGGTAGACATCGATGTCATTGCCAGGTTGCTTCGGCCCTTGGATGAGCACAGGCATCATAATGAACCTTTGCTTCATGCATAACCACGGAGGAAGGTTGTAGATGCATAGAGTGACTAGCCAAGTGCTATGACTGCTGCTCTACTCCCCAAAAGGATTAAAACCGTCTGTACTTAAAGCGAACCTCAAGTTTCTAGCCTCATCTGCAAACTCTGGGAATTCTCTATCTATCGCTGTCCACTGGACTCCATCAGCAGGGTGCCTCAGCATATTGTCTACCTTACGGTCTTCTTTATGCCACCGCAACAACTTTGCATTGTCTTTATTTCTGAATAAACGTTTCAAGCAAGGTATTATAGGAGCATACCACATGACCTTGGCAGGGATTTTCTTCCTGCTGGGACGTTCTTCACCCTCAACGTCGCTAGGATCATCTCGCCTAATCTTATACCGTAATGCTTTGCATACCGGGCATGTATCCAAATTCTCATATTCCTCCCTACGGTACAGGATGCAGTCATTAGAACATGCGTGTATCTTCTGGATTTCTAATCCTAAAGGGCAGACAACCTGCTTTGTTTCATATGTAGTGGTGGGCAATTCGTTTGCTCTCAGAAGCATCTTTTTCATGATCTTCAATTATTGCCCAAATGCCTTGTCGGATGTACCATTCTTTGCCTTCCATTGCAACAGTTCTAGTGTTGTACCCAACTTTTTTTGTCCATCTTAAGTGGTCAAATAAAGCAATTTCTTGTGATCATCTAGCATGCGCTTGAACTTGGCCTTCTCCTTCTCACTTTCACATTCTCTTTGTGCATCGCGAATGGCATCACCAAGAGCATCAACATCAGCTCCCGCGTCTCCTGCCGCTGCCGCATCTTCTTCATCATCTGCCCCCATTGCATCATCATCAAAGGCACCATACTGAGCAATAATATCGGTGTGGTCCAATTCTTCATCTTCTTCTTCATCATCCATTACAACCCCCTTTCTCCATGTTTCGTCCAACAAATATAGTTGGGTACGAAAACCGACTTGAACAAGTGTGTATAAAGAGTCTTTGAGCATGAATATTCCTTCAAATTCTTACAGACAACGTATGGACAACACATGAAACTATCCTGCTTATTTGCCTCAGGCGCACCTAAAAAATAGTGCACGCTAGCAATGAACTCTTTGGAGCAACTATCGACATTATACATCCAATTGCGTGACGACATCTGTATTAAATATTACAACCATGTAGTTAGTTCCTCATGTTATTGCACAACACGCATGACATCACATGATTGATTAATTCAATCAAGCCTAACTACAACGAAGACAACTGGAGCTAGCAATAAAAAAAAGTAGAACTAACATACACTTAAGTAACATAATTAGTTCTCGTCCTATCCCAACTAAAATAGACAGCTGCACATCCGCGGGATCAACATCGATGAACTTCTTCCGCTAGCTCACTGCCTCATCACCTTCAGCGGCAACCTCCTGTGCAACAGAATTTTGCACATGTTGAACGTACTCTTCCTCCCAATACCAACCTTTATATCCATTGATGCCCTCCCACTGCAATTAGAACAAAGAAAAAGGAATTTAAACAACATCATCAAGCAAAACCGAGTCAAATTAACCATATTAATCAAATGTGGGGAAATAATAACCCACCTCACGGTCAAGACACTTGTAGAATATACGACCCTTGTTGATTCTCTCTTTTTTCACTCGGTACTCCTTCATAATCTTCTGCTTACACTCGTCGCAAGCAATGAGAGGAAGATCCGGTCGCAGACGCTTTGGATCCCGATGATGAGAGACTGAGGACCTAGTCACAGTTGCCATCTACTATATCCATACTCATTTCTTTAAACTATGTATGATTTTATTTTAATTTTTGTCTATTCTCATATTCATTGTTGCAAACTATTATAAACACAATATTTTGTAAAGAAAAGTAATTAAAAAGACACTAATAATAAAATTCTATACTTGTCTTGTTTTAAACATGAAAATTATAATGGATACAATCTAGGAATAAAAAAATATCAAGTTAGTTTGATGAACTCTATGCTCAAAATCTTTATACATGGTCAAACTAACAAGTCTAGCTAACAAATCGATTTCATGAACCCTATTAATTAAATTCCTTTTATGATCTCAATTATATATAGAAGAAAGATTAAAAAAGACACTAATTAAATTCCTTTTATGATCTCAATTATATATAGAAGAAAGATTGAAAAAGACACTATAATTCTTTAATTTATAGCAAACCATGAAATATTATATATATGGTTACTAATTTAAGCTATGAATTCAAACTAACAAGTAAATTTTAGCTCAAAGTGGTGAAGAAATTGCAAGGACAAAAACAATATTAAAATGACATAGGAGGATGAAGCTAGTTACCTCTAAACATGAAGAGTCGATGACGGAGTCGAAGAAGATCACCAATGGGCGCCAGAGACAAAGAACAAGCAAGAACAAGCAATGACAAGCAAGAAGAGAGGGAATACAGCTCACTAAATTTTGAATGGGCTCGGTCTCGGAGAGGAAGAAGGGAGAAAGATATAACCGGTGCACCTTTAGTCCCGGCTGGAAGTAAAAACAGGGAGTAAAAATAGACCATTTAGTCCCGGGGCAAGCCACCAACTAGGCCTAAAGCTTTAGTCTCGGCTGATGGGACCAACCGGGACAAAAGTCCCCCATTTAGTCCCGGCCTGTAACATGAGCCGGGACTAAAGGGCCCCTGCTCCGATAGTTGCGCAGTAGCCGTTGGGCGGAACCCTTTAGTCTCGGGCCGGGAAGCAAAACTGCCGATACTATCTGTGATTTTGGCAATCGCCCTTTAGTCCCGGGGAGCAAAACTGCCGAGACTATCTGTGATTTTGGCAATCATCCAAAAACCTCTAGTAGTGGTAGTTCAACTAGAGGTAGTTCAACATATGTAGCTATTTTCTTAAACAACGCAGAAAATCACATAGAAGTAATCTTTAACAGCTAATGACAACTTTTATTATTTTATTTTATGCATGCTAATAGTCGAGGATGCCACTTGTGACCCTAGAAAAACAAGCAGCCAACGGAGGAGGTCGAAGTTGTGACCAAGTGCACACAAGAAAAGGGGTCTGACCACTGAGCCGTGAATCAATTTGTGAAAGTTGTTGCACTTAGTTTATATCATCAAGGAACAGGCCTTAGCACGATCCATTCTTTGGATAGCACCTGAATGCCTCGTTGACATTGTCATAATAAGCTTGCAGGCTGATAAAACAAATTAAAATTAGAAAATAATATAATTACTGTGACCACTTTTAGGGAATAATAATACTGCGACATGAATTCTAACCAACCAAACAAGCTGCAATTTCTTGGTTCCTTGTGCATATTACATGTTTGGAAAAAGTTTGTTTTTTCTCTCCTAACTTTTGTGAAAGTCCGTTTTTCCTTCCTGAACTTCAAAACCGAGCAAATCATCTCCCTTGACTTTTCAAACCGTGCATTTTACCTTTCTGGAGTGGTTTTGAAGGCGGTTTGGTCTTTTTCATTTGTATTTATTTTGGCTGAATCTTTAAAAAATTATGTAAATCATAAAATAGAAAATCAAGTTTCGTTAGACTTCACATGAGTAGATCTACACAGTGAATATATAATATAGTATGTTTAGTATAACATTTTTTCTTGTAGATTTAGATCTATGTTTTTCTATAATTAATTGAAATAATTCATAACTGTAGTTTCTATGGTCTAATTGTGGTGAAGGCCTAACCATTGTATGCTTAAACAGTAGTAAAAATTTCGTACTCATTAAATCATGTATAACTTAGTTATAAATTTGTTTAGACTTAACAAACATAAACCCTAAATAAATATATAACTAAGTTATACAAGATCCGAATTTTTACTACAGTTCAAGCATACAATAATGAGGTCATCATAAAATTTTACAACAATTGGAGCGTAGAAACTACAATTATGAATTATTTTAGTTAAATATAGAAAAACATAGATCTAAATCTAAAGCAAAAAACTCTATATTGAAGCATAATATATATAGATTCATGGTGTAGATCTACTCATGTGGAGTACAACAAAATTAGGTTTTCTATTTTATATTTTTTCTATGATTTATTATGATTTTTTAAACATTCGGCTAAAATAAATAAAAACAAAAAAGATAAAACTGCCTTCAAAACTGCTCCAACTTTATAGTAAAGCATACTATTTATATATTCACTATGTAGATATACACATGTGGAGATCAATAAAATTAGATTTTTTATTTTACAATTTTTCTATTATTTATTATGATTTTTCAAAAATTCAGCTAAAATAAAAAAAAGACAAATCTGCCTTCAAAATTGTTCGAGTGAGGCTTAGTATAGTTCCAACATGAAAAGTTAACATAAAAAATGTCTGCATATATCTAAAGTACTAAACATAGACTAATTAAAAAACAAATTACATAGCTCGCTTGAAAACTGTGAGACGAATTTATTAAGCCTAATTAATCTGCCATTAGCACATATTGGTTACTGTAGCAGTTATGGCTAATTATGGGCTAATTAGGCTTAAATATTCGTCTCACGATTTACAATCAAACTGTGCAGCTAGTTTTTGTTTTCATCTACGTTTGATGCTTCATGTATGTGTCCAAATATTCAATGTAACGGATGAAAAGTTTTTTTGGTGGGTAACTAAACAAGGCATGAGATAAAATGCATGGTTTGAAAAGTTAAGAAATGTGGTTTGTCCGGTTTTGAAATTCTGGTAGAAAAATCGTACTTGGGAGAAAAAGTGAACTTTTTCCAACTTGTTTCCTTCCACTCATGTAAAATTCGGCCCGGTGAAGTCTTATGCTTTCCCAACTGTCCCCTACTGTTGGACTAGCTGCGGCCCAACTTGCAAAGCCCGCTCGCTGAAACATAAACATGGTTGTAGATGATGAAGACATATTAAAGGGGGCGTATCGTGTGCAACCAGCCTTCGTATGCAACCTTTGCAACATCCGATAACAGCGCTAGATTTACATCCGATGGCTAGATTAAGAGGTGGGTAATTTTAACACTTAAACCCCCCCACCATTACTTTTACTAACAAAAAAAGTCACGAACTGGTGACGCCGCCGTCGGTCCGTTACGATCGCTCGAACTGGTGCCGCCGCCGCCGCCGCTCGGTCTCTGCCAGTGCCCGTTCCTCCACGTATCGACGCCGCTTGGTCTCCGCCAACACCCATTCACGCCAGCGCCTGTTCCTCCTGTATCGACGCCGCCAGGAACCAGGGTCTCCGCTCCATCGCCGTCAAGAGGTGGATCGCCAGTCCGTCCGTCTTTTGCAAAGTCACCATAGATCACCATGGATCGCCACCCGACATTCGAATCCACCATCGTCCTAGATTGTGATGCCGGCAGGTATGGGTACGTCCGTAGTAGCCACTCATTCCTAGTGTCGTTCATGTCTGTACCCTATACCCTACGTACGGTTTTATGTGTTCAGGCGTCGGCATTGGCACTTCACAGGCATATCGACTTCTCCATGTCACTGAGGGTGGGTTTGAGAATGTTGGCTGCACCAAGAGGGATATGCAAAATTATTATCGTGTCCTCAGAACCAAAATCAAGGATGCAGATGCAGAAATGTTTGTGGCACAACTTGAGCGAAAGAAGGAAGTAAATTCTGCCTTCTTTTATGAATTTGAGGTAAACGAAGAAGGGCGACTTGTTCGTGTATTTTGGGCAGATGCTTTAAGCAGGAAAAACTATCATGTTTTTGGTGACGTGATTTCGGTAGATGCAACCTATACCACCAACCAGTATAACATGAAATTTGTGCCATTTACTGGAGTCAGTCATCACTTGCAAAGTGTTTTCCTTGGGGCAGCGTTCTTAGCTAATGAAAAGATCGAGTCATATGTATGGTTGTTCAAGACCTTTCTCAAGGCTATGGGTGGAGTAGCACCTCAACTAATCACAACTGATGAAGATGCGAGCATGATTGCTGCTATCGCTGAGATTCTGCCAGAAACATCTCATAGGTTTTGCATGTGGCATATCATGGATAAGGTACCTGAGAAGGTAGGGCCCTCTATAAGTCAAGATCAAAATTTTTGGGTAAGACTAAACAAGTGTGTTTGGGGGACCGAGAATTCGGATGATTTTGAGTCACAATGGAATTCTATTATGACAGATTATGGACTCCTGGGAAATGATTGGTTTTCTAATAGGTTTGCCATTTGTGAATCATGGATTCCGGTATACTTTTTGGACATACCTCTAGCAGGAATGCTTAGGACTACATCACGATCGGAGAGTGCAAATTCTTTTTTTAGTCGTTTCATTCGTAGAAAGTTGGCTTTTGTTGAGTTCTGGCTAAGGTTTGACACAGCTTTGGAGTGCCAACGTCAAGAGGAGTTGCTAGCTGATAATACAAGTCTTCACAGCA
>Ga0182004_10004836_pt1 | contig 10913 bp, 13 predicted proteins | sample Sormic07211540_1_FD_120479 | JGI IMG/M metagenome (GOLD analysis project Ga0182004, IMG submission 120479) | Endophyte microbial communities from Sorghum bicolor roots, Mead, Nebraska, USA - 072115-40_1 MetaG | ecosystem: Host-associated > Plants > Roots > Unclassified | place: USA: Nebraska...
AACTTAGTCACGTCCAACCTCTCCTTTATCGGCAACCATCCTCATCGGCAACTCATCCTGTAAACCACATACTGTCATCTTATCCTGCCATCCTGGACACGTGCCCAAAAACGGTGTCAACAATACCTAACACCAAATGGTCACTCTTATCATAGTTAATCTTCATATCAGACAAATTTTCAAATTCACTGCTTTTTCTAAACTATTTTCAAGGAATAGCATAGTATCATCAGCATACTGTAAACTCAAGATACCACCAGGCTCAATATGTGGAAGCAGACCAGAGATCAAATTTCTTCTAGTAGCTCTCATGAGCATTCTGGTAAAAACATTTGCAACTAAATTGAAGAGGAGGGGAGATAGGGGATCTCCCTGTCTTAACCCCTTCCCAGGTTTAAAAAAGAAACTATTTTCATCATTAATCCTAATGCATATAGACCCACTGCGAACTACTTTGAAATCCACCACCTCCATTTATCACCAAAACCTCTGGATTTTAACATTTCCTCAAGGAAATCCCAACTCACTCTATCATAGGCTTTCTCATAATCAAGTTTTAGAATAACTCCTGAATCTTTCTTCCTATGTACCTCATGAATTATTTTATGGGCAGCCACCACACTTTCTAAAATGTATCTACCTTTAATAAAAGCAGTTTGGTTAGAGGCAATCAGTCAATTTGCAACCTTGATCAGTCTATTGTTCAAAAGTTTTCCAAAAATCTTAAAACTACAATTAAGGAGGCTTATAGGTCTAAATTTCTTAAGGATCCTGGCATCAGGTTCCTTAGGAATAAGGGTAATCATAGCAAAGTTTAGTCTATCCAGATTTAACATGTTATCTTCAAAACTCTTAACTAAATTCATTAAGTCATTTTTAATAGTGTCCCAGAACACCTGGTAGAACAGAAAAGAAAACCCATCTGGCCTAGGGGCACCATCAGAATAAGAACTAAAGACCGCCTCTTTAACCTCAGCTTCAGAGAAAGGAGCTTATAACAAAACATTTTCCTCCTCAGAAACTTTCTCACCTTCATCCCAGAAGTCATGACTAAGTCTAACTCCATTCTCTTCTTCCTTCCCAAACAAAGTTTTATAAAAAGACACTACATGCTTAAGCATGTCCTCATTCTCCTCAATCCACCCCTCAGGACTTTCTAATCCTAGAATCCTTTTCTTCCTATGTCTTTGATTGGCTACTGCTTGAAAGTAAGTAGTGTTCCTATCTCCTTCCTTGATTCTTCTTTCCCTAGATCTTTGTCTCACTTTAATCTCCTCTAGCCTCCACAAGGCCTCTAAGTCTTTATTAATACTATGCATCCTATCCCTATCACACTGGTTTAAAACCCCTTTTTCTTGTTTAATATCTAAATTCTCAAACTCCTTAAGGAGTTGTTGTTTGAGTTTCTTTACTTCAGCATTCCTATTCCAGGACCAACCTTTTGTTTTCTTTCTAAGGAGCCTTATTTTGAATTGTCACACATCCACTGGATCAGTAAAAGCACAAGAGGTATTCCAAACCTTAACCACCAACTCCTTGAAATCTGGTTGCTCAAGCCACCATTTTTCAAAGCGGAAAATACTAGGTTTCTTCCTTTCACTACAATTCAGATTCAAAAGCAAAGGTACATGATCACTATGTCCCCTAGCCCTAGTTGAAACAAAAGCAAGAGGGAATTTTTGTTCAAAGTTACTAGAACAGAAAACTTTATCAATTGCAGCCATAATTGGTTGTTCTTGATTATTAGTCCATGTATAAATTCTATTTGAAGGTTTCAGCTCAATCAAGCCATTCCTATTAATCCAATCATTGAACAAATCTACCCATTTAACATTCACTATGCCATTATTTTTCTCCTTATAGCAAGAAACCAAATTAAAATCTCCCCCAATAACAGTAGGGCCATCCCATTTAACTAGAAAGGTTTCCAACTCTTGAATAAACCTCAAATTTCCATCCTCATATGGAGAGCCATAAACTACAATTAGTCTCCAAACAAACTTGTCAGCACAGTTCTTACATTACCGAAACACAAAACTCCCCATTCATACAAGCCAACACTTCGAATTTTCTATCATTTAAACCCACCAAAATCCCTCCGGCAGAACCAGTTGCCGGTAGGGAATGCCAAAAGAAATTCTTATGGATGTAAGAAAGAAAAGACTCATTAAAAATCTCCTTTTTTGTCTCTTGGATACCAACAAAATCTAAACTATTATCTTTAACAAAATATGCTAGGCACTGAAGACGACCCTCTTTATTGAGGCCCCTAATATTCCAAAATGCACCTATCATTTTTCACACACTCAGAGTTATTTCCTATGCTTTCAGAAGCTACTCCCGCCCAAGTTTTGACATTATAGAACGGAAGTCTTTTGGCAACAAAGCTTTGGCCATCTTTGGGACTAAAGTGAGATAAGCTGAATTTAGCAACTGAACTTTCTTGCATCTCCATGTTGCAAGGTAATGATCGCTGCCATGAATTCCTCTTTGATCAGGTACCAGCATGATTTAGAGAACCTGCCCTTGTATCCATCAGGTCCAGGTGCTCTATCAGCTGGCAAAGTTTTGATCGTGTCCCATACGCTCCGTGATAGGTGTATCCAGTACTGAGAGATCAAAGTCTGCTCATGGAAGAAGGATAGGTCCAGGGTGGACCATCAAAATAATTGAACATGTCATCTTGTTTTTCCTCTTGACCGGTGACAACTTGATCCTCATATAACAGTTTTGGAGTGAAATTCTTCCAATTTACAGAACCCAGCTTGTCTATGGAAAAGAGAAGTGTTGGCATCTCCATCTTTCAAGAATCTGATTCGTGACCACAAACGAGCTATTGTCCTTTCCAATGATGCAAGACGAGCAATGTTTCTTTAGTTCGTGCCTCAACCAGTTCTCCTCCCATGTTAGTTGTCATGATCCTGGGCACCGGTCGCGAAAAAAAATCTCCAGTCGATGGAGAATTTCATGGGCCAGTGCGTGTTCAGTTTTGATATGGCCAACTAGTCGTTGACTCCAAGATTGGAGAGCACGGGTGAGGCGCTTGATCTTGAGTGAGACGCGCTCTATGGCGAGAAGCCGCAACCGCATCATGAAATCCTGGGAGTTTAGTCCAAAAACACTCAAAATGGAATCTCCGCTTGCCATGAATTCCCTCCGTGAGGCCAAGCACAAGTGGACAGTGGTCAGAGATTTCAGTTGCCTGACTTTGCAAAATACACTCAGGATAGAGTGCTTCTCAATCAGCAGTGCATAAAATTCGATCGAGTTTGACAAGAGTTGGTGCCTCTCTCTCGTTTGACTGGGTATACCACCTCCCAATGAGCGGGATTTCTTTGAGCTCGAAATCATTAACAAATCACTGAAAAGGCCATATCATAGCTCTGTTGAGATCCTTGTTGTTCTTGTCCTCCGCAGAATAGATCATATTAAAATCACCTCATAAGCACCAAGGCCCATGCACAAGGCTTTGACTTCCCGGAGCTCATCAAGCAACCTTCTCACTGTCTTGATGTGGACCATATATATTCCCCTGAACCACCAGGTTAAATCATCTTCAATAGCAAATTGGACCCAAACAGATTAGTGGTGTACTATCCACTTGTTGGTGACCAGGCAACCTTCATGCCATGAATTCTTTTCTAAAAAAAAGAAGGGAGATGAGTTGTCTAAAATCTATACCAAGAAAGGAGATCACATCCCGTTCTGGTATCAAAGCTAGCTTGGTCTCTTGCTGACAGATCAAGGCAGGACCGCATGTTATAAACTAAACTCAAAAAACACAGAGAATAGACAGAGAAAACCAAGCACAAAATTACAGACAAGATGGACTCTATAAGGCCACTGCTCAATCAATAGGTATGGGCCTGTTTACTTCGTTTCCAGAGTTAGCCACACCCAGGCTTTAGTGGTGTCCAAAGTACGTTGCTCTTTTTCAACGTTAGACTTATGGCAAGAAACAGCATCAAAATGAACTAAAGGAAGAGCTGCACAAGTTTGGCACGTTGTAAGTGTCTGGTTGGAAAGCAAACAGCTGCCTAAGTAACTGGGGCGTGCCGAACTTGCGGCATGGCCACCTATGGATGCCATCCAAACAGGCCTGACTTTTTGCTTCGATGGAAACACATGATATCTGCATGCATGCTTGCATTCATCTATCAAACAGAGGCTGAACTTGATTAAAAATCAAAGTAAACCAAATGCACCCACCAGTACATGTATCTTGGAGGCGTTTTCATGTGTGTACTTGTTGTGACTATTTGTGTGTAGGGAATTGATACAGTACCTCGAAATGACTGTAGACTGTCTGTTTAAGTGGCTGTTTTGGATGGCTATGATCACTTTTACAACATAGGTTATTGGTGCTGGCTGCTTCCCTAATCCTTGCAAACAAGTTTAAACAATTGTAAAATGTGTTACTACTTAATTTTAATGCATGCAACATTGTTGAGAGGGAATGAATGTAGTTGTCACAACTAAGGTTGGACAAAAAACTCGAAGCTTGTTAGCTCGCTCGGCTAGTGGCTGGCTCGGCTTAACTCGACGAAACAAGATTTTAGCTTGTTAGTTATAACGAGCCAACTTGAGCTAGCTCGCGAGCCGCTCGCGAGTCAAACGAGGTACAATATTAGAGGAAAAATCATCATAACTTGCATTAGTTTTGTATTACTTCATGTCTTACACTTTATAAACGGTTGATATGTTAGCTCATATGAATATATTTTGTTGAAATTAAAACTATTGGATATATTGTTATTGTATTATTACTATTTTTAAGCTTCAGAATACAAATATTATAATTTATGTACTTTTTATACCTGGCTCACGAGCTTAACGAGCCAGCTCGAGCTTTTAACGAGCCAGGTCGAGCTAGCTCATTATCCTAACGAGCCAGAACAAGTCAAGCCAAGCCGAGCTGGCTCGTTATCTAGCCTTAGTCATAACCTTGCTCGGGGGTGCCGGTTAGGGGCGACCAAAGGGAAGGGGCGTGGGCGACTTGGGCACCACTAGGGGCGACGACATGATAGCAGGGGGCGGTGCTAGGGCAGAGGGTAGCGCACATAGAGAGGAAGGGGTAGGGGAAGAGTTTATTGCCTTGCTTAAGATTGAAATGTTATATAGTCCCTCCATTTATTTTCTTGTCGTTTCCAACTTTCCCTTTTCATGATATTGGAGGTTCTGAGTAGGGAGTAGCGATGGTAGCGCCCCCCCCCCCTTGTCGTGCACCCCTGCTGCTACGCACCAAAGGGTCATGGGTCTGTGGGCTCCTCGTAGCCATTTAGTCTGATGTTGGGCCTCTGGTTATTTAGGCGCATGACAGCAATGCTTATAGAGGAATAGGAGATCGATGTCAGGCCATGGTGATCAGTGGTACCATACCCGCAAGATCCACCACTATCGAAGATAGGAGGCAGGCTATGGCAACCGGCGACGATGCAACCGCAATGGCCGCTGCTGTCAGCGGCACACCTAAGAAGCCCCTATAGATGTCACGAGGACTCATCCAGAATCCAAGCTTTTAGGAAGGGGAGGGGGCAATGCTCAACATAGTTCGGAGCTCCTCTAGTGTCCAGTGACTACGGTAGCAAGGAGTCAGCGATGATATCTAGCAGATTTTCTGACTATTCCACTCTGCTCCTCTTGATGTTTGCGTCATGTCTGCTGCCACCCAATCGGTGATTGTGTGGAGCAAGAACACCTATGCTTTGGGAAATAGTCTGGAACCCACCCCCTTTCTAAAATCAGCACTAATCCTGAAGCAACTAGTTAATTTACAATAAAGCTAACCTCACTTGAGTGATTTGGACGAATCCATCACTCAAAATTTCTCTTCTCCAAATCCGACCTCTCTGTTGGCTAAATAGTTGCAGCTAAGTTTTCATAGAAACTTTGTTCTAGAGTTTAGCTTGGTCAGGTTAGCGGATAGTGCATGGATGGAGGCGTGCTCATGCCATGACACAGCCCGGTTGCATTGGGAGTCGACGTCACGGAGCGTGTTGCGGCACGTAGTATTCGTCGCGGTGAAACGGCGCAATACACGGCATGTAACGTGGCGTGGGATACATGGAGACATGTTCTGCGATCCCTAATTTGTATCCATATAAATAGCAAAGAAAAGGACCGAGCAAGCTGCGAGATCTGGCAGCATCAATTTCCTTGTTTTCGTGTTCCATCTACTTCCTGTTCGCAGTCACCACGCCGTCGCGTTCATCGTCGTCGGTAACTCGATTGCTTGCAGGGCTAAGCCTGCACCAACAATTGGTATTGGAGCCGAGGGATCCTTGTGGTCCAGAGAAGGAGGAGAGGAATTGCGGTGGTTCAATCTACCGGAGAAGGAAGGGTGAAGAAGAAGCCGGAGTCGTCGTAGATGGGTTCGACGTCGGGAGAGAAGGATGTCCTGGAGCGGGCGCTGAACCAGGCAGCTGGCAACCTTATTTGGACGATGCTATTGCGCACGAACTATCAGGAGTGGGCATCCCATATTCAGTGCAATCTGGAGGCAATGTTTCTCTGGGATGCAGTCACCGATGAAAAGGTGGAACGTCGTCGAGATCGTCTAGCATTGGGCGCCATGCTGCACGGCGTTCCAGCAGACATGCACGCCATGCTCTTGAACAAGAAGACGGTGAAAGAAGCTTGGGAGGCCATCAAGTCGATGCGTCTCGGGGCTGATTGCGTCAAAGTGGTCAGTGCACAGAAGTTGCTAGCGGAGTTTGAGTCGATTACCTTCAAATCAGAAGAGGCAATCGAAGATTTCGCTATTCGCATCACCAAGATAGCAACCGATCTGAAAGGGCTTGGAGAGAATAGTGTTGATGACAAGAGGGTTGTCAGGAAGTTCCTGAGGGTTGTACCTACACGGTATAACCAGATCGCAGTCGCAATTGAAATGATTTGCGACCTAGACATGCTCTCGATTGAAGAACTAATTGGTCGGCTGAGGGCAACCGAAGACCGATTTGAACCAGTAGTTGAAAAAGTCTCTGACAAGGCTGGCAGTCTCCTACTGACGGAGGCTGAATGGATGGCGAAGAACAAGAGTAGGATGATCTCTGAGTCATCATCATCGGTCCACAAGGCCGGTGGCAATCGCCATGTCCGCAAGGACAAGACCGGGCCACGTGGCGGCGGTGATGCACGTGACTCTGGTGTAAAGCTGACCTCGATGGGAACTCCTCGGTGAAAACGGTGTCGTAAGTGCAATATCTTTGGGCACTATACGAAGGAGTGCAAGACCCAGCCGAAGGATGATAAGCAAGATGTCGTTCATCATGCGGCGGCCGATGTCGAGACAGGAGCACTGCTGGTGGCACAAGTATGCACGGTGATGAAGTCTGCACAAGAAGGGGTACCAGGTGTGTTCCTGAATCAGGAACGCGTGTTCCCAGTTAAATATCATGAAGGAGCTTGGATCCTAGATACTGGGGCCACAAACCATATGACGGGGTGCCGTGAGGCACTAGCAAGTCTTGATGATACAGTACGAGGAGCAGTACGATTCGGCGATGGCTCCATGGTGGAAATTCAGGGGATAGGTGTTGTTGTGTTGTCAGGGAGGCAGGAAGAACATCGGGTGCTTACCGAGGTATATTACATTCCCTCACTGAAATGCAATATAGTCAGTCTTGGGCAGCTCGAGGAGGCTGGATGCCGTGTTGAAATCGACAATGGTGTCATGGAGGTGCTTGAACGAAAGCAGGCTGCGCATAGGCAGCGCAACATTCTGATCCGAGCTGAGAGGAAGAACAGATTATATGTGATGAAGGTGAAGTTAGCATCACCAATTTGCTTATTGTCCAAGATGGATGAAACTGCATGGCTTTGGCATGCAAGATACGGTCACCTGAATTTCAGGGCATTGCAAGACTTGGCGTCAAAACAGATGGTTGAAGGACTGCCTCAGATCCATGGTGTGGAGCAGGTCTGTGATGACTTGTGTGTTGAAGATGATGTGGAAGATGATGTTGTGAATCCTACTGCATATTTTTAATTATAAATTGGACCTTTTTTATTTTAGGAGGTGGGAATATCCAAGTTGAAAATCATGACTCCGCCACTGCTTAAGGGCCTTGTCAAACAACCAACAAAGCCACCGCTTACCATGGCAAGATCTCCACCTTTTGAAAAAAGCAACCCCCACCCCCAACCCCACCAAGAAATTCTATATTATTTTCTCTATATTCTATTATTCATTGCATATTTGCATATAACCCACCACAAATTAAGTTGGCTCACCTGATACGTGTCATTCCCGAAGCTTCTAGACGCTAAATATAGACCACTCCTAGAGTAAGTTGGGTTTTTTCCACCTAATATTCTTTTTACAACCCAAAATTCTATTTTCTTTAGCTTCTTTCTTTTGGACACTCCGCATTTGACACCATCTTATTGCTAAAGCCACTTTGTAGAGTTCACGGTGCTTCTCATATTTTCTCTCTCTTTTTCTTTATATCTAGACTAGGTAGCATGCCCGTGGGACATCTAAAATTTTATATTAAAAACACAGCACAATAAGGTAACAATATTTTAAAACTAATTAATTCAAAAGGCAAAGTTTGCTCATGTGTTGATCCAAAAAGAAAATATAACACCATAACAATTAAAGTTTGACCATGTGTTGTATTACTAAAAACAATGTGTAGCCATGGACTCTTTACCGTCTTTATTTTTCAGCCTCTTTGACTCACGTATGCAATATTGTGTAACCATGGGACCTTCACCTTCCGGCTTGTGGACCTATGCATATGGTAACATGCTCCTCTGACCTATGCATATAACTCAAAAATATACTGGCTCAGGGATCAAAGAAAAATAAGTGAAAATCACCGAGGTTTGGTCGCGGCTTGACATGAACATTGTGGAGGAATCGGCAGGGTATAAGGGCTCAGACGAGAGCATTGTCGTGTCGTTGCGTCAGCAGGCACCCTCGGCTTAGCAAAGCTGTTGTGCAGGGCTCAATCATGACGAGGTCGTCAGGGGCTTCTCGGGTCAGATCGGCGGCATCATCCGTAGTTGCAGCATCACCGTCTTTGTGGCCTATCATGCCAAAACCTGGTAGATGATGTGTTGTTTGTCCCATGTCTAGCAAGAATCAACAAATCAATAGATGATGAAACAACAAATATTTATTCACTACAGCAGAGAAGTAAAGTTGACAAAAAGTGTATGGATGGTTCAGCTAACGTGGGAGTGGCAATGTCGTGTATGACGAAATATTAGGACCCTCGTGGAGCCTTAATCTTGTTGCTGCTGCATCACCACTATTGCGTCATCGTCGTAGTCGACGTTACAGGACAGAGGCCAACTCTGTATTGCATTAACCAATAGCTCCGAGAGTATAATCCAGATAATGTGATAACTTCCATCTAGTGCAAGCAAGAATCCACTCAGGGATGCAAATATAGCTCTGCAATATAAGCTCTGAAGCTCTGAATTATTAGACTCATGCCGCTGGTCCAAAGCTCTGAACTATTAGATCCAGAAATGTGCATCAGTTGAAAAAACAAAAGAAAAATCAAAATACTAGACATGGGGCTGGATGTTCCACATTGTGGTGTCGATCGAAGGAGCAGGGCTGGATATTCATCGAAATCTAGGACAACTTCAATTGTTCCGATGCCACTGACTTTCTTGTCTTCCATTTCTATACTGCTGCACCACCGGCTTCTCTAGGAACAGTGTGACAAAGAGGAGAAGCAATTGGTTGCTAAAAGATGCATCCAGACTTCTCAAACAGAAGTCACTAATTCATTTGCTACCAACCATTATCGGCCAATTTTTGAACGCATACTGTTTCTGGTACGGTAACTTTTCAATCATTTTATAAAATATTATCATCCCTGAAGATACAAACTATCTATCCAAAGTTCCATCCCAAGTTAAAGTTAATGGCTCCAAGAGAACTGTCTATCCAAATCTCAGAAATAATGGTTGGTACCTTATTCAGGAGAGAAAATGCAGTCCATACAGGATAGTGATCATCCATGAATGCCACCATAATAAGCCCATCCTGTTGTGGGAATGGAACTTGTATTCTGAAATGAAAAAAGAATGTACGTCAAAACAGCTTGTGGGAATACAGTGAAAAAATGTAGTCCAAATCTGTAAAGCAAACAGGGTCAACCATAATGTTATGATCGATGCGATGCAAGTGCAAATGGTTCAAGCAATTGGTCGAATTTTATTGAGATGATGAACAGTGGGCCTAAACACAAATTCAGCAATAAGATCAGTTGCAACATTAGATGCGTCAACAGACATCACTACTTTCCCCACACACAGCACAAACAATCTCACAACTCGCAACGACTATCAAACCACTAGTGGATCTGAAGCCGAAGGTTGCCCATGGACAAATTAGTATGAACCCTGGATCTCCTCACGGGATCTAAAACCGATCAGATATGAGAAGGTTACCTTCGTACCAAACGGACTGCCGCTGGCCTGGCTAGGTACGCTAAGCGACCATGCTGGTAACGAAGACGATGAACGCGCAGCAGGGAGATCGCGTGGCTGGCTACGAAGGCCCATTGCTCTGGTATCTCGGATGTCGATGAACGTCGCAATACCGGGGAGGCGTGCCTAGCGGCGGACCAGCAGGGTGTCGTGGACATGGATGGTTGGTGGCGCTGATTAGGGTGCATGAGCGGCGTCGGCGTTTGCTTCGATGTAACGCAGTAGCGGCATCGGCGTCGCATTGGAGGTGCCGGCTCTGCTGCCGGGAAGGTGGCCTCAGGTCTTGCCTGGGCGGCGGCGGGCTGTGCCTAGGGTTGCAAATGAGTGATGATTATGTGCACCTCTAAACCTCTTTAGTTCAAATATTTATACTACTTCTCCAAAAAAATTAAGAAGTAGTACAAATATTTGAACTAAAGAGGTTTGGAGGTGCACCTAAAGGTTACCCCTTTGCACCC
>Ga0182004_10004837_pt1 | contig 10912 bp, 8 predicted proteins | sample Sormic07211540_1_FD_120479 | JGI IMG/M metagenome (GOLD analysis project Ga0182004, IMG submission 120479) | Endophyte microbial communities from Sorghum bicolor roots, Mead, Nebraska, USA - 072115-40_1 MetaG | ecosystem: Host-associated > Plants > Roots > Unclassified | place: USA: Nebraska...
TCGTTGAAGGTTAATCTGATCGCACACACACGCACGTTTATAAGCACGTAGACATATGCTCATTTTCTGCTCTTTTCATGCCTTTTTATGCTCACGTAGACATTATGGCGAGCAGAATGCGCAAGAGGTTGTGGACTCAAACTATACTTTGTATTAGTGCTCATTGTTTCATTAGTTAAGACTTATTAAGGGTACACATTGTTGTATTGTTGTAAGGATATCCGGTTGTAACTTTGTTGTGAGTTATGATTTCAAAGCTTGTGCGGCGATTTCCTATTGGCATGAAACCTGTCTTGTGAAAGAAAGTGAAAGCATAAAGGCGCATTGCCGTGACCCTGTACATCATCAAGCTCTTTTGCCCTTATATCGGCCAATTTTGCTGGGTGGATAACGCCTGGCCCATGAGCCCAGGCTGCCCACCCCAAATCCAACAGACTCGTCGCCGGTGCTCGCCGAGAGGTCGCCGCTGACCGCCGTCGCCATGCTCCGGCCAACTCGGATGACAGCTAACCGCTGGATTTCCGCTCCAGTGACCTCGGCATTGAGGCCTGGCCCATGTTTGGTAATTTTCTCCACTTCTGTTTTATGATCTGGTTTAGCCTGATGCAGCTCGTGCGTGTGTGTTTGTCTGAATCTGAATCCTAACGATGCAACTGCACTAGGGAAACCTCGATGGTGTTGGTTTGATGCATGGAACAAAGTTAATGGGATGTTAATTGGGTCTGTTACATGAAAAAAAACTTGGAAAAAATATTTACTAGCCTCTTGGCCTTGACCAACAAGCCCCGTTCTCCTCTCTTTCTCAGACCATGTACAGATTCGAGGCCACGATTATCTCCAATGTTTTGCATCAGGCTTGGGTAGCAGGTAGCTTCACCTCACCTTCTTTTATTTTTTAATGATGGTCTACTCATGTGACAAAGAAATGAAGGATAGTAAATAAGATTTCTTTTATGAGATTGATGACTGATTCGTAAACCCAAAGGACACGGCTCATTTGTATAGTGCTGACAGCCTTTGTCTTTTATGAGACTGATGACTCTTTGGCCAAACCAAACAACTTGTTCCCAATTCTCATCCTCCATTATCTGTTCAACCAGATGTGGTTTGCCCACTTCCCCTGAAACATTGTGCTTTGTTCTGTGTGTTATTGGGAGCTGCAATTGCGTGCGGCGATGGCTGAAGTGGTAGCCAGTATGGTCATCGGTCCGCTGGTCTCCATGGTGAAGGACAAGATGTCCAGCTACCTTCTTGACGAGTACAAGGTGATGGAAGGTATGGAGGAGCAGCGTGAGATCCTGGAGCGCAAGCTACCGGCCATCCTAGACATCATCGAAGACGCGGAGGAGAAGGGTGCAGACAGGGCAGGAGTAAGAGCCTGGCTCAAAGCACTCAAGAAGGTGTCCTACCGAGCAAATGATGTCTTTGATGAGTTCAAGTATGAGGCACTCGCGCGAGAAGCCAAGAAGAGGGGGCACCATGGTATGCTTGGCATGAATGTTGTAAGCCTCTTCCCTGCTTATAACCATATTGTGTTCCGTCGCAGGATGGGCAAGAAACTGCAGAAGATAGTGCAAGACATCGTGGTCCTGGTTGCAGAGATGAATACCTTTGGTTTCACGCACAGGCAACAGGCACCATCATTGAAGCCATGGCGGCAGACGGATCCTGTCATGATTGACTCTGAGAAGGATATTGTTAGCAGGTCCAGAAATAATGAGAAGAAGAAGATTGTCAAGATGATACTTGACCATGCTAACAATGCTAATCTTCTGGTTCTCCCAATCGTTGGATTGGGTGGGTTGGGCAAGACCACCTTTGTGCAGCTAGTTTACAGTGACCCCGAAATTGAGAACCATTTTCAGTTCCAGAAGTGGTGTTGTGTCTCAGATGATTTTGATGTGAATAATATTGCAAGAAGCATTTGCAGTAGCGCGAACAAAGGTAGTGAAAAGACACTGCAAGACCTCCAGAAAGAACTAAGTGGAAAGAGGTGCCTCCTTGTGTTGGATGATGTATGGAATCAGGATGTTAATAAGTGGGAAAAGCTGAAGACCTGTCTTCAGCATGCTGGCACAGGTAGTACAATACTGACCACAACTCGTGATGCAAAAGTAGCTCAAATTATGTCTGGAAAATCAGGAAAATCAGGAAGATTCCATAATTTGGAAAACCTAGATGATGTATTTCTTAAGGAAATACTTGAAAGAAGAGCATTCATTTTGCAGAAGCCAAAATTTGCTGAGTTGGAGGACATTGCTAATGAGATTGTGAAGAGATGTGCTGGTTGTCCCTTAGCTGCCAAAGCCATAGGATCAATGTTGAGTACCAAGACTAGCAAAGACGAATGGATGGCTGTATTAAACAAAAGCAGCATTTGCAATGAAGAGACTGGAATTTTACCGATACTCAAGCTCAGCTATGACAACTTACCATTACACATGAAGCAGTGCTTCTCATTTTGTGCTGTGTTTCCAAAAGATTATGAGATTGATGTGGAGAAACTCATCCAACTATGGATGGCTAATGACTATGTACCGCTTGAGGAGGGTGTACCTCTTGAAAGGACTGGAAGACAGACTTTCGATGAGTTAGCTTGGAGGTCGTTCTTTCAAGATGCGAAGCAAACAACCTTCGATGATCAAAACTGGAGCCAATTTCGTGGCATTAAGACATGCAAGATACATGATCTTATGCATGACATAGCCTTGTCTGTTTTAGGTGAAGAATGTGCAACTCTCACAAATAGGGCCGATCAAAAGAAGATGTTGTCAAAACACAGTCGGCACTTGTTGTCATCCTATGATGCACCTGGAACCCTTCTGAATGATTTTCTGAAGAAACAAGCCCCAGCTCTTCAGACATTTCTGTGTTCATTTGGGGCTACAACAAAATGGACATCACATGCACCATATTCTCCGCGAGCACTACTATTTCCCTGTTATAATTCTCTGCGAGCAATAAAACATCCTCGTTATTTGAAGGTTAGAATCAGACCAAAGCATTTACAGCACCTAAGGTATCTTGATATTTCAGGCAACTGGTGGATCAAACTACTTCCTGAAGAGATAAGTATTCTGTATAATCTACAGACCCTTAATGTTTCCGGCTGTAAGAAGCTTTGTCGACTTCCAAGCGATATGAAATATATGGCAAGCCTCCGACACCTCTATACCGAGGGATGCATATCATTGAAGTGCATGCCTTCTGACCTTGGAGAACTCAGTTCTCTGCTGATTCTGACATATTTTGTGGCTGGTGCTAGCTCTGGCTGCAGTACTATTGCAGAATTGCAAAACCTGGACCTTGGTGGAAAACTGATATTAAACTGTTTGGAAAATGTAACAGAAGCTCAAGCAAAAGCTGCTACTCTTGGAAATAAAGAGAAACTCAGGCATTTATCTCTTGAATGGAGTAGTGAATGCCATGAAGAACCAGTACCAGATTGTCATAAGAAGGTATTAGATGCCCTTGAACCACATGATGGGCTGGATATGCTTAGGATATTTGGTTACAAAAGCACTTGTTTACCAACATGGATGAAAGATCTTAGTTTGGTGCAGAAGCACTTGACTAAGCTCCATCTAGTTGGCTTTGCAATGTGTGAGGATTTTCCTCAATTCAGCCATTTGGAAGCTCTTGAGACTCTTCATTTAGAAAAACTAGATAAATTGCAAAGTCTATGCAGAGATGAGGTATCATTGACATTTCTGAAATTAAAAGAACTCGAGTTACGCAGTCTGAAGAACATGGAAAGATGGGGGGCAACAGACTGGAGAGAGGGAGAAAAGGTGACATTTCCTCAGCTTGAGAATCTTGTTATTGCGGACTGTCCAAAGCTGGCTACTCTACCTGAAACACCAAATCTCAAGGTTGTAGATCTTGATGAAAGCAGAGCACAGCTATTGTTACCAATAGTTAGATGTAAATACATATCTTTATTGTCAAAGCTACACCTGTCTGTCTGTGATAAAGAAGCAGCACTTGAGCTAGACGATGAGAACGTGGAATCACCTCTGTTAGAACTGAGATTATCTGGTTGTGACTTTTTCTTCCTCTCAAGTCCATCTCAGCCAATAATTGGGATCTGGAGATGGTTTGGGAAACTTGTTTCTTTGTATATTCTTAATTGTGATACACTCATCTACTGGCCTGACCATGTGTTCCAAAGCTTGGTATCCTTGAGGCATTTGAATGTTTCTCTATGCCATAATCTAGTGGGGCCTGCACATGAGCCAGCACCAACAACGAGTCATATCCTTCCACACCTGGACAGTGTGACTGTATCATCTTGTGATAGGTTGACAAAGCTCTTTGTTCTTCCCCCATCTATCACTTCTATCAAGATTGAGGAATGTAAATGTCTTGAGTTCACATGGGAAGAGGATGCAGAATTGAAGAGGGTACATGTGGAGCAGCTAGACACAACTACATTGCTGGAAACCAGCATGCCAAAGCAATTGGCAGCACAAACAAATCATCCTCTATCTTGCCTGGAGTATCTACGCATAACTACCTGTAATAGCTTGGTAACACTCCCAAACCTACCACCAGCCCTCAAGTTGTTATATATCAGACAGTGTCAAGAGCTTTGTTCTGTGTCAGGACATCTGGATGCACTTAAGGATCTGTACATTCGTGACTGCAATAAGCTGCAGTCGCTGGATTCCCTAGGACACATACCGTCATTAGAAAGCCTTAGACTTCTTCGCTGCAAACGGTTGACATCCCTACCAGGTGCTATTGGGAGTTATTCAGCTCTGCAGAGAATTACTATCAAACATTGTCCATCCATAGATTTGAAGCCTCTTTACAAACGACGCCAACAGCACCTTGACAGCCTTGAAGTAAGAGACTTGGCACATGCTCATTCAAGCAATCCCCGTGAAGGTACGACACAATCAGTTTTTCCTCTAGATGCATCATACATTTTCACTAGCGCTTGGTTTTGGAATTCAAGTTTTAATTTCCTGGCCTTGCATGTTGTCTTGCACATGTTTGCTGCGTATTTTTGATCGTTTAAATTTCATTCGGTTGATTTGAAGTTCTTGGATGTTTGTATTTCCTTGCATGTACTACGACAGTTATTTTCTTTTCTTTTTGGTTGAGACTGAAAGAGTGAGTGGTTGGATGTGGTCATAGTTCTTACGGCGTAAAGGCGAGGCACGGCGATGGGAGGGCGCCCGCCTTGCTCGCCTAGGCGCCCGCCTTGGCCGCCTAGGCGCCCATTCTGCAAGGCGATGGGGGGGGGGGCGCCTGGACGTCTAGGCGTCGCCTAGGCGACGCTTTGAGAACTATGGATGTGGTTATTGTAACATCTCTTTAGATAAAGATTTTCAGTTGATAGCTAGGACGTCATTCTAATTCTTTATTACCAAACAAATTTGTCAGAAAATTTGTCTAGTTTTCTTCCCTCCAAATGGGCCTTATGGTGCATCTGTCCGTGACTACAGAAGTTAGCCAGCTGCTCAGGCACCACAGGGGTAGTTCGGTTTACCACACTATTTCAAGAAAAAATATAATATTGTGTGGTCTTTGCCCTACTCCGAGTAACAATTAGGCCTGTCTTTTTTATTCAAATATAACCTGCAACTTTATTTCTCTATTTCTGATGCTTTGTAGTATGACAAGGTCAGTGAGCCCTGGTTTATTTTAATGTTAATGCTCCTATCCAACTCTCAGTATGCAATTCAGTTACAAGTTTAAAGTTTGATATATTTGTCTTGGATGTAGCAAGCCAGCAACTAGTTCACAGTAATAAATTCTGACATCATTTTCCCCCATCATTAGGGCCTAAACTCAAGGACCCAAAATCCTGGAAATATGCTATTCCTGGATGCTGGGGCTACTGAAGTCCTAACTAGAGGTGCACACATTACGAAAAGGTTTGCTACATTAAGTTGCTTCAGCTGAACCATCCGTTTGGGTTTTGCTTGTGTCCCTTGCTGATACCTGATAGTGTATGGCTCTCCTTCAGAATGGATGCATTAGGCTTTCTAGCATGGAGACGACAACAGGCTGTGTCTAGCATGTCAGCACAGGCAGCACTGGCATTCATCGGTGGTGAGGCAGACGATTTGTTGGCTGGGTTTGGGACGGTATGGCCTTTTCTGTTTCTTCATGGACGGTCTCTTTGAACTTTGACAAATTGCCAATGCTTCCAAATGATAGTAAGATTGGTTGTTTTCTGACAGAGTTTATGATGATGTGAGATAAAGAGAAAGCTACGCAGTTCAATCCGGTCCACCTTTCTGCTTGGAACGATGGGACTTTTTTCAAGAATTCTACATTCCTCAAAAGAAGTGGCAGAGTTTTTTCATTATTAGTCAAGGCGGGCTTAAGCCTTATGGTTAAGGTTGTTGTGCCGGAGAAAAAAAAAGATGTAGACAAGTACCCCAATTTTACAAGTCATCTGAAACTGAAAGCAAAAGGCACCATGAGTTTAGGACGCAGAGGCGCAACTGGCATGAAGAGCAGGTGTACAAGCTACATGCATGTCAGCATATGCTGCTGCATCTCAAAACCAGTAACAAGGTTATAAATTCGCCTCCAGTTGAAATCAACAACTTCGCAACTGGACAGTTGCCAGCTTCACATGCTTTCCCATGCTCACCATCTTGCTAGTCTTGATGTAATTTTCAGTTCAGGTTCTGAAAGTCAGAGAGTTGGAGGAACACAAAGTGATGTATTCATGGCCTTCACTGAAGTATTCTCCACTATGTCACCTTCAGCCGAGTGCTTGATGTGTAGGTTGCTAACGAGACTACAAGATTTAGTCTATATAGGAGCATGTATGCATGCATGTCAAATTTGAATTGAGGATTAGAAGGAACTGAAACCACATCAGTTCCCTCAAATATCTCACCTTCTATGGTCCATTTTAGAAGCGATTTTAGCACTGATACATAGGATTACACATCGAAGTACAATTTTTTTTGTTGAAGTAGTCTTTTTTTTTAAGACCACCCCGTTGCGTGTTTTTCATTAAGCAGGAGAGAGTTCAAACAACCAACCAAGCTAAACAACAACGCACAAAATGCGCAAGTAAATGGTAACAAACGGTTACCAAGGTGCTAAACAAAAGCCAAACCGTCACTCCAGACAAAGAAAGAAGAAAGCTACATCTATGAAACAAGAAAGCTTCAAGAAGAGACGCCCTAGATTGTGCTCAACAGGACGCCCAGATGGCTGCACCCAGCCGACACCCACGTCGCTGCCTCCTAGAACAAAGCTTCGACCAACCCAGGAGCTGAACTAGGAACCTGTTGAAAGTCCGAGAATTTCTTTCCTTCCACAGCCTCCAGCCAATTAGAAAGACCAAGGAATCGAAGCCTCTGCGCAGCGTCTTTGGAAGAACTTTTCGAACACGCAGCCACTAGCAGAGCACCAGCTCCTGATTGACACTAAAAAGACCCTGGAGGTGGAGCCTGGCGAGGCAAAGATGCCAAACCTCGCGACTAAAAGCGCAGCCCGGAATAATATGATCCATGGTTTCCGGTTCTTGATCACACATCACACACAAGTTGGTTTGCTGAAGACCATGCCTGAACCGTCTATCCCCAGTCCAGCAACGCTCATGGAGACTGAGCCAGAAAAGAACCGGACCCTAGCCGGCGCTGCTGTCTTTCACAACTCCTTAGCCCCTAGAACTGGCGAGGAACCTAGGAACATAGCGCCGTAAGCGCTAGCTGCAGAATACTGTTGGTCCGCCGTGAGGCGCTAGGCGAAAGTATGCACACTTTCTAGTGCATCGCACAGCATCCCAAACTCGACCATGAAGTGCAAGGAGTAAGAGCCAGAAAGATGGCTGACCCAAGAATTCTCATGAAGTGCATCAGTCACTGTCGTCTTGAGCTTACGCTTACGTAACGCTCCGAACACTGCTGGGGCAATCATCTTGACGTTGCGGCCATCAATCCAATGATCCGTCCAAAAAAAGGTAGAGCGGCCGTTACCAACACAAAAGACAGTCGCCGCCTGGAAGAGGTTCAACACGGGGAGATCGACCGTGGTAGGCCACAAACCCCTGTGCCGATCCCTCCAGACCCAGCGGACCGGAAGTGCGATCCCCATACGCCTGAGATCGGAGATGCCTAGACCACCAAGGTTTGTGGGCCTGCAGACAATCGGCCACGCTACCTTGCATTTTTCGGCCGCAACCACGTCAGAGCGAGTCCATATGAACCCCCGCCGAAGTTTGTCAATTTGTCCAATAGCCCAAGGGGATAGACAAATAGCAATGGAGGTGTGCACCGGTATTGCGGATAAAGCTGCCTTAGTAAGTGTCGTGCATCCAGCGGCATTCAGCATGTTCCCCTTCCAGCCAGGGATCTTCATTGCTACTTTGTCAACGAGTGGCTGAACGTTTCAGCTTGAACACAGACAAAGGCACTTCCAGGTAACGACAAAGAAAGGCTCCAGCCCTGCATTCCAACGTTGCCAGAACCAAATCCAACTGCTGATCGGAACAATGAATTGGCGTCGCGACACTTTTCTCCAAGTTGGCCAGCAGACCAGACGCCCCCCCCAAAGATGTTTAGCGCCGTCTTAACTGCCAACAGGCTGCGCTCGTCTGGCCTGATGAAAAGTACCAGGTCATCAGCATAGAGACTGACTTTGTGCTCAAGGCCGCCGATCGGCTCCAAGAGTCCACGTTGGTCGATCCAATCAAGGAGATGGTTTAGAACTTCCATGACCATGACAAACAACATCGGCGAAAGGGGGTTGCCTTGCCGCAACCCCCTAGCATGGCAAATCCGCCGCCCAGGCAAACCATTTAGGATGATCCTCGTGCTCGAAGAAGCTAGCAAGGAGGATATCCAGTTACGCCAACGCTGTCGAAAACCAATGCTGCAGTACCTCTAGCAGGAATACCCAAGCCACAGAGTCGAAGGCTTTCGCGATATCGGTCTTGAGCAAAATGCAAGACTGGCGCCGTTTGTGAAGCTGCCTGCAAGCGAGACAGACATCTTGGAAATTATCATGTATGCATCTTCCTTTTATGAACGCGATCTGGTTCTTCTTTACTAACTGATCAAGCACTGGTGCAAGCCGGTCCGCCATACATTTGGTGATAAGCTTCCCAAAGCTATGAATTAAGCTAATTGGCCGTTGAAGCAGTCTCGTCAGCTTGTGGCTAGTTCAGTTTGTTATTTTTCATACATACACGAGTTGCTTATACAGTCATTGACCATGCTTCAGGTACCTTACCAAAAAAAAATGCTTCAGGTTTTCTACCCCACTCTCCTGCAAGCATTTATCTGGGAATATCCGGCGGCCTTACGGCCCATCAGCCACGGAGGCCGGCCCAGACTCAGGCGTTACCGGTTATGAAGGAGTATGGGCCTTAATAAAATGTTGACGGAGAGGAGAAAATAGAAGGTCCAAGGCCTAACCTTGCTTTAGAGCAACTACAATTTGCGCAGCAACTGGAAACTAAGAGCAACTCCAACTGAGTTGGCATTTAGAGTTGGCATTTGTGGTTTTTTGCAAAGTCCCAAATACAAATGCAAAGTCTAAAAATAGGAGTACTCCAAGGGACTTTGCAAATCAAACTTGGCATTTGTCTAGGTGGACCTGGCAAACAAATTTTGTTAGCGCGAACGAGTTCCTCGCGCCGCGCGGTCTTCTTTTTTCCCGCGATCTTGTTTTCCCGCGCGCCGATCTCCAGTCCTTCGCCGCCGATCTATTCATGGCGACGGTCGAAGCGATCTGTCGAAGCGATCTGTTTGGCGGCGGCGGCGTGGGAGGGGACGATGCAAGGCGGCGGCGCGATCTGGAGAAGCGAAGGGACCGCGGCAACCTATTTGTGGCGCGAAGAAAAGTCCCACCGCGCGGGAGTACGTCGCGGCCACGAGAAACCCGCGGATATGCCGTTTGCCAAGCCAAGGAAAGTTTGGCATTTTTGCCAATTCTCCTCCTCCAAATGCCAACTTGTCCAAAATGCCAAACTCAAATGCCAAACCATTGGACCCCTCTTTTCAGTTTTTTGGCAAATTCTAAAATGTAAAACCCATTTGCAAACTCCCTTGGAGCTGCTCTAAGACTAACTCCAAGGGAGTTGGCATTTAGAGTTGGCATTTGTGGTTTTTTGCAAAGTCCCAAATACAAATGCAAAGTCTAAAAATAGGAGTACTCCAAGGGACTTTGCAAATTAAACTTGGCATTTGTCTGGCAAACAAATTTTGTTAGCGCGAACGAGTTGCTTCTTATACAACAAAGCTGGAACGTCATACACGATCGAGTTGCTTCTTATATACAATCATGCTTCTAGTTGCTGACACCATCATCTTCAAACATTTCCTTAATTGCGGCATCACACATACATTCCAAAATGTTCAAAGATTTTTTTTCTTGAGGTCTATGATTTCAAGTTTCTCAAAATTATTTGCAAACACGGCCATACTATTGCTATTTCAGACATGCAAAATCTTCTGGTTGATTTGATGCATCTAGGATTATTGATGGAATATTCAGGCAATGGGGCATCACGTACATATTCTTGCAGAATTGCCTTGACCAAACTCCGGCCATATGTCAATCAAAGTTTTCCAGGATATTCAGAAATTTCTCCTGAGATTTATTTGATTGCGCATTTCAGACACATGAAAGATAAATTTTATAGGCACCATATTCTTGTAAGCATTTTCCTTTCATGTAGATGTAACTGGATAAGAATACAGATCCAGGACATAAATGTTGCTCTACTGATTAAGGTGCTAAATGATACATTGCACATACATACATTACAGAAAATTTATGAAGCTTCCCAAGAAAAAACAGCTTCTCTTTTTTGTTGGGTCGCATTGATGATTGTGCAGCCATAGATATCTGAATCATGCATGCCTATTAATTGTCACAAATGTACATGTATAGTTATCTGCAGAGTGAGTGGCAGTAAAAGCCTTTTCAA
>Ga0182004_10004838_pt1 | contig 10911 bp, 7 predicted proteins | sample Sormic07211540_1_FD_120479 | JGI IMG/M metagenome (GOLD analysis project Ga0182004, IMG submission 120479) | Endophyte microbial communities from Sorghum bicolor roots, Mead, Nebraska, USA - 072115-40_1 MetaG | ecosystem: Host-associated > Plants > Roots > Unclassified | place: USA: Nebraska...
CGATTACATTGCATCTAATTCACCTAAGCGAACCAAACAAATTCCAATGGATTCAGATTTGCCCTGTGAATGGATACCATCACAAAAAGTACGGAACCAAACATAGCATCTACAAAGACTTTGACAAATTAACTTGACATTTGTTGCTATTTGCAAACTCCCATAACAAAATGCAAAGGATAAAAATAAGCCATCTCCAAGGGAATTGGCATTTGGACTTGGCAAAGGATAAAAATAGAAGGTCTCTGAGCGCGCGCGCTTTTCTCGCGCGTGACTTTGCTCGGGCAATCGGGTTTGCAAAGTCGTCCACAGCTTGACATTTTTGCCAAGTTTGCTCCCTCATTTGCCAAGTTACCCAAATTGCAAACTCAAAATGCAAAACCATTAGATACATCTTTTGGAGCTTTTCGGCAAATTACTCAAATGCAAACTTCAAATGCAAAACCCTTGGAGATGCTCAAGCTGAATTCTTAGTAGCATTGTTGCAATGTTGTTCTAAACCCTAAGTACTAGGGCCTTGTTTAGTCCAAAAAAATTGGTAAATCGATACTGTAGCACTTTCGTTTGTATTTGATAAATATTGTCTAATTATGGACTAAGGCCTTGTTTAGTTCACTCTGAAATCCAAAAAGTTTTCAAGATTTTCTGTCACATCGAATCTTGCGGCACATGCATGATCACACCGTTTGACTGTAAATCGCGAGACGAATCTTTTGACCCTAGTTAGTCTATGATTGGACAATATTTACCACAAACAAACGAAAATGCTACAGTAGCAAAATCCAAATTTTTTCACATCTAAACAAGGCCTAACTAGACTCAAAAGATTGGTCTCGTCAATTCCGACCAAACTGTGCAATTAGTTTTTATTTTTGCCTATATTTAATACTCTACGTATACTTTTAAAGATTCGATGTGACGGAAAATCTGAAAAATTTTGCAAATTTTTTTTGGAGTAAACAAGGCCTAGTTGCGAAAGGTATGAAGGCCTTAAGAAAACATCAAATGAGTCTTTGTAAGAAGAAGAGACAAAGGGTTGAGGGAAACATGAGTATTGAACCAAACTAAAACACCTGATTTTCTTGTTGTGGAGTATTTATATTTAACAATAAAGGTACAATAGGGAAATACTAGTCAACAAAAGCTTTCGTCTCAGACAAGACAAATAACTACTCCGTAGTAGAGTAGTTTGATGTTGCTTTTGCTTTGCCTGAATGTAGTAGTACTCTAATTAATTGCTTTTCTCCATGGTGAGAATATATCCAAGGCCCTAGTATTTCAAGACTGAAGGATTGAAGGCAGTATAATTTTAGTGTAGTGTATGTTACAGCTATCTTGATTTCCTTGTTTTGTCGACTGCTTGATGATCGGTATGCTTAGCCTTTTACGGGCTAAAGAATGATACAGTCTGTACAGATTTACAGGAGCAACACGTTAGGTTGTTCCCAGAAAGAATGACATTTACTATATACATATACACTACGTATAGGCTATCGACAACCTCGAAGGGACGCGCAGCTCCCATGTAAATCCGGCGATTGCACTGTCTTTACAAAATGAAATGATCATATCATGGTCTCAAATTTGTCGAGTTTCTTCACTCTTTGCATAGATCTGACCAGCAATGCCAAAAATATTCCTGCACATTTTCAGTGTGGATCAGAGAACCACTAGCCACAAACAGCTTGAATATAGATTGATTCGGTCTTTGTGCTACTCCATGGTCAGAAGAAATAAAAGGACTAACAAGATGCAAGAAACACTGAAAAGTGAGCTGATAATGCTGTTGAGTACAGAATTTATTTTATGAAAGTATGCGTGAAAGAAAATTTAACCTACCTGCGCCAATGAAAGAGCCGTTTGCAATTATTTGGTTCCCTTGAGTATTCAGTGTGACCCCAACATTCAAGAGAGTACCACCCAAGGCTGTATACATGGTTGCCATCTGAAGAACAGTAGCTTTACGTGCAGCACGTTCTGACTGCAAATGCCATTCAGTTCAGATTCAGGCAAAGAAAAAAAAATGATGCTAGTTTTTAGTGCAGTCCAGATTTGAGGCCAAAGATTAAAAAACGAATACTAGGTTTTAGTGCAGTTCAGATTTGAGGGAAAAGAGAAAAAGTTCATGCAATGCATCTCCCACAATCTTGAGAAGATGCAAGATATCAATACAAGTCATTGGCCTACCTCCAGTACCCTGACCCTGAGTTTCAGATCGCCTGACTCAAGTTGTCCTACAAAATCTTCAATTCTCTGTATTCTGTAGGGCATTGATATGGTAGAATCACGGGCCTGTTATATGTAGAGATGACAGTGGTTATGTTTTAGTGTGCTGAACAATATGGATACATGACACAATGTAAATAAAACAAATGTGAACCAGCAGATTTGTATGCTTACATCATTTGCTTGCTTCCTTATCTCCTGGACCAATGCAGGTCCACGTTGTTGTCTCTGTTTCAAGTCTAACAGTTCCTGAAGTTCAAATGAAATTAGGCTTGCATACACAGAGAAAAATCCAAATGGGGTTCTGCTTCTAGGAAGCAAAGGGAATAAGAACTATATTAGATGAAATAGTTAAAGAAGCCCAAGCACACCAAGGAATCTAAAAGGGAATAAGGGATGGTGTAACATATATATGATTAATTTTCTAGCCATACTAACCCTTCTTATAGAAGATCTAAATAAAACACATGAATGAAAAAGTTAGTGTGACAAAACATGATTACTGAATTACTGAGGGTAACAGGAGGCTAACCTGCGCATATGGTGCTGCAACTTTGACAAACGAAAATTCTGGATCTAATATGTATCCAATGCCTACCAAATAACATAGTCATCAATATACAAGTAGTTACCTTCTTATTTCTGTTGCAATTGATCATAGAGAATAAATGAATAATTGGAAATTATGAATTGGGCTAGAGCTGGCTAACAAGATATGCCTTTATTTAGATAGGCATGTGATTTCCTAGAACTTAGATTAACGATAGATAGTATGATGTATTCAGATACAGGCAATAAAACAATAAAGAGTAAATACAAATCTTTTTTTAATCTTGAAGAAGTGGTAGAGCTTTCCATCACTATTAATAAGAAGAGAAGATCAACTACAAAACCAGCCCAGAAGTGCTGAAAAAGACAGAAGCACATATGCCCCAAAAGAAAAGAAGCAAAAAAAGAAAATAAATTGCTTTAAAAAAAGAAAAAGAAAATAAAAGCAACATTGAACGGACATGTTACTGTTTCCTCAGCTATTACATCAGATTTAGTATAAAGACTAATGTTTGTGTTCACATGTTGATCAGAAGATCCTATAGTCATAAGAAAAATCTTATTTCAGTGGCCTGTTTTGCAGAGCTCGGAGAGCAGCTCCCATGCGCATTCCAGGGGAAACTCTGCTAAATGATGATTTACATAGAGGTGATTCTAGGTTGGCGATTCTCTGAAAAAACTCATATCTCTGTTTCATTTTCCACAGAGAATCACTTCCTCAATAGAATTTATCCTAAAGAATCACATTTGTCATAGAATCACTTCCCCCAGAGGAGCTATACAAAATAGATGTGCATTGTGAATGCACTGACATTATATTTTGGGAGACATAATCCTACTGATCATAAGCTTTCATCGTAGACTTTCTGGTTTTTCTAATTATTGTTTTAAATAAATCAGTAGCAAATGCAAATAAACTTCAATAATATATAGAGAATAAATCCTGTTAATGATGAAAACTGAGTGATAACTAGCAGAACAATTAAAAAAAAAGGCATTATAATAATTTCAGGGTTGGTAAAATGGATAACCTTCAAGAGTAGAGAATGCCCTTATAACAAATGTAAATGTGGATGGAAACCGAAAAGGTTGATCTTGTGCTATGGCAAATAAGTCCTAGAAAATAAAATAAAGAAACAAAACTGTTACATGTTGTTAAATTTGAAATAATTTTCTAGAATACGTAAATATATCGACATATAACCTCTCCAATTGCGGCCAGAGTCTGTTGCTGATCTGGTGTCTGGTTCAACAGATTATCCAAGAAAAATTGTATGGACCTCCTAACCTACATATCCAAAAGTACAAATTATATATCATTTGAAACTTCACAAACCTTCCAACCCAATAAATAGTACACTGTACCAACCGGTGAGAGATCTCCTGTCGGCTGGAGAGCTTCCAAATCAATCAGAGCTTTCATAACCTGCAAGAAAGAGCTCATGAAGATAGGAGATGCATTGCGTGGAGGTTCAACATCTTAGTTTCAAGAATAAAATCCAAGGTAAAATGCCAAGTAAAAAGTAAATTATACTACTAACATGCCATTCTCATGAAAAAACTAAGATAATACCTTGTTTGCATCCTTCTCATACACAGAATAAAATAGGGAAAGTAATCTCTCCCGAGTGAACGACTTTATATCACCCATCATTCCAAAATCGTAATATATTAGAGAACCATCCTTGTCTACAGCAAGGTTTCCAGGATGAGGATCAGCATGGAAGAAGCCAGTCTTCAATATCTGTTTTGTACCCAGTAAGAACAACAGGTCAAAACCATCACATGCCATATCCAATTACGAAACAGAAACTAACTTGGCATCTGGACTGAACATGGGAGGATAATTTACAAAAAAATGTAGAAATGTATTATTGAATGAAGTATGTTATATTGGCATGTTAAACCAAAAAATTAATCAGACAAGGGCATATGAACGAAACATTAAAAGCATGGAGGGTCAGATTAAGTTATAAATGATCTTGGAATGAAGTAAGTTGCTGTTTTAAGAACCTCGAAAAAATGATCTGACTGGTCCCACAGTAAAAAAAAATCGAAAAAGACACCAAGGCATCTGGCACTGGCTCCACATTAAATTATCAAATGATGCTGCCTACCGTAATTCTATGAGTGTTCCATAGGTGAAGTCTAAACAACACGCAACGAAATTGAGTTTGAATTACTATAAGCAGAATAGGTAAAAAAACACAACCTGAATTAGGTAAGATTCTATTGCACGTGATGCAATTAGTGAGCGACTATAGCCCCGGTTGTCAAGAACATCCAAATTGTTTATTTTAATACCTGTATAAATGAGTAAAAGAAGTTCCAAGGTAAGGATTGTAACAGCATATACTTCCAAGTTACAACTGAAAGGATAAACATTGTTTAATAGTAGTCCACATCAGACCTTCGTTGTATGTCTTAGTTAGCAGCAACACTTGGGCCCGAAAACAATTTTAATTTTTTTAACACAGAAAATTTATATCACTGGATTTTGATTTAGATGAAATTGCCAATAAAAGCACATTAATTCAGTAAATGCAGATCATTTAGTTGAACAAATTATATAAAAATTTAACTGCCATAATTGTAACAGGAAATGGATTAAAGTCAGTCTCATCCTTTTCTGCATCACAAAGTAATTGAGATTTAACAAAAATGACTTGGTTAGTTGAGTTAAAAGTGCCCAAACAATAGTTCATCCAACTCTAAATATGCAAAATTTCTACTGTAAGATGTAATTAAGTCTTACCAGGGACATACTCCAGGGTTAACACCTTTTCAGTTGTGTAGTCCCACATGATAAGCTACAAAAAAAAAGTATAATGGCACATCATGTAAGACTTTGAAACTAATGTTGAGAAAATGGAGGCTTTCACTTCAGTGCTCCACCATGATTAAAATTTATAAATAGTTAGAGCAAAAGATGGGGATCAAAAACATTGATTAGAACCGACCACTGAGCCTGTTTTATGGATAGCTCTGGTCTTAACTAGATACATAGTGCTCCACCATGACTAAAGTGGATTACAATTTACAATATTTTATAAGTACACAGATAGACCTTTATGGAATGTTCCAAGTATATAGTTCGGTGCCCTTACTGCTTGTGCCAACCACTAATCAACATAAACCAACAGGTAGCTTTCCATATCAGTTCCAGCATTTATACAACATTTTGTGATATTCATTGTTGGGCAGGCTTAACTACAACCATACCATTGCCTCCATGAAGCAAAATTCAATAGGGGAGCTGTATATGGTGATTATGTTCTGTTCTTCTAGGCATGCAATCTCAGTTTATTTGATTATGATACCTGGAATTATGTGCTATTAGTATAATAGTGGTGGGGCACTGAATCAAAACCCAAAAATAAATTGCATTGTGAGGTCCAGGAAACATACTGGCACGCGAACCCACTTTATATTTCTGAAATCCCGTCGAAACCTGTCTGCGTTCTTTCCTTCATTAATGTAATCAATTTCTTCATATAAAATTCTGAAACCATAGAAATCAGGATAATGAATTTTTCAATTTCCAAAGTAATATAAGCCTATATAATGAAAGTTTTGAGATCACTGCATTATATACATGTTGTAATATATTCTCTAATTTGCTTACATACTTTTTGAACCATATAAGTTCAAGACTATCAAGAGTGCAAACTTCATTCATATAACACATATAAAATATCAAAGTAGACTACATATAACACATACAAAATATCAAAGTAGACAAGAAGATTATATATTTACTTACTTGGAGCATTCCTCATAAATACCGATCCAGTCCCTTGAAGGGCCTCCTAATGTCTCACTTCTTTGAAAATACTCAGCTACTAGCTTTAAGTTCCCTGCAAGAAACCAAAGGGAAAAAGGTTTTACTATGATTAGTTCATTGGTGTCATCAAGAAACTGATTATTTCAACATAGGACATTTGAATCATTTTCTAAGAAACCATACACATGAACATTAGTAGTATTATTACATTTTACCAACTGGTGTGCAAAGTAAAAATGGCAAATCAAAAACATTAAATCCACCCTTTGTTCTGGGTAAGAGACGAAACTTTGATCAAATAGGTTTGAATCAAAAGAATAGCATGCATTATATTTTTATTTGTTCTGTTCCTCTAAAGGAATAGTTCTCTAATCACAGACAACAATAACTTGTACATATCTTACTCAGGTCGATGTCAAAAAGTTTTTTGAGCCCAGGTCTCTGAACTTTCACTGCAACTCTTTCTCCATTGTGGAGCACTGCACGGTGTACCTGAAAAATAAAACACACATTAACATGGAAGTAGATTTCAGAAAAATGCAGCATAAATATCATCAAATGAACTGAATTTCATAAAATATTTCCAAACAAGGGCCATTGAGGCCAATAATGTAATATCATCAGTTTTGATTTGGCAACAAATAGAAATGCATTAAGTGAAAACTGTTACCAATGATATGGGAAGCATTAGACATATACAGGAGTTATACCATGGATATATTGTTTGGCTTTGACTAGAGAGGATAATACATTTCCTTCAAATGCTGCAAGAGGGGCTAAATGACAATGCATCTAGTTTCTACAGAATTTAAACAAGGGAAGATCTTTGAGAAGGACTGCATAATATGTTTATGGTATACTAAGTATGCAATGGTACTGGGTAAAAAATGTAGGCGCATACAAAGTTTAGGATTTTTTTTATAACAAAGTTTAGGGTTAAATACCTGACCAAGACTGGCAGCAGCTATTGGGCGTTCTTCAAATTCTTTGTACACAACATCAATAGAACAACCCATTTCCTTCTCTATGAAAACTTTGGCCTTCTCAGGAGAAAATGCCGGTACTCTGTCCTGCATAAAAGCAGAAAAAAGGGATAAAACATGAGTAGTATACATCGCTCATATGAAATGCTTCGGTTCTTAGACTCTTAGTCACTCCACAATACAACAACTATGTCCCATAATTGATCATTTTTGCCATTGTCAGATAGTTGAAACAAAACCATCAATAGGAAGAAAGGAAAGAACGGACAAACGAATCATGTCAGTATAATAAAAAGAACAGGAACAACATAAGCAGAAACATATGCCAATTCATCACAATAAAAATAAAATAAACACATCTGAAACAAGCAAATTACCTGAAGTTTTGCAAGCTCGTCCACAAATTCTCTGGGGAATAAATCAGATCTAGTGGAGGATAACTGTCCAAGTTTAATAAACGTTGGGCCAAGCTGCAATACTTGCTCTCTTAACCATGAAGCAGTTTTCCGCCTTCGAACTTTCTGCAAGATGTAAGCCACTCTTTAGCCCACCCATATGTATAGTAGAAAGTGACTCCTTTCTTTCTGCAGCCCCAAGTGATGTAATTCATCATGCTTCCACACCATCACTACAAACAGACTTAACTCCACCTATAGATAGAACATTTATTGGAAACTTGAGGTGGCTAGTTGGCAAAGAAAATTTTCCTTTTTTTTTAACTTCTTTTGAATCACGATGCTATAGGCTCTTTTTTTTCTTGAAGGAACATGACTCAATTTTTTATCTATATCTTAAACGCATACCTGCTTTTCTTCTGAGAATCCACCAGGATAGGCCCACTTTGCGTTGTCAAATAGCACACGGACTCGCAAAGAAAGCACAAAAGACCATATATCTATGCTCCTCTGCACAGAGTTATAATTATCTTTTGCCCAACTGAATCCCTCATCAGAAGGCAAAATCTTCAATTCCTCTTGAAAGGGATCATCTTTGGGTCTCATTTGCTTCTGCGTCTTAACAAGGGAGGATGTGCTGCTTTTCACCAGACTAGTACCATTTACAGCCACCTTCGGAGTACCATTAATGACTGCTTTGGTTGAGCCATTCACAATGGCCTTTGCAGAACCATTAATCGACACCTTGGTCGAGCCATTGACAGAGCCATTTGGAGAACCATGAACTGAACCCGATCTTACATGACCACCACCATTGGTCCTCCTCAACTCAGTTGTTGGTACCATCTTTGTTGCCCGGCCATTAGTACCATATTTTCCAGATTCCGCTGGCCTAGCTTCTGCACGGAATGTTGAGGACCTCTTAACCAAGAATGTCTCAGTCTTTGATGCCCCGTACCTTGGGAGCTTCACACTAGACATTGATGCTGAGAAACTAAGATCAGGCACCATCATTGCCATGAGTATGACCAATCAGAAGCCCCTGTCCAGAGAATCACACATTAGCATACATCTAGATTCTAGAAACTATTACCCACATGCCCGTCCAGCAATCCTGACAGAAAACAACAAATGTCCTGAATCACACTAACAAAGTTGTCCTTTTTTTTTCAAGACTACCTCAATAATAAATACCCACAATAATTTATGAAACTTCTCCGGAAATTAGCAATAATGAGCTCAGAGGAAATGGGCCGGGGTAACTAATTTACATATTGCTCATAAAGGATCAGCCAAGAAATTCAGCAGTAGTGTTCATGCCTGAAGGTTATAGTTGAATAATATTGATAAGTTGAAAAAAATGTTCATTCCAGGTAGAACTACTGGACCTAATTCTCAACAATACTATTTAGTCTAACTCGAGTGCCCGAGAATTTATCAAGACATTAGAGGCCTTGCGCCTCTCCTGTTTCCTCAAAAAAATTATCAAGACATGAAAAGGCTCACACGCAGCAATCAATCTTGTTAGTTCCACTGATGAACTGTCCAATCAAGTCTCTAGACCACCACAAAATCACTCATTTCCCGAACCAATTTCATGCAAGACGCCGGTCCACGGGCGCAGATTTCGACTGGAAGTAAAACTAATACCGAAAAGAAACGAAACGAGTGGATGATGAGGAGTGAGAGTCGTTCAAGGAGGGGTTAAATGAGTGGATGAGGAGGAGTGAGAGTCGTGAAAGAAGGGGTTACCTGCTTCCGATTCCGTCGGCGAGGAGAGGTGAGGCCGTGACCGTGAGGGGGGAGCGGGAGGACGACTGAACAGGGAAGGAAGAAGGAAACATGTGCAGTCTGCGCACCCCACGGAGGAATTGGAGCAGGGAAGGAAGCAGCAAGAATTTTATACGGTTGTTGTACTTCCGATTGCAGTTTTTTCATGGATGGACGAAAATGCCCTTGAGGCTTCCATTGTGTAGTGATTGCTGCACCCTGAACGTTTTTGGCGTCATCGTTGTGTATGAACCAGTTGTAAATAAGCAGTTTAAGCCGGTTGCTGAGATCGAGTGTGTGGCCCCTTGAGGCAGTGTCTGTAAGCGTCACTTAAACTACTCAAAAAAATGCAATAAAGGCATGTTCAGTTAAAAAAATGGTTTTAGATACTATAACGTTTTTGTTTTTATTTGGTAAATATTGTCCAATCATGAACTAACTATGCTCAAAAGATTTATCTCGCGATTTACAGATAAATTATGCAAATAGTTTTTGTTTTTATCTATATTTAATGTTTCATGCATGTGCCGCAAGATTTAATGTGACGGAGAATTTTGATAAGTTTTTGGTTTTGGGTGAACTATCAAATAATTTATACCGGTACTAATTTGTTGTGAGAAAAAAAAATATTTCATAACTGAAAAAATAGTGCTCATAAGTTCAAGTGAACAGGGCGTAAACAAAAGAACAGAATCCATAGACAGAAAAAGAACACACGGCAGTGTTTAAATGTTGCATAAAAGATGAAGTCAGTGTCATTTACAGTGAAGAAAAAGTTACAGGATCACATTCGGAACCAGATCAACTTCTAGTGCCAACTGCCATATATAAAAATGGCAAATTTCTCGAGAGAAAGCAGAAGCGTGGGGCTGCGGAACTGCCATCGTGCGCAAGACGACGCGCCGGAGGACAGCGAATGGCTGGTGGCTGCCACCTGCGCGAACCTGTGCTCTGGGAGCGGCACCCTTGGGCAACCTTGAGGTGCTCCCGTGGCGTCAGCGGATGGGTTTTTTCTGGGCGGCTGATCGTGTTGCTTCCATTTCAGTCACGTCTTTTGGTTGGTGGACGGCGGTGCTACGTTTGACGTTTCGCCGCCGGGCGGGAAAAGTGTCGCTTGATTTATCTGGCGACAATAGCCCACTGTTTTGTTTTGTTTTGTCATGCCCAACGTGGCAAGATATACCATCTCTCTTCACAAAAAAAA
>Ga0182004_10004839_pt1 | contig 10909 bp, 11 predicted proteins | sample Sormic07211540_1_FD_120479 | JGI IMG/M metagenome (GOLD analysis project Ga0182004, IMG submission 120479) | Endophyte microbial communities from Sorghum bicolor roots, Mead, Nebraska, USA - 072115-40_1 MetaG | ecosystem: Host-associated > Plants > Roots > Unclassified | place: USA: Nebraska...
ACTTGCCGAGGACATTGAGGAAGGACGTCTTCCAGCGAGCATAGAAGGGCGAGGTGACGTCGAGGAGCAGAGGTACCAGAGTGCGGATGTTCTGGACCGAAACTGCTTGAGCATGGAGGTTGAAGATGACTTTGGCGTCTTGTTGAAGAAGGGCGTCGTCGAGGCCACTACCGCTGCCTTCAGAGTCGTCATCGCTGACGTGCTCCGAGACATCGTCGCGAGGAGGGGCAGCGGCAGCATGGGCCGCGGCGGCACGCGCCTAGGCGGCGCGAAGGCGAGCAGAGGCGGCGTCGATTTCCGCTTGGGCGGTCGCGGTCTCGCGTTTGGCTGCTTCCGCGGTCGCGAGGGCAGTGGTGCGGGCCTCCTGCGTGGCGCGAGCCTCCTGCGCGCGGGCCTCCTGCGTGGCGCGCTCGGTGGCATCGTCAGGACCGAGAAGGGACATGGCGCAGAGTAGAGCTGGGCGTGCACGGGTGCAGCGTGGGTAGGGTAGCGCGCGGGCGCGCGTGAAGCAGCGCTGGAAGGGGAGAGGGAGCGCGCGTGGAGCAGCGCAGGGCAGAGGAAGTTTAGTCTCTTGATACCATGAAGGAAGATATATTGAATCAATCTTAGATTACAGAGGAGGGATTACACATATATATAGAGGGAGTAACCAAGGAGCCAAGGTGTGTAACCAGCTCTTGGGATCTAGAGAAATGTAATGTACGGGCGCTCGTACACGCGGCGTCGCAGGGCACGCGATGTGCACTGCGCTGCTGAACGAGCAGCACGCCTGGATCAGCAGGCGATCGAGTCAAGTGTGATAGTCCTTAAGTTTAGGAGGATTGGTTGGGCCTAAGGCCATATATTGCTATATCCGCACATTGAAAGATTAAGCAAGAATCATTCCATCTAATCTCCTACCTCCTCTCGTAAGCCACGCGCCAGGGGGCAAAACCCGGCGAGTGTGTCGCGACGTGGGGGCATAACCCCGTCGTAGTTATCACGGAGCGCGGCTACGAGCTCCGTAGTCGAGGTCCGGTGTCCCTGCCTCACACGGCCCTTGACAACCTGGTATCTAGAGTCTCTCGATCCTCTTCCACCTCCCAGCCCACAACATCATCCTCTTCCGTCGCTCCGCCCAACCGCTCACCGTCCCCTCCTCCCACCACATCACCGCCAGCCATGGGTGATCAACTCACCCTCGCTGATCTCATGGAGAAGCTGAACTCCCTCACCACCGACATGGCTGACATGAAGGTGAAGATGGAGACCCTCCAGGATCGCGCCTCCTCCTCGGAAACCAGCAGCGGTGGCCGCGCCGAAAGGCAGCGGGACCTAGATCGCCCGCCCAAGTTTCAGAAGCTCGACTTTCCCCGCTATGACGACAAGTCCGATCCCATGTTCTTCATCAACAAGTGCGAGTCGTATTTCCGGCAGCAGCGCACTATGGCGGAGGAACGCGTCTGGATGGCATCATATCAACTGGAGGGAGTTGCCCACATGTGGTCCATCCAGTTACAAGAAGATGAAGGCACGCCGCCATGGGGCCGCTTCATAATAAGACAAATAAATTCTCTATAGTAGTGGTTATGTCTTATAGTTAGTATGTTCATGTTCGAACTATTACATGAACATTTAGGATTGCATTAAGAAATTTTTGTTCCACGAAGCAATGTGATTATCACTAGTTGGAGGAATTTTCCTTTTCAGGAATATTCTAGTGTGTTTTGATTGCCTATCAAATTACTCAACCTAATTAAACAGTAAAGCAGATATTGAGTAATGTGTAAAAACCATGATTAAATTACAGTATTAGAGAAGAAATTTCCTTAACTGACATCTTGCTTAAATCAACCAATTTTTCTACTACTCAAACCTCATTTGCTAGTAGAGAAATATTCTTTCTATGATTTACTTCTGTATTCTAATTATACTAACCAGCTGAAAAAATAAGCATCAAAATCTAAGGTCCAACGGTTTTTAGTATATGTGGAGGCATCTGTGCGTATGTCTGTACTAATGGCGATTTGGTATTTTGGTATACCTATCTAAAATTTTTGGATCTAAACAAGGCCATGAATGTGGTGCTGGTAAAAGGGGTCACCTGTAGGTTGTGGAGATCCACGACTTTTTGCTTCTGGGCGTGCGTAGTTGCACTACTTGAGCCTATGAGGCTATGACTGTGTCACGCAATGGACTTTGCTGCTTCTATGCCTGGGCCCGGGGTCAGCTTTAATTTTTAATGGGGTCCAAACTGGTGAAAAAATAGCCATTACTAGGTGCTCTCAGTAAGTCATTGGGGTCAGCGGACCCCGACGGGATACTGTAGATCCGCCACTGGGGGAGTGACTTTCATATAAATAGTCAAGTACAACTTGGAGTACAAGTAGCATGATATACATGTATTAGACTGTACATATCTCTAATACCCGCCCTGATGGACCATGAATCTAAGGGTTCCCTATAGGGCCGACTACCCGCCATAGGCTTGGGCCGACCCACGGCCTGCTTGAAGGCACAAAACAAGGTGGCGTGATCTCCAAGTCATAAAGGACCGACTTAGTCGGATTACTAGGAAAGATAGTTTTTGTAATAGACATGGACTCTTCTATTGTATCCGACTAGGACTAGATCAATACGTCTTGACCTCTAGATGATATAAAGAGAGGTAGGAGCGTCACCCCTTGTACAATCAATCATGGACAACAACCCAACGCACTGGCATCACGCCTAACTGGACTAGGGTATTATGCTATTGAGTGGCCTGAACCAATCAACCAACTGTCTTCGCGTTTACCGTCGAGTTTTGTATACCACGAAGCCCTTCAATCACTATCCTGGGTAACCCTGTGATGTGTTGCCGTTCATCAAACACCGACACGCCCGTAGTCACAGTGGGTGGGAACTAGACACAGGCAGTCCCTTAGTCATAATGTCCGCGAACTGATGAGCTAAGGGGACATGGAGTACTCTGAACTGCCTCCCAAAGCTACCTTCTCACGAACAAAGTGGATGTCAATCTCAATGTGCTTCATGCAACGATGATGAACTGTGGCTGCGGACGGAACCAGGGCTGCTGCTGCTACTAGCCGGGCAGTCGGCCATAATAGACCCATGGACCGAACGGAGGAGGCGCGCCATCCACCTTGCTGCTGCTGCCATCCACCGTGCTGCTGCTGCCATCCGCCACTACTGCTGCCACTGCTAGGGCCGCCCTTCTTCTTGTTGTTGTGGTTAGAAGTGCTGCTGCCACCTCCATTGGTAGGGGCACGACGGCCTTCTCCCTATGCTGTGCCAAAGCCTGCAGAGGCAAGGTGACACGTAGAGCCACATCAACAGGAGCGAGAGGCGTGAAGGGAAGTCGGTTTTAGTGGAAACCATGCCTTCATTAGGTTGGTGAAGTTCCTTGAGGATGAGCTTTTGGTGCGTGGTGTTGAAGTCGGGCATTGGTGTGTTATCCGCGATGTTGTCTGCCGTGCTGGAGGTGCATATGCGCGGGTTGAGACCGCGAAGGAGGTTGAGGACCAGCTAGGACGGCGAGACAACATGGCTGACATCGCTTAGGGCATTGGCCACGGTCTTCATGCGTTGGCACTAATCGTTAATGGAGAGGCCCCCTGGCTCATGGAGATCTCGTGCATGAAGACGGTGTGGGGCTCCTTGTTGGATAGGAAGAGGCCCTCGATGGTGACTAGAGCTAGCGCTGATTGTTCGCCGTCAATGGCGAGATCGTCAGTGGTGATGGACCCGAGGAGCCAGCTGTGGATGCAGGCATCGTCCATGACCCACCTTGAGGTCAGCGTGGACTCCAATAGGCGAGCTAGCGAAGACTTGAAGAAGGGCATCCACTTGTGGATGTTTAGATGCTTTAGCTCGAGGATGACAAGGATGTGAGAGCAGTCTGCGGTAGTGGCGTAGGGGGCAACGATCTGGACGGCGGGGATAGAGCCCATGGTGCTACTGGTGTCTAAGGAGGTGACAGAGTCGATTGTCATTGGGAGCAGAGGATGTGAGGCTACACGCATGGACCAGAGGTGGGTGTGGGAGCAAAGGCGTGCATGGGACCAACGGGGATGCGTCTGAGCGTAGGAGGAGGCGACACAATGAAGTGGAGGCGGGCACGGGGGAAGACCGCACGCAGTGGGGCTGGCGGGCGCATGTGAGCAATGGGGAGTGTTGGGCGGATGCGTGCGAGCAGAGGAGGCTTGCAAGCGAGGTCGCACGTGGATGGGAGGTGTGCGCATAGGCGAGGAGAGCGGACGCGGGAGCAGAGAAGGCTCGAGGGCGAGGTCGCGCGCCTAGACGTGGAGGCGGTGCGAGGTGTGGTGGACATGTGGCCGTGGAATCGGCGCCGCGGGAGGGAGAGGCTAGGGCAGTGGAAAGAGAACCCGGGTGATTGATACCATGTAGAGAGAATTAGGGAACAACTCACACCCAATTAGGAGGGGGTGACTTTCATATTCATATATATAGTCAAGTACAACTTAGAGTACGAGTAACATGATATACATGTGTTAGACTATACATATCTCTAATATTTATGACTTATATTATTTCAAACGAGCGTCATTAGATTCACTATGTAATATATTTTCATATTTACTCTTTCAATGTGGTAGATGTTAACTATGTTACATGGATACGTCGCTGGGACCTCGTATCGTGTATCGGATACGTTTCCGACATGGATACGCGTATGATACGCTGCGCATACGTATCCTTAGAGTATCCGACTTTTCCCTATTTTCGAGAATATTGGATACGTGAGCTGATACGTATCTGCCTTGCCGATACACGCTGATCCGCCCAGCTCAACAAGAAGGTCGGTGCCTTATCCTGTCCTCGACGTCTGCAATCGCACGCCCGTGCCTTGTGCTGCATCCCCATTCCCAGCTCGGTGACGCTGCATCGCCGCTCGCTGGCCGCTGGCCATCGGCAACGAGCCTCTGCCTCCGCTTGGACGCACATCACAGCCAGCCGCCGGCCTAGATGTGTCATTGCGTGCCTGTACGTGCGAGCGCCGCCGACGCAACAACGCTGCCCGCATCCCGCAATCCCGCACGGACGCCTCCTGCAATTCCCTGTGGTGATTCAACAGCAACCTCTGGTGATTTCCCCTTGATTTCTTTCTTCCCCTCCTGATCTAGTCACTAGTTCTTTCTCAATCGTGACCTCCAATTTGTTTGTTTTTTGTCTTCCTGTGTGCAAACTGGAAAGGTGGGAATGAGCGCTGGAGTGGCGACTCTGATTTTTTTAAGGTGTTGTCGCTGGGGATAAGTGGTGGATATCAGATATCTATGTTTGTTATTATTATATACTACTCCCTCCATCCCAAATTGTAAGTCATTCCAAGAATCTTGGAGAGTCAAACTTTTCTAAGTTTGACCGAATTTATATGATAAAATAATAATTATTATGATAGCAACTAAGTATCATTAGATTCTTTCTTAATTATATTTTCATAGTATACTCACTTTACGTTACAATTATTAGTATTTCTCTCTATAATTTTGGTCAAACGTAAAAATGCTTTGACTCTCCAAGATTCTTGGAATGACTTATAATTTGGGATGGATGGAGTACTATAGTAAGTACTCTAATCGGTGGAGTAGTTATTAGAAGTTATGAAATAATTGTAGTAGTCTCTAATCAGGGGCCAGTAATTTTAAAGTATCTTATTATTTATTTTTGTAATAATAATAATAAAACGTATCTGCGTATCGCGATTTACTGAAAAATGGCGTATCCGCGTATCCGTATCCGTCTGATGCCGATACACGTATCCGTATCCGTGCTGCTTAGGATGTTAATAGTCTTCTTTATAAGTTTGGTCAAATTTAGAATATGAAGTCATTATATTTTGGCACAAGGGGAGTAGTTCTCAAATGCGACACTAGAGCTATAGGAAAGTAGTACACAAATGAATTGTGTTGATGATTTAGGTGACCCTAGTAGTGTTGGCCTGTCCTTCGATTTATGCCCTGTTTGTATGTATGGTTTTATAGGTGTTTTTTTGTTAGTGCATATGTATGGCTTTATACCTGAAATGTCAAGCATTTCTTAATTATGTAGCAAGACTTAGGTAAGTCAGAATGTATGTGCTACATGATCCAAGCGTGCATTGATAATTGTTGAAGTACCACTAACGGAGGAAAAAATTATTGCAGGTATCTTGTGTTGGAGGTTTTGGATCAAATTCTTTCATGTATAAGATTAATGGGACTGCAAACATCAATGCCATTAGGACTGCAGCTGAGAAAGGTGCAATGCTATTCAGCATTCATGCCATTATTGTGGTATATCTTGTTTTTTTCTTGTGAAATTTTTGTATATGCCATTGACTAAATGTTTTATCCCCAGTCTGCCACTTAAAAAACTCGTATCCCACCAATGCCACCTCCCTGAAATTTAATCTCTTTCACGACATTATTGACTATATCCCAGTAGTTTTGCTAGTGGACATGGCAAAATGACCATTTATCCTTCTCTTGGGTTGGCCACATTTTTTATTTGCCACAAACTAAAAATAAGTGAATTGCATATGAATATGGTAAAAAATTCTAACATATAGTCTTAGGTGGTTGTTTATTCAACTAACAAGCATCAGTCCACGCTTCAAAAAGCACTAATGATTGTTACAACTGCAACATCAAAATTAAAGATGTTAACTGAGTTGGACTGATATATTTGTGAGGAAGTGCAATTCATTCAGTAACATTACCAATTATTAACTGGATTTGGACACCAAAACTTATGATTGGAGGAAAAAAGGTCAACGGTTCAGACCAATGCATCCTCCTCGTTCACAACCAACGGTACTGGCTTGATGCTCTTTTTGAGCCTAATCTAGAAGCAGTTGAGGCAAAGGATGAGCCAGTCACCACTCCTGTTAGAATAACTTGTACAGCCCTGTTGGGCCTTGTATTTACAGTTGGGCTGGGCCCTTTTCTTGCCGCCCAAGCCACCCAGGGCTGCGCCTCCACCTAGGGCCGGTACCCCTGTGCCACGCACGACGCTGAATACAACTATTTTGCATGGCTTACCTTCTCTAACATGGTAACTATTGCCATCTCTGTCCCTTGACCTACATCGCTTCCGCTCAACCCTAGCCTGCCGGCCGCCGCCACCCTCATATGCCTCCCGACCAGGATCTTGCTGCCACCTCTGCCGGCTGGACGCAGCCTGGCTGTGCGCAGCCGCTGAAGATGCCCAGAATAAAGAGAAGGCCACGGCTCAGGCCGCCGAAGAGGCTTGTGCTGCCGTGGACGCTGCCGCGATCGCCACCTCTGCCTCTGCCCTAGAGCGCGTGTGCGAGGCCAAAAGCGCCCTCTAGCGTGAGCAGGAGCGTGACATCTTGGCGCGCCTAGAACAAGAGGCCTCCGCCGCTCATGTGCCTCCACCTCTCGATGCTGAGGAACATATGTATGTATGTATATCCATACCATTGGATGAATACAACAACTCCATTAAGTTACAACTCCATTTGTTGTAATTGAGGACCATATGTACTCACAGCATGACTCTATGGGATAAGGTACAACTTAGTGGCTTATAGAAGTGTTATTTCATGGAGTGATTGTTGGCTGTTCTTGATTACAGCTGTCTCAACTCGTTCCGGACCACAAATACTTGATACAACAATAAAGCCTTTTCTCCCAAGCAAGTGGGTTGGGTAATCATGAACCCAACGAGCCTGAAAAGAAGTAATTTTTTCAAAGTAAAAAGAAAAACATTAGGAAGAGTATTTACAAAGAGGATATGAATTGAAGATATATTCTTATTCTCGAATGATGCAGGACAGACGCATTTCAATTCATTAAAGAAGAAAATCATGCATAGATAATGCTATATTAGAGTGCTTGATCCAACCTTAAGTAGACACTCCGCATGATAAATATGCAGATATACATTGAATATGTTATAAATGTTTTAGTTAGCACTGTGAAGGCATGCTTATAAAGCTATCATTCATGGATAGACTTGATTTGATGGAGAAAAATTTACAAAAGAAAACAGGAAGAAGGGTGCAGGCTAAGTAGTGGCAAGAGACTCTTCTGGCTAGTCTGCCTACAATCTCGCTGTCATACAATGTGATAGAAAAAAATGTACTGCCAAACTTGGTAGTTGATATACAGTTACAACGTGGGCGCCATGCTGCCATGTGCCAACTGTGGGATGGAGAGTTTATTGAGCTGCACATACACTTACGTGTTAGAGTAGTGTAATGCAGGCCCATGTGGCTAGGCCCATGAGGCCCATGTATCCCTAACTATATGGCCACCATGGTTAGGGTTGGCCCAAGTAATGAAAACCCTAATTCTAACATGGTATCAGCAGCCTAGGCCTTCCTCCCCCTCCTCCCAGCCGCCGCCGCCGGCCGGCCAGCTGCCTGGGCGCCGCCGCCGCCGCCATGGCAGGCCGGGAGCCTCCTCCCCCTCCTCCCTCCTATTTCCAGCAGTTTCCGGCGCTCCCCTACCGAACCTGGGCCCAAGCCGCTGCCGACGCATCCCTGAGTTCCGCTCGCGATGCCGCCGGCCAACCTCTTCACACGGGCGCAGCGGGCGCGGCTCGGCCTCCTCCTCCTGGCGGCCACTGCGGGTGGATAGCTGCCCTGCAGCAGCAGCTGCCCCTGCCGCAGCAGCCCCTGGCGGGAGGCCCTCCCCAGCAGCAGCAGCCGCTGGCGGGCGGCCCTCCCCTGCCGCGGGTGGGGTGTGTGGACGCGGGCGCATGGGGAGGGGATGATGCGGGGGATCCTCCTCTGCCCGTGGATCCTCACCTGCCTGTTCACCACCCTCCGCCGGCCTCTTCTCAGCCCGCTGCTGGTGCTGGCGTGGGGGTGGGGGGTGCTGCTGAGGAGCCCAGCACCTCCCTGCTCGTGCACTACCCCTATGGCATGCTGCCATGGACGCCGACACCATCCATCATCATGACGAGCGTAGGGGGCAACGGGGGCGCAGGGACCAGCGCCAACCCTTTTCCTGCCCCTCTACCCCCCGCGTTCGCCCTCAACAACGCTCTCGCCGCTGCCCGGGCCGAGTACAAGGCGGGGCAGGCCCGTCTGCGGGAGGCCGCCCTCGCTTGGGAGCGCGAGCGCGACGCGGCCGATGCCCTGGCCAAGCAGATCGCCGACGCAGAGCAGCTCCTCGCCTTCTCTGCTGCCCACAACGGCGGGGCTACCTCCACTGGCTCGACAGGCGCAGTGGCTAGGGCGGGTCACCGCACGTCGTCCACCACTGCGGCCCTATGGCACGACCCGGCCGACCCGCTCGTGGTCCAAATCCATTACCAGGCTGGGGGTGTCCAGAACATCCGACTCCTGGTACCGGTCGTCCTCGAGCCGGAGTCACCTTCGTACGCCCACTGGCGGGACTTGGTCCTCCTCACTCTCCGTCACTACGCCTTCAATGACCACATCCTCCTCGACTCGTGGGTGCGGCCCCGACTGCCGCGTGGCTGCGACTCAACAGCATCGTCCTCTCCTGGATTTTGGGGACGATCTCCCTAGACCTCCACGACCTCGTCCGCAACACTCCGAGCAGTCGTGGGGCCTGGCTGGCGCTCGAGGGCCAGTTCCTGGGCAACGCTGAAGCCCGGGCTCTACGGTTCGACGCGACCTTCCGTACCTTCGTCCAAGGCGACCTCTCTGTCAGCGAGTTCTGCCGCCAGATGAAGGGCATGGCGGACTCTCTCGGCGACCTTGGCTGGCCCTTGGAGGACCGTATTTTGGTCCTCAACGTTCTCCGGGGGCTCAGTGACCGCTACTCCTACCTCTGGACGTGGATCACCCGGCAACGGCCCTTCCCCACCTTGCAGGTCTGTGACAACCTTGTCATGGAGGAGATTGCTCAGGGCCTCCAGCCTGGGTCCACCTCCGCCTCGAGGTCCTCGTCCTCCTCGACTGCTCTCGTTGCCACTCCTCCGCCCCGTCTAGCCCCGCCACCATAGTCGTCACTTCTCGGTCCTCTTCCCCCCCGGGCCGAGCGGGGGTGGGGGGCGGGCGTGGCGGTCGCCGTCGCCGTGGCGGGGGACGTGGAGCAGGTCGTGGGGGCAACACGATGCTGCCACCTCCACGGGGTGCACCCTGGCCATCCTTCCACAACCCATGGTCAGGGCGCATCTCCATGTGGCCATTCCAGGCTCCCTGTGGTGAGCCTCGCCCGCCGGCGGCCATGCTCGCTGGTGCTTCCCAGGGTTTCCCTCCGTGACCCCGTGGATGGCAAACCCCGCGTCTACGTGGCCCGGGCCTGCCGGCTGGGACCAGGCGGCCTTGGCCACTCCTTCAGCACCATGGCCCTGACACTACTAGTTGGGCTAGAGTTGGTCGCCGACTCTGGGGTAACTTACCACACCACCCCTAACCCCAGTATACTTTCTTCTATTCACCCTTCTTCCTCTCTTTCTTCGTCCATTATGGTCGCAAATGGGTCCTGTCTTCCAGTCACCTCTGTGGGTGCCGCCGGCCCCCATGGTTTCTTTTGTCTTCCTGACGTTCTTGTTGCTCCTTCTATGGTTCACAACCTTCTTTCAATTCGTTGTAAATTTACAGCTGACAATTCTTGTTCTGTGGAATTTGACTCTTCTGGTCTTACTGTGAAGGATTTGGCTTCCTGGCGTCCTCTGCTCTGATGTGACAGCATGGGGCCACTTTACACTCTTCGCTTTCCGGCATCTGCCTTGCCTCCTTCGCCAATTTTGTCAGCTGCCTTCGCCACCACTACTTCCACTACTTGGCACCGGCGTCTCGGCCATCCTGGACGTGATGCCCTAATGCAACTCAGTCGTAGTTCCAATATTCGATGTACTCGGGCTCATGATGAGCATTTGTGTCATGCGTGCCAACTGGGCCGTCATGTTCGTCTTCCTTTTCATAGTTCTTCTCATGCGGCCCGCATTTTTGACCTTGTACATTGCGACTTATGGACATCTCCTG
>Ga0182004_10004840_pt1 | contig 10906 bp, 8 predicted proteins | sample Sormic07211540_1_FD_120479 | JGI IMG/M metagenome (GOLD analysis project Ga0182004, IMG submission 120479) | Endophyte microbial communities from Sorghum bicolor roots, Mead, Nebraska, USA - 072115-40_1 MetaG | ecosystem: Host-associated > Plants > Roots > Unclassified | place: USA: Nebraska...
GGTGTAAAGTATCACCCGGTTAAAAAAACCCTTTACCCAAAGGAAGGGCGTAAAAAAAACCGTTTAATAAAAAAACAATCCTCCCCCCCCCCCCCCACACACAAACTACAACCATGTATTGAAAGCACTGTAGAATATTATTTGGAAATTTGATAAGGAAAATTAGTACCTTGGCATAAGGATCTCACGCAACTTCAACCTGGCCATGAATTCTGCATTGCCACCAAGAATAATATCAGTTCCACGTCCTGCCATATTGGTGGCAATTGTCACAGCACCAAGGCGTCCACTCTGAGCTACGATCTCTGCCTCCCTCTCAACATTCTCTGGCTTAGCATTCAGGACCTTCAATAGAAATTAGAATAAAATTTAGACAGTTTTGGCACCTTAGGAAATGAGAAACTGATGTTGCAACTTTTTTTTAACCTTAAGTACAGCAGGGGAGGCAACTTTCAAACATGTTAGTAGGAGCTAGATTCCTTTGAAATAGTTTATTTACTATATTATTTTCATTGGTTCCTTTCTGTGAGAGAATAACAGCATTCCTGAGTGTAAAAAGGAGGATTTACTATTGTTAATGAAAAACTAACAAGAATACCTCATGAGGAATCCCAGCTTCACGCAATTGCTCTGATAAAGATTCACTTTGCTCAACACTGGTGGTACCAACAAGCACAGGACGGCCAACTTTATTCATTCTTGATATCTCCACAAGAACAGCACGCCATTTTCCATTTGTTGCTCTAAAAACAACATCTGAATCATCCTGCAAAGAAAGAAGCAAAATCATTTTTTTGGCAGAAAATGGGATGAAATAAAAGGAAAGGTCTTTCACAGTTTTACAGCATATTAAACAATTATTACAACAGAGTGCAAGTACCTTCCGTATCATTGGCTTGTTTGTTGGAACAACAGTAACTTTAAGTTTATATATGCTCTCAAACTCTTGGGTCTCTGTAGCTGCAGTTCCAGTCATGCCACAGAGTTTGGGAAACTGTCACAAAAGTCTGTTAATTTATTGACAAAGTAATAGATTGAACATAGAACAAAGATAAGATTAGGAGGAAGATGTTCATCCAGCAAGCTGAGCCATTTACATATTCATTAGTCTCTACCACTATCAACTAAAATGCTCAACAAGGGTTGCTGGCCATTAGCATTAAAAAAACACCAGAAATGGTTTCGTTGGTGGATTCCAGTAATTTTTAAGCATCAGAAGCTCCAGACAGAAGAGTTTGGCACTTGCCTGAAGAAAGAAGTTTTGGTAACTTATTGATGCGAGAGTTATGGTTTCATTTTGTATAGATACACCTTCTTTTGCTTCAATTGCTTGATGGAGACCATCACTCCATCGCCTGCCCTGCCAAAAGCATCAAATCTCGAATGTGAAAACTAGAATAATGAAATTCCTACTCAAACATCTGTCTTCATGCTACAAAAAGTGATGTGGACAAAAAAGCCCTGGCATCCAGGGCATACAAAAAAAATCATCATGTGCCTCTCCCCCTCTTACTTTCATTCCTTCTTATGTTCATATACCGTGTATGAGCGTCAACATTTATGAACTGCAAGTTTGTTTTTACACATATGCCTATGCACAAACTTGGTATGTGTGAACCTTGGTCAGAGTGCACTTGCATGATGTAATATTAGTTCAAGTTCAAGCATACAAGTCAAGGTTTGCCATAAAAACCAACCAGAAAACTATTACCTTACATGTATCACTGAGCTTAGTGTCATCCAATTACTAGAAGGCAAAGGTATGTACTAACTGTTTTAGGATTTTGGATCCTACGGACAGTAACATGTCTTGTGCTACCGAGAATAATGATAAAATATACTCACCGGCATAACTCTGCCAGTAAACTCATCTACAATAAGCACTTCCTTGCTACGAACAATGTAATTGACATCTTTAAGGAAGAGCTCCTTAGCCTTGATTGCATTTAGAACATACGAAGCCCACTGTTCACGAGGATCATATAGATCATTTATGTCCAGTATTTCTTCAGCATCAGCATAACCTTCTTCTGTAAGTAAAACATTTCTTTGCTTTTCATCCACCTGAAGAAACAGTCATTGTTAGATGGCAATTTATGTTAACTGAAGAGACAAATAAACACAAATTATGGCTAGGTGATAGACGCATATAAGTACTATATCCTTTTTCATTTCTAGAAAATGGTAATAGAATATTTGACATGCAACTTGCTCGAAACAGAAGGGCAAATAAAAGTTTCAGAAATCAGGAGGCTAGAATATGTTGAGCGTGAGGGCATATTTTATTGTTTTATCAACCCATATTAACAGATCAAATATCCATACAGAAGCTTATTGCTCACCGTGTAATGAATGTCTCGCTCAAAAGCATCAGCTATTTTTGCTGCTTTGTAATACCGGTCGCTTGGCTTTTCAGCTAGGCCTGATATTATAAGAGGTGTTCTTGCTTCATCAATAAGGATTGAATCAACTTCATCTATCACACAGTAATTGAAGTTCCTCAAGACAAGTTCATCTACAGTCTGCAATAATGTAGACTCAGTCAATTGCAGGAGATGCAATGATCCATGTAGAGGAAAACACTTGGATATTACTCCCTCGGTTCCAAAATTGTAAGAAGTTCTGGCTTTTCTAGATTCATAACTTTTATTATGTATCCAGACATAATGTATATAGAAAAGACAGAACGACTGACAATTTGGAACGGAGGGACCAACAAATAACAAAGTATTTCCAACATAAGAAATGCATACCATTGCAAGGTTATCTCTTAGATAATCAAAACCAAGCTCACTGTTTGTGACATAAGTAATATCGCATGAGTAATTTTCCCTCCTTTGCTCAGGTGTCATGTTCTCTGTCAAAGTAAAAACTCTGTTTAACAAACTATCACTAGCAACAAAGAAACAGGAACCTATAAATAATGCCTGCACAAATAAAATATAATCAAAATGCTAGTTGGGCTAGGACTGTAGGATACATGAAGCTGCAGCATGATAAGGCATGGAAGCATATGCCATAACTCACAATGGTAATGGCCCAGCTAAACATTCATAGTAGGAGCTGTTATTGATTGTTCAGTAGTTCAGCAAGCCACCCTCTTAGGCTTATGTTATTTTCAGATACATATCAGTACTTCCATGAATCATTCAAGTGCTAGAGCTTAAATTGGTAAATAAGGGGCCATATTAATGTGGAAACTAAAGAATATGCGCAACTAGAGACGACACAGACAACAGGAATGAATACTGTGATGTGATGACATACGTTGAATTAAGCCAACCTGCAGTCCTAGAAATCGGGGAACTTGACCAACCCACTCACAATCACGTCTTGCAAGATAATCATTTACAGTGACAACATGCACTCCTTTCCCACTCAAAGCATTTAAGAATGCTGGCAGAATGGCCACAAGAGTCTTCCCCTCTCCAGTCTTCATTTCTGCAATCTCCCCCTTGTGCAGAACCATGCCACCAATCAACTGCACATCAAAGGGACGGAGACCTAGAACTCTCTTGGAAGCCTCCCTCACAACAGCAAATGCTTCCTGCACAAATGATGACACAGATTCCACCTTGAGAAGTTGAGATATCATCATACAGGAGTCATGAGAGATCATGTTAAAGTGGCTAATGAAAAGGAACAGTGAGTTGTTTTGATACTAATATACTCTAGTTAATCAGATAATCAAATTAAAATGTTGCTTTCAGTTAATAGAAGGCTATGGTTTTCCTAGTTCTACCTCGAAACGTTACTCTCATGATCACAGACTGTAACATCTTTAGTGTAGTCACTACTAAAGTCCATTTTAGATTCTACGTTCGACACATTGGAATGAAAGCAGTGCCCGTTATATTTGGATACGTACGGGGAGAAGGGAATCCAGGGATTCCCCGGTGCGAGCGCGGTCCTGGAGCGCGGCGGTGCGTGCGCGCAAGTCGGCGTCTGAGAGCGCGGAGACTTCGGGCTCCATGGAGTTGATGCGCGCCACGGTGTCGGCGTACTTCTTCCGCGTGGCCTCCCCGTCGTCGCGGCCGCCCCCGCCGAATACGCTGCCCAGCAGGCCCCCCACGCGCGCCAAGTGGGAGCCACCTTCTCGGCGCCCCTGCATACCCGGTCCGCGCCGGCTGGGGCGGAACCGAACCCGGCAGCCGCCGCAGCCCCCAGCGAGAGGCGACGAGGAGAGGCCCGTGGCGGACAAAGTGTGGGGAAAGCGCAGCGCAGGGGTAGCGGCTGCGGTGGCCGCCGAGGCGTGAGGCGCCATGGCCATGGGCGTGCCTCGCGTGGTGGTGGTGCCGGCGCGCACGGCGACAAGCCGCCGCGTGCTCTGGGTGGTGGGCAATGGCCGTGGCGTGGCTGTGGAGTGTGGATGGAGTCATGGAGGTGGACACGATGGATAAAGGAAATGGGTGGGCCGTCGACGGAGCCCAAAAAAAAGATCTACTAGCGTACTATGGGCTCGTTCCGAAAAGTGCATGAATGGACCAAGCAAAACTCGTTTCAAAAAGGCAAACGGAATGATTGTTTTTTAAGCCTCTCGTCTGGGTACTCTGTAGCATTTAATTAATTATATAAACAGAATGTTTCTGAAAAAATCTGTTTATAACCAGAATGGAATTGGTAGCATGCCCAGCAAACTAGATGTAGTCGAGTTGAGATCTAATCTGATTGTATGAAAGTGGTTCAAACAATGCAAGACGGTGGGTTGGCTACTTATGACAAGATTGTTTTATTATTTAAGGAGTTCAGTGAGATATCAACAAGTCATTGTAGTACTATGTAATTCAGTAGCTCATGAGTTAGGTAGATGAGCTTTATCACAAAAGAGTTTTCAAATATGGGTAGACGATCTCCTTTTATCTATTTTCAATTTGCTTATAAATAATGCAATAGTCTTTGTGAATTAATAAAGTTTGCCTAAAGTTTCAAAAAAAAACACTAATAGCAGAGTTACTTCCAGGAATAATATATAGAGTACGCTGCAAAGATCCTTCCAGGAAAAGAGGGGCTGCGGCTTCCCTGAAAAATGGATGAATTTCAAATAATATATAGAGTAAAGTTCACTATCGTATCTCGGTTTCCGAACTTACAAATCGACCATTTAAGTTCTCAAATTTATTTTATCTATGTTATTTTGGTTCCTAAACTTATTCACTTGTGTTATTTGGTCTCCAAACTTAGAAATCACCTGTTTACAAACTCGTGCAGTATCCTTAAACTTGGTTTTAAGTCTCATCTAAGCCAAAATAGGATGATCTAAAAACTCTATATAAAAAAAGATTCATATTTTTTTTCATATGAACTCGAATGAAGACAAACTTTATATCAAAATTGTAGCCCTCAACGCGATCTATAACTTTGTAGTTGAAAAGTTTTTTGAATTAAAAATATTTAGGGTCTAAAAATATTGTTGTAAATTTATAGATTTTGAAATTTAAAAATTAAAATTATCAAACAATCTTAGATATTGACATGGTCAACATGAAAGTTATAGTTCTCAATATGGTCTACAACTTTATAATTGAAAAGTTTTTTATTTGAAGTCGTTTAGTGTCACATAATTTAATTTAAAATTTTAAAATATATAAACTTACAAAAATATTTTGGAACTCTAAATAGTCTTAATTTAAAAACTTCTCAACTACAAAATTGTAGATCGTGTTGATGACTACAATTCTATATAAACTTTGTCTTCATTAAAGTTCATATGAAAAAATTATGAATTATATTTTAATAGAGCTTTTAGATCCGCCCTGTTTTGACACAAACAAGACTTAAAACCAAGTTTACAAACCAAGATAACACAACCAAACAAGTTTGAGAACCTATACGTGAATTTTTAACTTCAAGGATCAGAATGACACACTCGAACAAGTTAGGACCTAAACGATTATTTTGCGAGTTTAAGAACCGAAATAACAGTCTATAGGGACCGACAATGGACTCTACTCTAATATATAATGAGACCATCTCAAAAAGGTTTGTATACATGTAACATCTGCCACAATCTTATTGTTTGAATTTCTCCGCCTGTAATGACAATTGACAAGGGACTATTTATGAAATTACTCTACCAAATCAGGGTCAAAAGGATAAGGAAAAAAAAGAATTATGCAAAATCATACAATTCCACCGCACCTAAATGGCTGTTCACCAAACCAAATGTGTGATCAGCTCGGGCATGTCTGGCGATGCCACAATTTGGCTCATAAAGATCTCAGCTATCCTTTGGGCAAAAACTCGATCTGATGTCACGCCATAGCTTCTGTTGCTATCCACCGTTCAAAAGTGTACGGCACAAACTACTTGTGTTAGCTTGGTTCTGGTGGGACCAATTTGAGGCTGCGCATCCACTCGCAAAAACTATGGTCGTCGAACTGGATGAAGCTGCTCTTTAGCCTAGCCCTTTGCTCAGGAGTAAGCGTCCGTAATTGCGGAAACCTTGACTCCTGAAACACACAAAAGTTCATCTGTTAACAAACTGGGCTGCAGCAGGACAACTGTTTCCATTTAGACCACATAGGTGAAGTGAATTCAGATTCAGATGAACCAAACTGTAATGTCACAGGAAGAAAATACCTGCTCATATGTAGGGTCCTTGTGAGCTGGGATCAGGCGTGAGACAAAATATCTAGCCTGAGAGCTTCCTTGCTGTGCCAAAATATAAGAACGAACAGTCAATTATAAAAGGAAAGCATGCTCTGTTCAAGTGATCTTTCACTCTCAGTTTACTTGATTGAGAAAGTACTAAAAGACTCAATAATTTGAAAGATTTTCCACAATAGTACTAAGAAAACTCCCATGCCACAGTTATCTTAAGTCCAATATCACATAAAGCACTTCAAAGCAACAACTATTAAGCACTTCAAAGCAACAACTATTAAGCACTACAAAGCAAACTAAACATTTAAATGGAAGTGGAACATATGTAATGATAGTCTAGCACCAAAATTTATAACCATAAGTTGCAATCCACCAGACATGGCCAACACTAGTTAAGACAATAAATATATTGCTGAAATAGTAAATATTAGATGTATTCTGGCTAGGGCACTATAAAAGTGTGCTCCCGTCCAAATTTGACCAGATATCATGAGAAAAAAACAGCTAGAAGTAACAGTGAAGAATGAGAACAAGCAAACTGACTTTGAATGATAGTATCCTGGGAGCTGGAAAACGTTGTTCGCTGAGCTCTTCTGCCAGAGTACGGCATGCAGCTAAAGCTGCTGCGCTTTGTCCTTCTTGGGCTGCTAGCTCAGCACCCTGAAAAGACATAGCAATGGTGCTCATAGAAAAATATTGTTCTTTGGCAATAAACAAACAAGCTATAAAGGAAATGTCTAAAAAGATTAAAAAATAAATCTTTGATAAGCCCAAGTCTCAGATATACACATATACGTTTTTTTAGTTTCTAAGTATGAACTAGTTTCCTATGTTTTGGGTATATATCGGTGATAATTCGATAATTTCAGTTCATTCATTTTTTCATTACATTCACACACTGTGGTCCGGAACATCGGAGTCTTAAGTGCTTGTTGCATAAACCACACAATCCTGATGCAAGTTCCCTTTTTCATTTTTGTTCATCTTACAGGACATGTAGACGGTTCAAATATGGTAATCAAGAACAAAGACATCCTAACAGATACAGGCATGCAAGGAAAAATGAGGATAGATTCATAAAAGATAACTATGTCGAAGAGTTGAAGTCAATTGTGAAAGGAGTAAGTACATACCAACCAAATGAAAATATCTGTTCCATGGTCCAGTACCACTGCAGCATTAGATTGCATGACAAGATCATATGCTGGCAACTCCTCAAACGTACCACCTTCACGATGCATTATGCACCGAGGTGCCAGCATACGGAGCGAAAGATCAAACGAAGCATTCAGGAACAAATTCCTAAGTACAGATCTTTCATCTTCATGTCCGATTATGCTACCCAAAAGTGGTCCCCTTTTCAGATGAAACAAGCACTCTGGGAGTGATGCTAGTTCTTTTGGGAAGCGGTACAGCTTCGATTTTGGGGCCTGAGTACCAAATTTGAGAGCTATGTCCTTTACTCTTTCATCAATTGAGAGCCTCATATCAATAGCATCAGAGGCAGTCCTGGCACGCAATACAGTTCTTTTACCAATGATAACTGACGCAACATCCTGCTGCACACTTGACAGATATGCAGACAAACCATCAACAGTCTGTAGCCTCATAGTGATCACCCGAGTGATTTCTGTTTGATATATATCGGAATAATGGACCGCAAACTGAAAGAAAACAAAATCACTTTTGATATCACCCTTTGTCTCCATAGACACAGAAAAACTCTGTGTCTCCTCAACACTATGCATCTGGATGCAAAAAGAACTATCATGCTTGAATGTTTCATGAGAATCAGGAGACGCCTCTTCACCAGGGCCAATAACTTGAGTAACAAGCATGTTATCTGAACACCTGATCTCGAATAAACCATGGGAACCAGCTGCTCTAGTCGATGCCCTTTGCAAATTGACCCCAAAGGCCTCTCCAAAGTCATCATGAACTAAGAGCACACCTCCAGAACACTTTGCCAATGGTTGCAGAACAGGGACCCTCACAGGGCATTGTCCAGCACAAAAGATATCAACGACAGTACTGTGTCTCTGTGCTTCATGACCAAGACTCTCCATCCACTTCATAGCTGTCTTCTCCAGATAAGCATAGTTTGGATGTTTAACCGAATGAGGCACTGATCCAGGTCCAAAGGTGCTAGGGCCACCAGCACACACCAAGATCCTGCAGTTGCCACCTGATCTCTTGATGATTCCACGAGACAACTCCACTGACGGCCCTTGAATAATACCAAGGGCAACCTCTACTGCTGCTCCAACGCACCGATCCCTTGACACTTCTGGCACACTCAGCTGATAGGGTCTCAGAGATGAGAATATTGTGTGTGCAACAGGCAGCGAAGCATGTATAGGAGACAGATAAACACCTGTCCCATAGATTAGAGCCTTCAAAGACTCATGGGTAGGCGACTTGTTTCCAGGTAGCACATCCGCTGACACTGCTGCCCCCTCTGAGAAATCATACACTGAAACAGTTCTCCCATAGGTGATTATTCCTATCTTTGCGGTAGGAGGGAGTGAATCCACAAAGGCATGCAAGGATCCCTGGAGATGCTGCAGGTGCGCCTCATCGAGGCATTCATCTATGAGGATAAAAATGGGGCCGGACACCCTTGTGTCAGACACTGGGACAAAGCCTGGCCGCCTGTTCCCCACCTGCACATAATCCACAGTCGTGGATGCGAGCTCTGGCCAATGGAGCAGGTCCTGCTTGCTGGAGACCACAAATTCCCCCTCGCTGCCATTGAGCTTCTTGCAAATGACACACTGCCACTGCCCGGAGCCGATCTGGACATCACAGTACAAGTTCACATATGCCCCGCAGTTCAGGCAACGCCGTGCATCACGTTCCACAATCTCTGGGCCAGGCGACACATCCTTCCCTGGAGAAACCAGAGCTCCAAACCCCAAGCTAGAGGCATTGAGCAGCTTCTTCTGCTTCAGAACCTATATACAATAGAAAAGAGGCAAAACCAGAATCAGCGCTAGCTTTCAGAACCTTGTGAATGGGTGTGCAGGTGGAGGCATGCTTTGCATCCATGAACGGGGATGGATTTGTGATCCGATCCAAATGGTGCTGTGCTTATTTGTACACACCACAGTTGAGGTGTAGGAGAAGGAAGGGCGATCATGGCTGCATCGGGGCGGCTAGCCGTACCTTGTTTGCGGAGAACTGTACATAGGGGTTGTCGAGGCCGTCCCCCTGGAGCGGTGGTGGCGCAGAAGCGAGGTCCCCGTGAGGCGTGGCAGCGCCGTTGAGGAAGTGCGGCGCCGACGAGGTGGGGAGGGAGCCCGTGGTGGCGGCAGTGGCGGAGGAGGACGAGGAGTAGGCCCCCGAGGCGGCGAAAGGCACGGGGTGGGGCGAGGCCGGGGTGGCGCGGAAGGGCACGGCCGCGGGGCGCAGCGGCGAGGAGAAGACGGGCGGGCCGGGTGGCGTGCTGAGGTGCGCCGTCGCGGGGCCGGGCCCCGAGCCCGGGCTGGGCGTGCCCCGCGCGGCGGCGAGGCCCGGCGAGAAGACGCGCGGCGGCGGCGTGAAGGGCGCCTGGGCGAACGGAGGAGACGCGTGCGCCGACGGCGGCTGCGGCTGCGGCCGCTGCCCCGGCGGCGTCTCCTCCATGCCGGCCGCGCTGGCTGCGGATCCGGTGGCGGCGCGCAGATCTGGAGCGGAGGGAGGCGCACGGGGCGGGAGGATTGGAGATCCGGACGAGGAATGCGACGAGGAGGAAATTGCTGGGGATGGGGAGATGGGCTTGGGTGACACCGGAAGGATTCGCGCCTGCTCGGCTCGGGTTAATCGAAATCGACGTCACTACGGCTGGACCTCGGCGTCCTATTGGTCGGGGCTCGCGAGTTTCCTGTTTACGAGAAGAGCAGAACGCTTGCCGCCTGCGCCTGACTCGCCGACTCGAGGCTGGGTTCGTCCTACCGTTTGCGGAAGCAGCCGGCCGGGGAAGATGAGTCAACAGCGTCCTTGCTTTTTCTGTGTGCAATGCAAAGTGTCGCCACCATCCGGCATGATACCATGAACACTCGATGGCTTAGAGCTAGAATGACCGAAAGATGTCCCCTTCTAAGTAAAGTTAGTCCATCAGCGGTCCCTAGACTTGTTTAGATGTATCATCCCGGTCCTTAAACTCGTAAAATGACCGTTGAGGTATCTAAACCTTAGCAGCCAGCCGGGGTACGGGAACATGGGCACGTTCCCCGTTCCGGGAACTTCGTCCCGAAACGTGGAACGGGAACATCATGGAACATCGTTCCCAAATGCGGTGGAACACGAATCATATATAGGAGCA
>Ga0182004_10004841_pt1 | contig 10905 bp, 11 predicted proteins | sample Sormic07211540_1_FD_120479 | JGI IMG/M metagenome (GOLD analysis project Ga0182004, IMG submission 120479) | Endophyte microbial communities from Sorghum bicolor roots, Mead, Nebraska, USA - 072115-40_1 MetaG | ecosystem: Host-associated > Plants > Roots > Unclassified | place: USA: Nebraska...
ATTTCGACCAAACTGTGCAATTAGTTTTTATTTTTGTCTATATTTAATACTTCATGCATGTGTCTAAAGATTCGATGTGACGGGGAATCTGAAAAATTTTGCAAAATTTTTTGGGAACTAAACCAGGCCTTGATGCGCCACTACACCTACACCTAAAATTCGATATTCGCAGTCGATTTGGCAGTGTGCTGCCGCCATTGGGCCATTTGGGCAGCAACGTGCCAATGTGCCGCCATTGGGCCATTGGGCAGCAATCAGCAAGCCGCGCATAGCACTGCCTGCTGTCTGGACTCTGGAGCCTGGACTGAGGTATCCAAGGCAAGGACACTCACCAATTCACCATCCATGTCCATGGAAGCGGCGGCGGCGAGCTCGGTTGGGGCTGAATTCGGTCCCGCCCTCGGGTTCAGGAACATCCACCGCCGCACCCTTCCTTATTGTTGGCGCCCGCGTTCGCCCCGGCCGGCCTCGCTTAGCCTCTGCGGAGGCTGGGGAGCCCGTCCCCGCGGCGCCATCGCCGCGGCGTCCGGCGACCAGCGGCGGCGGCAGCTGGGAGAGCTCGAGGCGGAGGCAGAAGCTGGCTCGGCCTTGGGTCCTACGAGGAGCAGCCCCCGCGAGGTGACGACCCCTTTGCTAGCTATCCGCGGCCCGTCTCTCGCTCGTCGTTCCTGGCTGCCAATCCCAGCTCCGTGGACTCACTCTTGCCCTCCTGGTTTGCCTGTGCAGGTGAGGGAGGAGATAGCGCGGTGCTTCGACCTCGTCCGCCGCCTCGGCAGGGGCGCCGTCTACCTCGGCTCCTCCAGGGTCCCGCCCACGCACCCGCACTTCCTCCAAACCACCGAGCTCGCCAGAGAGGCAAGCAGTACTTACTATTAGCAATCCACTAGCATTCACAACATGTTGCTAGTTTCAGCAGGCAGTGCAGTGCAGGCATATTGTTGGCCTAACTAACATAGTTCCTTCAAGAGTTAGACTGTTAGAAGAACGCCGTAAACAATCTATTCAGACATGAGCCATTAAATCGAATTCGACATTTCCACTGGAAGTAGCTGTAGAGTGTAGATATCAGAGCCGCGCCATTGCCATTGTGCACCATATCTTTCTGCATTTGCTCAGCTAGCTGACTGCGCATCAACAGATAGCTCGGCTGCTCGACTGCACCACATGGACCGGAGCTGGCCCTGGGCTGATGGATGCTGCCATCCAAGGCGCCCTTGAGGCGGGCAAGCCGGTCGGCGGCTTGAAGATTGCAAAGGAGGCAGGTGAATGGACAAGCTCAGGCTTCCATCCTTACCTGCCACCAGAGACCTACCTCACATGCAGGTACCTGAATTTTTTTTTCTGAGGATGCAAAAATAAGATTCACCTAGTGGATGCGCAACTTATGGGGCATGGCGATCGCTGTGGGCTAAGCTGAATTTTCAGGTTCTTCTCAGCGAGGAAGCATGGCCTTGTGGATGCTGCGGTGCGGAGCAGCCCTACCGACAGAACCGCCGTGGTTGCACTGCCAGGAGGGGTCGGGACGCTGGACGAGTTGTTTGAGATCATGGCGCTGATTCAACTAGAGAGGATTGGATCAGCGCTCCCGGTCCCGTTCTTGCTCCTCAACTACGATTCTTATTACTCCAAGCTGCTGGACTTTCTGAATGACTGCCAGGAGTGGGGCACGGTTGCTCCGGGGGAAGTGGAGTCACTTTGGAAGGTCTGTGATGGGAATCATGAAGCTTTGGAGTACCTTGCAGAGTTCTACAATGTTCCTGCTGACCAAAGAAATTACCAAATATCACCACAGTTGAAGCAGCACAGGACTTCGTACGCTGCAAGCTGATCACAGGACCTCATTTGTCGTTCCTCTAGCTTTAGCAAGTTTTTCGAGTGAATTACATCAAATAGGCTTTTAGCCCTTGGAAGCAACATTCTGAGAACAGTCGCTGTACATCTGAATTTTAGTTATTGATTGACAACGGTTGTGATGAAGCGACTTATGTTGAAGTTAGCATCAGATGATTGTTTGACCATGAAGCATCTAATTATGTTTGACTATTAAGATTTTCAATCCATGATTGCTGCAGCTCCATTGCAGTAATATGTTACCCACAACAAAACAGAAAAACTGAAATATTTGCAATACAAGTTTAATCAGAGGCTCAAGACATATCTGCAAACTCAGACAAATACATTGTAATACATTTTACTACAGTATAAACCGAAATTTTGCCCAGACAGATGGCAGATGAATCAGTTACATGTTCTTGTCCATATTATAATTAAACGTCATGTAGAAAGGGGAAAAAAAAAAGAGAAAGGTCCAAGAAATCCCCATTTCCCCATTGTCAACCAGGCTCAGTTGACGAGTCTCAACTCCCAAGCAATCCAATCAAGAAACTCCATTCACTCGTAGGCAGATGCAAAGGCTGCCCGCCAAGACTGATCGTCGTCGTGCGTCAATGGAGCATCGCACGAGTACTCCGGTGTCCTCTCATTCTCGTGGTGGTAGAAGGCACCCAAAGCCGACTCTGGCAGCCGGCTCTCCGCAAGGTGCACCTTCATCGTCTCCAGCTCCATCTCGTGCTTCTTCCTAAGCTTCTCCAGCTGCTTCTTCAGCTTCTCGTTCTCTTGCAACAACGCAGCAGTCCTTTCCTGCAAAACAGTGGAAGCACACAATTAAGTTGTCTTTCACCTTGTATGATAACTAGAGAAGAACACCAATGACGAGTTTTAAGTTTGAACTGACCTTTTCTAGTGTAGATGCTTCCTCAGCTTCTCTCAATCTGACGAGCAGTTCTCCAGCAGCATGAACAGCTTCAGCGGTGTCTCGCAGCTGAATGCGGAGCCTTCTGTTCTGTTCTTTCAGCTGACCCCTCTCCTTTTCTCGGTCGATTCGCACTGTGGAAAGCTCTGCGGCAAGGGCCGCAGCAAAGGCCGTCCCGCAGCCCTTCCTGCCTGCTTTGGCAGCCGCCCTCTTCACCTCAGAGATTGCTTCCATAACTCGGCGGTGCTTCTCGAGAAGATCATTATACAGCTCCTGGAGCTCAACATAATGCTCAACCATCCTGGCGTGGCCGTACATCGCCCGTTGAAGAGCATCATCTAGCTCTGCTGTGCACTTCTTCTCATTGCAGAGCTCCATCTCGGTCTTCTCTGCATGCATCCTGTTTGATTCTAGATCGACCCTCAGCTCCTCGGTGAGTGAGATCCACTTGCTCTCAGACTCCATCCATTTCTGTCTTTCTTTGTCAAGTTCATACTCCTGGTCTGTGCTGCCGTTCCTTAACTGGTCAAGAAGGCTACCAGTTGTTGATACAATAGTCTGGTTTTTGAGTTGCTCCTTCAGACTCTCGATTTCAGCAAGAAGTGCCTCCCTCTCACTCACACCAAGTGACACCTTACTATCATGACATTGTTCAGAAACCATGCCTTCGCTAGTTAGTTCTTCTGCAGGTGCCATACCATTTGAACCTGGGCCATCTTCTGACCTGTTCTTATATTGGTCAATCTGCGACACAACAGATGAAAATGTAAATGAAAGGGAAATAACTGTCTGAAGTATATTTGATTCATCTCAGTACATACCAAAGTGCTCAGCTCCTTGATCTTTGCTGCTTGTTCTTCACATAAAGCTTCAAGCTCAGTTTCTCTCTTGGAAGCAATTTCCTTGGTTATGCTGCCATCCTGCTCAATTTAAACAGTTAAGTAAATGATACGAATCAAATAAAAATAGTCCAATCATATAGCTTGAAAGACAAACCTTAATTGAAGCGCTAGCTGATTCATTAGATGTGGCCCCCAAGGCTAACACAATCTGTTTGTCTGAGTTTACATTTTCTGCCTGATTTTCATTTGTGTCCATTGGCTTCTTGCAGGATGAACAAAGATTGCTTCCTTGGTCCTCAGGTAGAGCCTGAGCAACTGTACTGAATTTTGCTGTTGACTGACGAGGATTCACCGCAAAATGGTCAAATGAAAGGCCAATAAATGATTTTCGTGGGGCTGGATTCTGTTGATGATACTCTATAATGTGCAAACCACGTTGGAGACTTGCAGCCAGTGAGTCAGTAGGACTAAGCTTGCTTGATTGTAGAGAGGAACGAACTGCACTATTTCTGCACACTTCAACATTTCTATCACCTGGGCTGTCAGATACTCTAAGCTTGCTTGGTGATAATCCCGGTGAAGTGATGCTTTTTCTTGCCTTGTTGTGGATCTTTGGAGAAGAGCACAATGTAGGATCCTGAATAGGTGACAACCGTGGGGAGGCACTAATTGATAGACTAGATTTTCTGTCAGAACCGAGCTCTTCATTAGCATTTGTATTGTTAGATACTTCTTTGTGCTCTTCCTGTTGTGGACCATCAAAATCATCTATGATAACTTGATCATCTTCTCCACTTCTTCCCATAGAACAAGGAGTGTTTTCATCTCCACTCTCCGCATCCATGAAGTCATCAAAGGTATCTTCAGATGAAGAGTGAAGCTTGCTAATTTGATCACGCAGTTCTTGCACATCTTCTTCATCAACATCCATTTCTTCCTCTGAATCAACTTCTATGTGAGGCAAGATAAGAGAGCGGTTGAGGCTCACTCGCAAAGTATGCAAGCTTTCACGGGCACTTTGTGCACTGAAGTATCTAGCCTTGCAAGTTGTAGTATCCCCAGACTTCGTTCTTATGAGTTCATCCTGCAAGAAATTAAATAATTAGCAAGTCTGTGTAGATGGTAGGTACTTCTACATGCTTTTGAGTTCTGAGGTAATACCTTTAACTGACGTATCTGATCACTCAAACCATTAACATCATCTTCTGATATCTCATTTATCACAGGTTTGTTTGGCATTAGCTTTGCTCGCTCACCAAATCTTAGTGTACTTAAGGTTCCAGATCTGCATCTGCAGTTTCCAATGTACTGATCAACACAAGAATATGTAATAAAAGGCATAAAAGGAACACAAGAACAGAAAATACCTGTGCTCTGAAGAAATTGAACACAGAAATATAACCCTGGAGTTGCCACCTAGTGTATCCTTCAGCACATGTGTCAAACGGGATTGCTCATATGGTAAATCAACCTTATGGGACTCTGGAGTTTCTGAAAGAACGTTGACTAGTTTCCTGAAATGACAGCATGCAGGTGTGAGGCTTTGGATTTTCTAAATATTTTGTTCACAGTGGAGTATCTCAATCATACATTTTTTTTCTTTTAAAAAAGGGTAATTTGGCATATTGCATTTGGAGCCCATAGGACATCAAGACAAATATCAAGTTGATAGTCAAAAAAAATATATCAAAGAAGCAATTACAGATTTACATACCCAAGCCTTGAAAGAGACTTCTTAAGATGTCTTTCCTCCTTTGTGGAATGCTTTGCTGCACCATCAAGTTCATCAGTGTCAGGACCAGCAAGGTCAACAAAGGTAATTCTGCTTGTTCTTGAACTGCTAAACCCATGTGATGAACCCTGTGAAGAGAGCAAATCCAAAAGATAAATCAGCAGATGTACATCCTATATATTTATTATAATAAGACAGAATATGAAGGTGAAATCCTGAGATTTAGAAAGGCTGACAGTTATTACAATATGCAACAAAGAACCTGGAGCTAGCAAAAAAAAAAGTAGCATGTACCTTGCTCCATGCTTCAATAATGCAGGTGAATATCACATGAGAGCGGGAACTTTTCAAGTTCATACTGGTGGTGCCGACTTTTCTGTTTGACAATCCCTGTAAAGGAAAATAAACTCGGTTATCATGAGAACACTAATCTAAAGAACTATCCTACTAATCAAAAGAAGCATTCTTACAAAACAGACTAATCAACAATAGCCACAGTAACACTACAACTATGGTAAACAAAACACTGATGCAGTAGCTGCTGCTGTTGTTACAGAAATTTTAGAGATGTGCATACAATAAATACGAGTCTTGATATCAAGCAAGCTTTTATATTCCGGATGGTGTTGCATGCTGATTACACCAGCGTGATATATTGGTTTCGTTCCACAACAGTATAGAGATGATCAGATGATAAGATTACAGTTCAAAAATATAGAAGAGAAACTAAATGACAAACTTTTGTGTTACTCTAATTGGTGAAATTTGTTCTTATAAGAACATAATCATTACTTGAAATCGTAATATTGGATTTGTTCTATTCTCCAACTATAACCTTGACGGAAGCATAAAAATGTTTATCTAGAACACATGATGAGCGATCAAAAGCCTGTTCCAGATAAATATATATCTTTAAAAAAAATCAACCACTCCAATAATTTAGAAAGTTCTTTAATCTTTTCTATATTGCCAACTTGCGAATTCAGTAGCAACAATTGTCAGATAAACTTGCAAATTCATTGTTCATGCCTGGACCAGAGCATCCACTGTCCAGGAACATAGAGAAAACAACATGAATCGGAAGTAATCTTATACCTTCATCAAGATCTGATTGATATCCTCTACTGTTGACACGTACTCATCAGTCAAGTTCTCAACATGGATACCATTGCCAGCATTCTCTTTTATCTAAAGAGAGTGAAGTTGGATGAGATATCTGCATAAACCAATAGCAACTGCAATAGGATAATTTTCTTGTCGAATAATCTACCTGTAGGTCACGCTGAGATGGTTCCAACAGATCATTGATCTGCTCGTTATGTACCTGCAACAAGTTGGAAAAGCAAATCATATTATATGTTATTTTTATTCAGCTCTAGAAACCATTTCCAAGACACAATTGAGTTGAAAACAACCAAATTACTGCACACCTCGAGGAACGAGCAACGGCATTGGTAGCTCGTCTGCTTGTCAGGAGAACTCTCTCGCATCTACACAGTGAAGGAGCAACGTCAAGTCAACAAGATCACTCACAATTTACCAAAAAATGAAAGGACGGGTGAAGAATCTCAGTGAAGGAGCAACGTCAAGTCAACAAGATCACTCACAATTTACCAAAAAATGAAAGGACGGGTGAAGAATCTCCTTACTCTTTGGATTCGAGAGAACAGGTTCTGGAAAACCCGAGGAACGACGCCCCGGTCAGCATGGTCAGAGCCACTGTCAACCATGGCGCCGAGAGGGCCCCACATGGTGTATGTCTTTCCTGTGCCACTCTAGTAGCATGGCACACATACAAGCATCAGCAACAGGAACCGAGGAGCAGAGAACACGATACGGACTGCTTGGATTAGCAGCAGTTAGTACCTGGCCATAGCAGACGAGGGATGTGTTGAATCCGGCAAGAGCGTTCTCGATCATGGGCAATCCTACCAGATCGAACGCATCGGCCTGCGAACAATCACCAATTGGCAGAATTCGTTCAGACTCGCGCACGATTGGGCATGCTACTCGGCGTAAATGGGTTTTAAGCTTTGCTTGTATACCTGAGAGGCCCTGTCTTCGAGGACGCCATCCACTGGGAAGAACCGGTCGCCGACAGCGACTGAGTCTGGGGCGGTCTTGCGGACGAACCACAGATCCTTGCCGTCCACCGGGCGGGTCACCGTCGGCCGCACCCTCACCACCACCTGCGCGCATCCCCCACACACATCAGGAAAACAAGCTCGCAAGTCGCAACTCTTCCGAGATCTCAAATTGCCATGGTAGGAACCTGCATCGGGTGAACCGATGCATGGCACGGTAGACGGTACCTTGACGGAGGGCTCGTCGTCGGCTGGCGCGGTGGTAGCAGCCGTGGAGTGATCCTCCACGACGGTGGCCGCCGGCGGAGCCGCAGCTGCTGGTTGCTTGGGGCGCGGCGAGGATGCGCCCTTGGCGGGCGACGCCGGCGGCGAGGAGGCGAGGTTGGGGTGGAGGTTCTCCTGGTCGACGGCGCGCGGGGATGCGGCGCCGGCGAAGGCGGAGAGCGAGCGCGACGCTTGCCGCTTCAGGTTCCGCCGCAGCATCTCCATGGCCGCTTACTGCTGCTGCTTCGTATTACTCCGGCGAGACGCCGATCAGCTAGCAGAATCGAGGGGATCGAGAGCGGGGAGGAGAGGGGAAGGGAGGAGGAGGAGGGGACGAGGGAGGGATGCTTCTCGCTTGCTTGGAAGATTGAGATGCGAGGCGGATGCGCGTGACTGTCCCGTCCGTTGGAATTTAATTCGAAAACTTTTGAAACGGGGGAGGCGGCGTGGGGTGGAAAACGATAGCGTGGCGGTCGGCTCGATCCGACCGGTTGATCCGTGATGGACGGTCGTGCGCGTGGGCTGGTGGGTGGTGTGGTGTCGTGCGCTGCCCCGCGGGGTTACCGGACCGCAACTAGCCGTTGGGGAGCGGTGTGTCCGTGCTAGAGGCCAGAGCCAATGCGTCGGATGCGTCGTGGAAAGCTGGCGGGCCAGATCATCTGTGATTTTTATTTCAACGCGATTTATGTAGGTCCTGTTCCCTCACTAGCCTGTTGGATTTATTTTAGCTACTATTAAATTATTGAAGAAAAATAATTAATTACATATTATTTATGGTATTTTGCTGATGTGACAGCATATTTATTGAAGAAAGAGGTAGAAAAAATAAGACTCTAAGTCTTATTTAAACTCTAAATCCATATTGTTCAAGGTAATAAATAACCTATGATACAGTCTGCATTATGAGTGCCTTTAGAGTAACTCCAACAGTTTGCTAAAAGTACTTGGCATACTAGGATTTTTGCCAAAACCACGAAAAACAGCCTCCAACAAGTTGGCAAAACTACTTGCCAATTTTGTGAGCTTGGCAAAATTCCCCCTTCACTTGGCAAATATGTCAAGTCCTCCATCGTTTGGCATCACGTGTATCCCAATTTGTCAACTAGTTTTGCCAACTTGTTGGAGGCTCAATTTTATGATTTTGTCAAAAATTCTAGGATGCCAAGTTATTTTGTCAAGCCCAAATAGTAAACTGTTGGAGAAGGTCTCTTTTTTCACTTGGCATTTGGTTTTGAGATTTGGCAAAACTATAGATTTGCCAAATGAATTTTAGCAAACTGTTAGAGTTACTCTAAACTAAATTATTTTAGCTTCTTTTTAGTTAGACTCAAGCAAGCTTGATTGCCTGAATATACAGCTCAAGCATTCTTAAAAAATTCAGAAACTAAAGAAATATTGTATAATCAACGGAACAACTTCTATAAAAAAATCAGCTCTAAAATATAAAATCTCATTGGAAAAATTTAGACTACGAAGGCAAGCCAATCTGTGATTTTTATTTTTTTTTCTAAAGTTTGACTTGCATAATGGATATCACCAAATAAGTAGGAGACTAATAAAAACTATTTTAAAACTAAAGTCAGTTTGTATGAATGGTTAGTAATAGCTTCTAATTTGACTAATGCATCTAAATACTTTTATGAGAACTAATGAACAAATTTTTATGTTATTTTATTGGAAATTTTGTGGTGTTTTCATTTTGATGATATATTGATATACAACAAGTCATTATTTGAACATCTTGATCATCTATGTGTTGTTTTTGAGGTTTTGTGTGTTGCACACTTTTTTGGTAACTTTGAGATGTGCGCATTTTGCTTTTCAGGCTATTCTGATTCTGTAGGGGATTGAGGTAGATAAAACCAAGGCGCGTGCTATTTAGAGTTGGTGAATGCCTCCAATCATTTCATAAGTGCAAATTTTTCATGAATTTGCTGGATTTTACCGCTGATTTGTAAAATATTTTAGCATCATCGCTGCACTTGCCCTACCGCCACAATCACGTGCCTACGCGTGTGTGCTACCATGTTGTGCCCTTGCCAAGACACCTCACGCACCCATGATGGTGTAGGGGTGAGGAAGGCCTAGAGAGTGGGAGCAGGTGCGAGGAGATGGCAAGCATGACATCTTGCATTCAAAAGAGAGAGAGAGAAAGGAGTGCAGCGAACTCAATGCCTTTAGAGACCTTTCCTCTAGTGGTCAACGTTTTTTCTTGCGAGATCTATTTACAAACATATGTAGAAACTCACATATACACAAGTGCACACTCACCTCCTATGAAGACACACACCCTACATCTATGAGCATCTCCGAAGAACTGAGTTAGACCAATAAATCTCAAGATTAATGAAGTCACCACAGGCGTCTCGCTGTCGATAAACACGTCGCCTTTCACTGAAAGAATAACATCATTAAATCAACATTGATGGGATGTACCTCAATGGGTCTAACACCGGAGCGACTGGGGTGATATTGTGTGGCAGTGATGGTATTTTTATAGTATCATCGTCGGCTCGGTGGATGGACTGGGGCCTGGTTCAAATTACAAAAATTTTGGGCGAAGCAAAAAAATTTGAGTTTCGGCCTTTTGGAACTAAACGGGCCGACGAAAAGTCGGCCTAGACACTATAGCCCAAAAAAATCGGCCTGCCACCGCCGTCGCCTCGGATTCACCCGTGACCGCCGCCCTTATCCGTGCCCGGCATCCCCATCCAGTGGAACCCTAGTCCCATTCGACACGCACCCTCCGCCGCAGCCACCCTCTCCATCCGCTTCTGCCGTCCGCCGCCCGCCACCTTCCCCCTCCCAAGTACCCGGCAGCGCAGATCCGACGGTCCCCGTGCCCCAGCCGGCCGGATCCACTCCCACAGCGCGCTATCCGCCAAGGACGGCCACCGCGGAGACGACTTCGACGACGCCAACAACGAAGACGAGCGCGAAACCGCGTTCCCCGCGGCCGATGCGGCTTGGTTCGCAGGCGGTGCTCCCCGCCATTTGTCCACAGGAGCGGGGTCCAGCCACGTCACCAACCCCCGCCTAGGGTTGGATAGCTTGGACATCAACGGAGGCGAGGGATGGTCTGGCGGCCCTTCGTACACCGGCAACTATCCCGGTGAGTACAACATGGCCGGCGCTTTTCCCCCTCCGATTCGCGTTCCCGGACGCACCGTCTCGCACGACGGTGCCTTCAGGCCTCCTGCAAGCGTCGGTGGTGGGCCCAACTCCCCATTC
>Ga0182004_10004842_pt1 | contig 10903 bp, 6 predicted proteins | sample Sormic07211540_1_FD_120479 | JGI IMG/M metagenome (GOLD analysis project Ga0182004, IMG submission 120479) | Endophyte microbial communities from Sorghum bicolor roots, Mead, Nebraska, USA - 072115-40_1 MetaG | ecosystem: Host-associated > Plants > Roots > Unclassified | place: USA: Nebraska...
CCTTGTTTGAAGCAGCACACTGGCGAATTGAAGAATCAGCCTTGGAGTTTCATCCACTGTACTGCAAAGAAGATCTTGTCCTTTTGAACACGTCCTGCCGTCTCTTTTTTTTTTCACAGGCTTGTAACAGCTAGCTGGGGGAGCTGTTGGTGTTGGGGAAGGAGGGGAGAAGAGATGCACACAGAGAGAGAGGGGGTGTGGTAGGGCTTTTCTGTCAGCATTTCTGTCTCCTACTCCACTCCTTGTAACCACCTTTCACCTCTTATTGGCCGCCCTCTGGCCCCTCCTCCTCTGAGACGGCAAGTACTCAACAAAAGGAGCATTGAATAGAGAGAAGATAGGCAGGGGAAAAAGGGGGGAAAAGAAAAGAGAATAGAGGGAGAAAGGAACACAAGCTTAAAAAGAAAAGAGATTGAGAAGTTGTTCTACACTTCCATCCATCTCCTCTTCTCCTATCATAGTATCATGCATGTTAATTAAGAAGAGCGGATCAGAGAAGGAGGAAGCGTAGCTAGGACTAGGACTCTAGGAGTTGAGACAAGGGGAGTTGATTGGATTCGTCAAACTCTATGCCCTCACTCCATAATACATGCAGGCATCTATAATTGCCACAAGCAACTATGGCTTAGTTAAGTCTGAAGCGACTCTAACCAAAGCACCACAAAAATATATGATATGGATACAACCTACAGTGTGAAAAAAATATATAAAATCCTAGGGGTATGGAACATACATAATTCTAGTAGGTGCTTGGAAATGGGTTTGTTTGGGATTATCCCTGTCTGCATGGGTCAACATCAGTGCATTGTCATGCACCAGATATTAAAAAGGTTATTTCCTCGGAGAAATTAATTCTTCGAGACGTCCTCACTCTGGCCTCTTGGTTGGCATCCCCCGTCCTGAATCCTGAGGTTATCGTGGATAAAATGCAGATAGGGATCACACTAAACACATTTGTGTGAGTTGTGGCCAAGTTGCTGACCGGTCATTAGTGCCTAATCCTTTGCCTAAGTAGGGCCTCAAGCGCATCATAAACTACCCCAAAAAGAAGTTGCATTTATACTCGCTGGCCAACTCCTCAGGTCACTTCACCAAATTGCTTAATAATCCATGCATGAGCCGCAAAAGCCAAACCAAGCTCATTTTTCTCTAGAAAAAAAATCTTTTTGGTTTCTCTCACTACTAGTAGTTTCTTTATCACCTGTTTCTCTCGATAGCAAATCTTTGTTCGACCGGGCTCGGTCAAGTCTAGCTAGAAAAGGCTTACCTGTTCATGTGCCGTGCCAGACTCTTCAGTGAATCATTGAACAGTACGTACGGAGAAAGGACAGGGAAAGAAAATACTATACTGTATACCTATACCCCGGCCACTGCCAGTAGAAGGTCGCCAGTTTAATTCGTTGTTCAGAGATTCGGTAGATTTTGCAAATCTTTTGGCAAGAATAGGCCTGCGCTGTACAGTCTCGTCTCCAGTTTTTTATTGGGCAGAGAACATCGGGGAATCAGCAAGTGAGCTACACGCAAGAAGAGGGAGATGGACATGAAGTTCTGGCGAATCCTTCCCTGCCGTCCAGCAATGGCAAATTACAAGAGCGAAAACGAGAAATGGTAATTTTCATTTATTATTATTATTTTGACATGACTTGCAACGACATCATAGTCTTGGATTGCACCACTTACATCTCGTTATCTGTCTCCTAAATTTCCCTGGAACCTTTTTTGTTTTGACATGACTTGCTAGTTGGAATTTCACGCTCAGTGGCCGGAATATGGATTAATCCAAATGCTTCCACGGCGTGCATCCTCTCTTTTTTTTTTCATCCACTTGACTTTGAGAGTGAAAAGAAAGATTTTGTGCTAGTGTTCCTGGTTCATGCCAATGCCACTACGAAATTCTCACCTCTAAACTTGTATAGCAAAGCAACTGACACAGAAAAAGTCAACAGTTTGAAGTTTCAGATCAATCCTGTGGCTTGTCGCATCATATTTTATGGAACAGGTGACAGGTCAACAGGTGAGGGGGGATTAACAAGAGATTCTCATAATAGCAGCCAATGGATTAGTTTAGCAATGGAGGGCAGATCAGGGTGGAACAGAACTTAAGCAGTCCATGCAGAGAATGGTAGTATAACTGATTCTACTCAAACAAATCATAAACATAATAGTGCAACAGAGATTTTGTCAAACCAACCCAACCCAAACAAATCCAGTCTTTATCCGATATATTGCAAGTTGTTCAATAAAAATTCGTGAATAGCAAGTGAACCTGCATCAATAGTAAGGAGCATATATTGGCAGGCCAGAGCGGACCCATAAATTCGACATGACCCCCCCATGGAACATGTTCTGTTATAAACAACTGTAAAACGAAAATTCAAATGGAATAACAGCACAAACACTGATCCTAGATTTCATAACAAACCCTATATTGGATAACTAGGATTAGGCAGTGATGCTGCCGTGTGGAGTAATTATCAATTTAGCATGGAATCCCTTGGAGTGGAATGTCAAGGTAAAAAGTGGCAATGGTGAATGCCGAATTTCCCAGGGGAATCAACATACACTTTACTGCGAGCATGAATTTACTAATTTACACTTTTTCCAAATAAAATACTTTACAGTATTTGAAAGAATTTTGATGCAAAATTAGTCTCACGAATAGATGAAAAGGTTTTGATATCATGTGGCATGGGACAATAAATCTCAACATAAGCAATCCATTCCAGTTGAAATAATAGAAAAGGGAGGATTTTGTTCCAGAAAAGAGCATTCCGTTCTGCAGCCTCTACTGTCATGCATATGGCATGCAGGCATCTGTGAAGAGGTCAGCACGTAACTTTCTTTAACAAGGCACATCTGACAAAGCACCCGAGCTGACATTTACAACAGCAGTCCACATGATGTAGAAACAGAAGCAAATCTGCCAAATGCATAAAATGAAAAGGAAAGTTATACGAAGGGCAGTGAAACATAGTATTATTGCTCTTTAAGGGTGTGCTAGATGCTAACAAGACTCAACTGTACTAATAGACCTGTGAATACAACAAAACTTGCATTATAGCTCTATCAGTGACTCAGTGTATACTTCCACATTTAATCTAAAATGAGAACATATAAGCAGCCAATTAATTGATATGTGAAACTAGTAAAGCTAATGCCAGAAGGCCAAAACTGCCATGGACTTCTATTCTAGGTGCAGCGATATGTCATGCAATTGTAATAACAACTGCAATTTAGCCCAGCAATGAGAGATGTTTGAAGTACTGGGTGGGTGGGTGTGCGCGCGGAGGGTCTGTCAGCCACCATAAACTTGCATAGCCAGAGTTTCTGGAACATGACATCACAAAAGATACATGGAGTCAAAGTAAGCTCCTGGGCTAACTGTTGTCGAATAATGAATATAAGAAAAGATGCTTGAGTGGGTGTCAGACACACTATCCACGAGCGACGAGCCGATAACACTGCTGCTACCTGCCTCACCGTCTCGACATGTTGTTCAATCTCCTCACAGCGTACAAGCTGGCAACCACAACAGACCCAGCATTGCAGGCTTGCACTACAACATCATGGCTAGAACTCGCGGTGCACCTTGGGCCCTGGTGGATGGCCTCGTTATGTTTGGCAGGCTGCACTCTCCTTCTGGTGATCTTGGTGCAGCGCATGATGATGCCCATGAAAGGGTACAGAAGACTTTACACCGCCGCAATTTCAATGTTCCACAAGAGTGTTGCATCGTCCAAGACTAACAAGACAGAGACCTTTGGTCCCAGCTGGGCCGCTCCATTCCTTGCCGTTGCTCACCACCATCTAGAGCGACATCAGCCTCAAGCCCTCGACTTCTTTGAAGACCTGCTAAAGGTGGGTGGAAAATTGGCGATTTTGACAGTGGTCGATCGCCTTCAACCTATGAATCACCCCTACTCCACTGAATCGGCAGTGAGCATATTCTTTGCCAAGATCTTCCGCCTTCACGGTGTTCACTTCTACATTTTGCAAGCCCTGTTCTAGGCATCAGGCTCCAAGCTGTGCATGAGACCGGCTTCACATCCATAGTCCGACGGCTAGACGGAGGTGGTCAACAAGATTGTGATGTACCTATGGCAGATGACCAACAATCGGCCTCGACAGTGGCTATGTTGGTTGCCATGGGCCGAGTACATCTACAACACGTCCTTCCACACAGCGGTCAAGGAAACCCCGTCCAAGCTAGTATATGGCGGTGACACCCCTCCTGCCTCACTCCACTCCTATGAGGCGGCAAATGTTCATGTCGCCACTGTGGCACCAGAAGCCTTGGCAGAGCGCACAGAGTTCTTGGAAGATGTCCGCTTTCAATTGGAACAAGCTCAGGTCAAGACCAAGAAGATGTATGATCAAGGTCATCATGTCTTGTCCTTCCAGGCGCACATATAGGCGACGGAATAAGAAGGAATAGGAAGGTTTAGATAGCTCAAATATTTGACTGGATAGCAAATATTTTCCATAGATTGGATCAGTTAAGTTTGGTAAGTTTGATAACTTCTGCAAGGGGCAAGTGTAGTCCGGTCTATATATAAAGGCCTTGATGTAATATGGAAAATGCAAGTGATAGATCAATCTACTTCTCGCAACTCTTGTTCACCTAAGCGCAGAGCAGTTGGGGCTTGACCCCAGCCCATTGTTGCCGGCAGGAGCTCCTGCCTATTCCAACATAAATGGTACAGCCAAGCTGACTCTTAAACAAAATCATGAAGAAAAAAAAGCCAATTACTGTATTGGGATCCTTTACTAAAATTGCTTAATCGCTTGCTGGCTAATATTGTTCCATTATTATGTTACACCAAAATCCTAAACATCTGGAATTGAATAGGTTGTTTTGGAAATTTTGTTTTGGTGCTAAGGATTTTGCATACAAAGTAACACTCTTACAAGGCAGACATTAGACCCAAAACAAACCATTTATAAAAAGCCAGTAACACATAGAGAACAGGAAATAAGACCATGCTGAATAACATATTTTGAAACCACAAGAAGCAAAAAGGTTACCTGGTGGCACGGCTTTGACTGAATAATGACAAGATGCCCAGCAAACCTAGTAGATGTCACTCATACTCAAATTGTACATCAACATGCACATACTTCCTCATGAGGCAGACTATGAATGAGGTAAAGCTTGCCAACATCTGGCGCTCCTCTCGCGTTTTTGCCTCAGAAAGAACACCATGAATAACAAGTTTCTTGAGATTTGGACACCTTCCAATCATACCAAACACCCAGGGTCCAAAGTGCTCACTTATTACTGTCCAACCAAGTTCCAGAACTGAGACATTCTCCAGTGGTGATGATCCCTGAAGGCTGTAGTGAAGTAACCCATCTCGTAATTCATAACTCAATGAAAGATGCCTAAGAAGAGGAAATGAAACAGCTATAGTTTCTGAATCCACAATCTCATCCTCGTCATCAAATACAACACCCCAAAACCGTAGCATAAGCAAATTAGATGCTCTGGATATCATGCTATAGAATTTTGGCCAGACTATTGTGAAATTGCTCACATCTACTGCCTCCAGATGATCAGTATTGTCCCCAATATCCAAATGAGTAACACTGACATCATCAATCTTAAGATGCTTTAGTGTTCCTTTCCCATTAAGCTCAAACAGATCAAGATTTAAAGCATTCAGGTGCAGAACTTCCAAATTATCTGCATCAAGTATGATCTTATTTACACCTACCGATTTTGCAAAGAGACTTTTCAATGTATGGCATGTGAGCTCCATCGTAGACTGTGAGTCTGAAGTGACAACCTCAAGGACATCAAGTGCTAATGATTCTATTCTCGGGCAAGCAGCAACTAAAAGGCTCAAATCCAAGGCCGAAATGCTGACATGCCTCAGGGAAAGGGATTTCAGACAAGTGAACCTCTGATAGCTTGGTTCAACACCTGTGATGGTGTTATGATCCAAATCTAGCACTTCGAGCTTCTGCCTACCACACTTTTCCAGAATGTTTACATTGGGTGTTGTCCTGACATTGTAAGACAAGCTCCGGAGTGTCTCCCTGGTATACATGAGCCATGCAATCACTGGTGCTGCAGAAAACTCATGGGTGTTATCGATATGAATCGAAAGGCATTGCAGCCCCATAGTCTGAAATATAGTCTGTGTGATGACAATCTCCAACTGACGTGTAGTCATGTCCCGTGGAAAGTCATCGGAGTTGAAGGACAGCGAACGGAGGTGCCTCCTGCATGCATCTCGCCACTTGCGGCATACCGCAGAGGCAACCATGACATCACGCGCAACACCAAGATGGGAAAGAATGTTGCCAACGACTTCAACAGGGAGAAGCTCCATTTTTGGCACTCAACACTATCAACTAAAACCTAATGAAGAATTTTCTCCAACACAACCACAACGGACTTCTAGCATTGAGTTACATACATTTTCATATCCGCGTATATCAATCAAAGTTTAAGACTTCATCCCCTTCGTTCTCTGCAAAATGGCAATGACAATTAGCAAGTACCGCCAATTACTCCTATTTAGTAATTAGTAATATCAATATGCAGTATCTAGAGACACGGGCGGACCCACTAAAGGACATGGGTGTACACATGTACACCCAATATTTTTTTTGCAAAGCAATCAAAGTTAGTAGGCATATACATATACACCTGTAGTTAGATTCAGATCCAATTACGAATAGTATGTTAGGGTTTGAGCGCATGGTTTTACCTACGAATTATGTTAAGGTTTGGGCGCACGGCTTCGCACAGCAGGAAGGGAGGACCAAGGCGAGGGAATATCTGCTGTCCTGGTGGTGGTTGTTGCCAACCAAGGTGGCGAGTGGCGAAGTAGGACAACAAGGACGGTCGCGGGGGCAAGTGGCGAGTGGCTGTAGAGGGCGGACGCCGCGCCGGAATTGGTCGCGAGAACGCTGAACCCCAAGTGGTGCTTGACCTAGCGTAGTCTCCTATCTGGATTGCGGCGTGGCGAGCGGATGGAAGAGATCGGCCAAGGGCGAGACAAGTTCAGGTTGCGTGCCAACGTCGAGCAAGTTTAGAAAAAGAGGCGTACACCTAGAGAGCACCTATACCCTGTGTGTCATACATATTTACATATATACAAGTGCTATTCTACAACCAAACTATTCAGTACTCACGTTTCAATACTTATTCAATATTTTGTGATCCTGGATATAGTACTGAGTGATACTAAATACGGTTCAGTAGTACTCCCTCTGTCACAGTTTACTAGACGTTCTAGCAGTGCATTCATTACATGTCCCATGTATCCGGACAGAGCTGACATCCAGGTTCAGGGAGTGTTCATTGTATCTGGTTGACAGCTACAATGTCTTTAACGGGACAGAGGGAGTACTCAATATTTTTTTCTGGTTAGTTTTGACTTGCGGTTAGAATAGCACTGCCACGTGTATGTATATATATAGGACGCATTTTTTCTACACACACGTAGTTACTCTCATGTCTATATCTCTAGATTTAAGGTGTACATGACCGAACGAAATGTATGTAGACGAAATATATGATCATACTAGACCATCTAGGATGATATGTATATTAAGTATGCATGCATACATAGAGTATGTGGTTATACTTATTATATATACTACAGTAGTGACATGTTAGTAATATATTAAAAAAGATGGATTCCTTTGAAAATTTTTCGCGTGGCAAGATCTAGAGTATCTTAATATGAGTACATAAACATAATCAAACCGATAAACAAGTATGAACACATATGCAATGTGGTTTATTGAAGATGGGAGTAACTACACGTGTGTGTAGAAAGGAATTATTGTAGTATATATAATATATAATAAGTATAACCACATACTTTATGTATGTATGCATACTTAACATACATATCACTCTAGATGGTGATCATATACTTTGCCTACATATATTTTGTCCGATATACACCCTAAATCTAGAGATATAGACATGGGAGTAGCTACTCCTAGAGAGAGAGAAAGAGAGATGTAGACCAGGTAAAAAGTTGATTCGAATAAAACAAACCGGCACAACACAGAAAGGAACTCTCCATCGCGTGGGGAAAAAAAATCCTCTCATGCCTGGTCTTCGGCAAGAAATAGGATTCCTACACATATACGTAACTTGCTCACGCATTATCTGTTTTGGTTACAACTAATAACTGAATATAGTTTTCCTAATCTCTATTTACTTGGCCAGGCTAAAGCGTACAAGATTCCTAATCCCTATTTACTTGGCCATGCTAAAATAGGGTGTAAGCAAATAGGGTTTTTATAGCCTCCTCCATACTAGTAATGCACAGATGTAAATAGAAAAGTGCAGGGAGAAATCTGTTCACTGAAAATATACTTCTATTAGGCATTTTGATTTATCTAACAATGGTAGTGAACTAAAGACACTGCCAGGAGCTACCATCCTACTACTACTGGAAAGAAAAAGCATAACATGAGCAACTTCAAGGTAACAATAGAGAAGATGCATACTGTTATATTTTATGTTTTGACACAGTATTAATCTGAATGTCTCCAGGCCGTCCAATAAGAAGTTTCTCAACTAATAGCTACACCCTATTTTCAGAAAGAACCATCAAGGCAATATGTAATTTTCTTCTAGAAGCGGACAACAGATAGCAGCATCTGCTAATTCACAGGCAAAGCCTCAGTTTGTTCCATTTACGAAGCATAGTTCATTCAAGTTAGGCACACTGAAATAGCTAGATCATAAAATTTCAAAATCTTATTCATTTATCTTACACTGAGACTGTACAGCATTACAGAACCATAGTATCCTGACTATATGGAAAAGGCAATAAACAGTAGAAATAGCTGGTCAATGAAGGGCTTACTTGAGGCTCGCAGATGGAGTGTGAGTAAAAAACGTGCTCTTAACATAAACCTGCAACCATGGCATCAGGATAGCTGATCAAAACATTGGCAACTACCAAGCAAATGCCATCCTGTTTTTTTTTTTTAAAAAAAAAGATTCAAGCAACCATGAAGCCACAAATTGATTCAAGAAATATGAGACACGTGCAAACAAGTTCCATGGCATCATGGTCACTAAATATTCAAGTCACCAAACATCCATGTTCACAGCTTGGAATCTACTGTCAGGGAACTGAAACTAAAAGTCCTCTTGAAGCACTTTGACCAAAGCTTCAGGAAGCAACTTGTACCCTCATCAGGTGCCTTATTCAGTTCAAGCACGAGGCATATGTTTGAAATAATACAAACTACCACAAATTCCAGACAGGAGATGCACAAAAATAGGCCCTTTTAGTTCAAGCAAAGTCTGAATCTGTTTGAAATAATATGAATTACCACAAATTCCAGTCAGGAGATGCACAAAAATAGGCCCTTTTAGTTCAAGCACAGTCTGAGGCATTTGTACAGTTCAAGCACGAGGCATTTGTACCTGGCTACCTGCTGACCTTAAGGGTATGGTGATGACGGTTTAGCTATGCCAAATAGGCACTTATGTATGCAGCAGCTCACTGAGAACAAGAACTTGGAAGCATACACAAGATCAATACGCAAATAGGAAAAAAGGGTGAATAACCATAATGCTAAAAATCATCATTATCATATACAGTGGAGCTCTCTTTAGCTCCAGAAGTACAAATGCCTGCATATCTTTCTGTGCAAGGATCATAGGTTCTGGACAACCAAGGCAGTGGATCAGATCATAGGATCCAGAAGAATATATGTTTGTTGCTTTGTCGGAAATTTCAAATTGACAATAAAATAATGTCATTTGTCTTGTACAATTCAAAATAACCATGATGCTCTTAACTATTTTTGTATCCCATAGCATTTTTTAAAATAATCACTGTAGTCCAACCATTTTCTCCTAGGCCGTGTTTAGTTCCTGAATGGAAAAATTTCGCAACACTGTAGCACTTTCGTTTGTTTGTGATAACTATTGTTCAACCATGAACTAACTAGGCTCAAAAGATTCGTCTCGGCAGTTCCGACCAATCTGTGCAGTTAGTTTTTGTTTTCATCTATATTTAATACTCCATACATGCGTCTAAAGATTCGATGTGACGAAAAATCTTGAAAAATTTTGGGTTTTGGGATGGAAGTAAACAAGGCCCTAAATGATATGAACACACTAATTCTTAACTGAGCTTCAATTCATATGCAGTTTCATCTCCTCACCTCAGACTGAATCACGGAACTCGTCGATGATGGCAGTGCAGGACCGTTGCCCTGTCCTCCGCGCTCCTGCTCTGGCAGAGGGTTGGCGAGGTCGTCCGGCGGCGAGGTCGTCCCTTGGCTTCACAGTCGCAGTCGCAGGGGCGCGAGCTTGTCCGGCGGCGGCTTCAGTGGGGGGGGCGGAGGGGAGGAGCGGCGGCGAGCTCGGTCCGAGGCGGCGGCGGTGTCAGTGGGGGACGGAGGGGAGGGGCGGCGGCGGCGACGCGTCGTCAGTGGGGGACGGAGGAGATCGGGAGTTGGGGAGTCCTGGTGGCATTATGCGAAGGGTGGCATTTTTTTTTAGGTGAATGAAGTGATGCAAACGATAACACATGGGTCTGCCTGAACCCGTCGGAGAAGTCCTAGCCAATAGGGCTAGCCCATTTGTGCTAGGGCCCCCGAAATTCAAGTGTAGTAGTAGCAATTTAGCCCACGAAAAGATCCACAGCCGGCCCAGCCCACGGTATAACCCTACCCCCAAGGTATTTAATTCCCAGCGCCAGCTCCCAGCCGCACGCCGCCGCCGCCGCTCGCTCCTCGCCCGCTGTCCTCTCCCGACCACAGCCGGAAGGTGAGCCCCAAGTTACCCCCATAATTCACAAGATTTGAATTCTCTAGTAGTGGAATCAGGAGATCTCAAGGTCTGTTCGGTGCAAAGGACAACATGTTCTAGATGCGAATTTGCTTCATGCGCATGGTCAGCAATGTATAG
>Ga0182004_10004843_pt1 | contig 10902 bp, 6 predicted proteins | sample Sormic07211540_1_FD_120479 | JGI IMG/M metagenome (GOLD analysis project Ga0182004, IMG submission 120479) | Endophyte microbial communities from Sorghum bicolor roots, Mead, Nebraska, USA - 072115-40_1 MetaG | ecosystem: Host-associated > Plants > Roots > Unclassified | place: USA: Nebraska...
CACCCTCTATGGTGTCTTGATCACCAAAACCAAAACCCTAAGCAATACCTTTGCCTTGATCTCCATAGGGTTTTGTTTTTCTCTTTCTTCTTTTCCAAGTTGAGCACTTGATCATCTTGTGGACATCACCATCATCCCCATGATCATCTCTTGCTTCATCACTTGGCATGTACCAACCTCATTAAGTCTACACACACTTAGTATAGAGGTTAGTACTAGGGTTTCATCAATTATCCAAAACCAAACTAGGGCTTTCAACCTATTCACCAGTTGCTCGATTGACTATAACTCGAACTTTGATTGTAGTGGCAGCCTCTTATGGTCTTATCATTCATTAAATGGGTGTTAAGACAACTTTTCTAAACGAAGAGTTAGAAGAAGAGATCTATATGGATCAGCCAAAAGGGTTCATTACAGATGGTCAAGAGAACAAGGTGTATAGGTTGCTAAAATCATTATATGCCTAAAACAAGCACCTAAGCAATGACATGAAAAAGTCGATAATACTCTGACACCTACCGGCTTCTCTGTGAATGAAGCTGACACAAGTGTATTATCGGTATGGTGGGGGTGACTTTGTAATGTTGTGTCTTTATGTTGATGACATACTCATCTTTGGATCAAATCTCAAAGTGATTGAGGAAGTGAAGAAACTTCTATCGAGCAATTTTGAAATGAAAGATTTGAGAGAAGTAGATGTCATTCTCAACATCAAGCTTATAAAAGAAGGTAATGGTGGGGTAACTTTGTTACAGTCCCACTATATGAAAAAGGTTTTAAGTCGCTTTGGGTTTAGTGACTATGATCCTGCTCCCACACCTTATGACCCTAGTGTGCTATTAAGGAAAAAATCAGAAAATAGGAAGAGATCAATTAACATACTCCTAGATCATTGGGTCGCTCATGTATCTTGCTAGTGCAACAAGGCCTGACATCTCTTATGCTGTATGCAAGTTGAGTATGTTTGTATCTAAATCAAGAGATGATCATTGGCGTGCTCTTGAGAGAGTGTTGTGTTATCTAAAAGGTACTATGAGTTATGGTATTCATTATACTAGACACCCAAAAGTGCTAGAAGGCTACAGTGATGCCAACTGGATTTCTGATGCTGATGAGCTTTATGTCACAAGCGGATATGTGTTCTTGCTTAGATGTGGCGCTGATTCCTGGAAGTCTTGCAAGCAAACTATCTTAAGGAAGTCTACAATGGAAGCAGAACTCGCTGCATTGGACACTGCTGGGGCTGAGGCCGAGTGGCTTCATGAGTTCCTATTGGATTTACCGGTAGTTGAAAAACCAATACCGGCTATCTCTATGAATTGTGATAACCAAACTGTGATTACTAAGGTTAACACAGTTCTAGAAATAATATGAAATCTACAAGGCATGTTAAAAGGAGACTAAAATCTCTCATAAAGTTAAAAACCTCCAGAGTTATAACGGTGGACTATGTTCACACGTAATCTAGCAGATCAATTTACTAAGGGACTATCACAAAATGTGATAGAAACTGCATCAAGAGAGATGGGTATGAGATCTATGTGAAAATCTACTATAGTGGTAACCTGCCCTATGTGATCAGAAATCCCGTGAAGTAGAGTGGTGAAACAAGCTATGAGTAGATTTAGAGGAAAGTTCCTATGAACCTATCTCTGATGCATAACTTTCCTTCTATAAGGCAGAATGATATTTATCTTAATATATTCCATGGTTACAGTCTATGGCATTTGGATAATCCCTAAATACTTATGAAAGGCACTGAAGTGTGACTTATATGCTTCAAACAGCGGGGATACCTGTTGAAGCCTAGTATCAGAAAAGGACTTGAGTGAATCTCACCTTAGACAAAACTATCAATTCAAGGCTTAGTCCATTGTTTAGTTGTAAGTGAGTGAAACTCTTATTCTATTTGGATGTTCAACTTAATAGTCTCCATCGAAACACTGGTATATCAAAGAATTGTTTTTCTGGTACTTCATCATTACAAAACCTAGAGTTTGGTGGGAATTGTTGGATTTATTATGGGCTAGGCCCATTTAAATTTAATAAATCAATAACTCTTTGGTGTGTAATTGTGAGCAATATTATTTGTGCCGGATTGGAATTCCAAAGGACGTTGACTTGACTTATAGGTTGAGAATTATTCCACTTAACTTGAGAAGTTGAGAAAGGAATAGATGCGTGCCACACGTGCACGCGCTGCCATCGTCACCACCGGCCGACTAGGTTGGGCCGGGCCGGGCTGGGGCATGGGCATGGCGAGGTGAGTCGAGGCATGCAGGCAGTGGGCGAGCGTGGTAAATTTTTACCACTCACCTCCCGTCGTAATGGAGAGAGTTTCAACTCTCCTGCATTATGTGCAAGTGAGTTGATCTATTCACTTACCCGTCTCTTAAAGTTCCCATGGCCTATTCTCCTCCCGCGTGAGATGTATTGATGGTGCTCTTCCTTCCTAGGATGCGAGGATATAATCCTCTGTCTCCTCCTTCCTCTCTGAACCCGAACACAACCAGACTCTACAATTCCATAGCAAAGATGGCCTTCCCCATCTCATAGCTCTCTGCGCGCACAAGAACGAGAGGGCAAGTGCCTCCGAAGCCCTTGCTGTCAGGGATCCTTTCACGGAGAGGTCGGCAATTAAGTTTTTGGGAAGAGTGTGTACGCGACTGTCGGAGAGAGTCCGCCACCGTCTTCTTCCCGGTGGTGATCGTCGCCTCATCTTCTTCCCGGTGCTGGTGCGTCGTCATCTTCGACAACATAGAGACCGGACACAGGCTCTGGAATGGGACCATCCACAGGGTTTAACCGATTTATCTTCTTACTTCTATATGTTCTTGTGCTATCTATGATCCGTTTATCATGCCTAATATGTTCTTTCCAGTATAAGCTTTGTCATGTCTCACATGTTTAGATACTTGTTTGATGATATGTTGTCTTCATGTCTACATGCTATCTACTACCATATCCATGTTATCCACATGATGTTTGATCTTGCTGATAAGCTATATAATTCTTGGATGAATTATCATGATCCAATTGTTGATTTCATCATATCTGCAATCATGCTGTTCATGTTCACCTTCATAATTAAATATATCATCACCTTTTTGCTATTTTTTGGATTAAAATGACATGGAAAATGCCTAATTTTCTAACACAAACCACGCCTTCAGTTACATCCGGACACTTAATTAAACTTGATTTGTAGCGTGGGTACTCGATTGGTATAGTAGTACTTTCACACCTCTTGTGTCGCCCAGAAGGCCAAATCTATGAGAGCCGAAAGACGAAAGGCGACCTGCTAGCTAGTCAGCTGTCGCATGCATGCGCCATGCATGTGCCTCGATCTCTTCTGACGAGCAAGTGACCACTGACCACCAATTAAGCTACTCTATCTGCACCCAAAGGTCATTAGCTATGGCTTCAACTAGCAAATATATAATTTAATTATATATATTGCGCTAGCTTGCGTCGGGTGACGACGTACGCGCCGCCGGGCCAATGCGACCTGCCGGGGATCAACTGCAGTGCATGCAGCCTCCCCTGGTTAGGGTTAGCCGCGCACGCGAGAAATTCGGCCTGCTTACACAGTTACTACATGCGCGTCTAACAAGTTTAATAATACAACCCACTTATTAGCCGTAAGTTTCCTTGCAGTTAGTTTTTGTGCCTAAGCTGGCTATAAACTTACAGCCTGCTTTTCTTTTCTCTCCTCATTTTTCTCCTCCAACTTAACATTTAGCTAGCTTACAGCCTACTATAATACTTGCTCTAATGGTGACGCGGAGCAGGGCATTGGCATCCGCAGATGGCGATGCCCTTACTTACCCCTGCACACAGGGTCCAAGGCAGGCAGGCAAACCAAGCAAAAGGCCACCCTGGATGTTAGGCCGTGCGCCTTTCAGGTACGGGCTGGCCGGTGGTGTTTGCATACATTATGTGGGCGCCTGTGTCATTCGGCGCATCTTGTTACTAGCAAAAGTTTAATTAGATACATCTTTAATATATGTGCCAAGTGGTATGGTGGGCTTCATTTGGAGAGCTTAAGGTGCATGCCTCTGCAGCCAATGGCCATGGCGGCTCTAGTACTTTACTTCAGTGTCAGCCACCTCAGGGTAACGGAGAAATTAAGTTATCCTTCATCTTGTGCTCTATTGGTCGCAAGCTGATATCCAGATTTAAGGACACGCCTAACTGTGACAAACTAATAACTAGCCATGTCGTTCGATCTCTAGGAAAACAAAGACTTTGCTACCCCATATTAGTGATCAATATACATACCTGGGCTAAAAATTAACGTCCGTAAGGGTGGGTTATTCGGTTTTTTTTTGTGATATTCCATATCGAACAATAGTCTCCATCTGCCATCAAACCGATAGGGGTTGGTCAGATGTGATGGCCAGGATCGATGGTGCGGGTGGAAGACATCATGATGGATGAAGACGGCTACTTCGACTTGTGGTCATATTTATGAGGTTTTGATCTTGATTGGGGTGGTCGTTGCGGTATTGGCAACGATGGTGGTGAAAATCATGGTGGACTCTGGATATTTTGGAGAAGTTTTTTTAGGATTACGTGGCTTAAATCGATGGCAGCAACATGCAAGATCCTACGCGGCTGATGGTTTTCTCGATGATCATGGAGATAGGATGTTCTATTTTTGATCGTTGTGGAAATGGGTTCAGGTGATGGTGTTCATTTGTTTGCATATTTTCTTCTACGATGATTATGCTTCTACATACGTTTGTTAGGTTAACAAAAGGTACATGTTATGCATTAGAATGCGTATTGGCTTTTAGCTTGAGATGCTTAGTTAGTTTTAAAGTTAGCATGCAACATACTAATATAACCTCTTGATTATGCATACATGATTTTTCCTACACTTTTATGTAATTTCTTGATTACACATACATGATTTTTTCCTCATGATACACACTTAGCAGTCAAAATCAAATACCAACAAACTTTAGCTCAAAGATTTTCAATACCATTGATAACAATAGCCATCAGTTCTATATTCCATTTTGTAAGATTTTCTAGAACCAACATAGAGCACCTCACAAACTTTAAATCAATAATCTCGAATTTCATAAAAAGAGACATGAAAAGACAAGTTTGAGGTTTGGAACCTTGGAGATAGGTGTTTGGCTTCAAGCCATGATTTGATCAAGTTCCAAGGGTCCCAAACCAATCCAAAATCAAGTATACAACTCAGCCAAACCAATAGATTGAAAATCACCATGAAAGGGAAATTTCAGATTTTGGGGGAGAACAAGTGTTGCACAACTTGATCTTTATGTTACTTCACCATGTGAGGTTACAATCCAATTCTAGCAGATCTCAAAACTTGGATGGAAAAAATCTCAATCAAAGAACCTCTCCTCTCCTCCCTCCCATGCTCTAACCCTAAGCAAAGCTCTCCACCTAACAAATGCGAGTCTAATCCCTAAAGGCTTGGCTTCCAGACTAGTCATTTCACTACCCCAGATCTTCACATTACCGTCGGTTCAAAACCCTCTTCATTGCTAGATTTTGAACCAGTGGTGATGAGGGGTTGACGTCACTGCCGGTTCGTAAACTGATACTGATGTAGTTTCCTGCAAAGCCAAAAAATGCCCTAAAAACAGCCACATGGTCACGCATCACAAGTCACAAGCCACACGATTTTGTCACACGAAAAACACATGCTTCAGGGCTACCGGTGCTCGAGCCCCTGACCTCTTGCTTCGTGTCTTCAACCTCTAACCACTCTACCTGCAAATTATTTGTGTCCAAATGAGATTTTTGTCCTAGCCATTTTATATTTATCTGATTTTGAAATGAGTATTTGGGACTCTAAATAAATTCAAATAAAAAAGTTATCAATTATAAAGTTTTATAACTTTTTGAGATCTACAACTTTCATTTTGATAGTTTCTTCATCGGAGGTCACTTACAAAATTTGAATTTTAAATTTGAGAAATTCAAACGTAATTTTTCATGACAAGATTATTTCAAATGAAAAGTTGTCAACTACAAAGTTTCATATCCTTTTGAGATCTACAACTTTTATTTTGCTATTTGTCCATCTAAGGGCATTTAAAAAATTCAAATTTCAAAGCTTTAGAAATTCAAACATAATTTTCCTTGATAAGACGATTTCAAATGAAAATGTTGTCAACTCCAAATATTCATAACTTTCTAATATCTACAACTTTTATTTTGGGAGCTTCTTCATCCAATGTTGTTCACAAAATTTGAATTTCAAATTATAGAAATTTAAACATAGATTTCCTTGACAAGATGATCTCAAATTTAAAAGTTGTCAACTACAAAGTTTCATAACTTTTTGAGATCTACAACTTTTATTTTAGTCATTTAATTATTCATTCATCTGAGGTAGTGGTAGCAACATTTAATATTATAAGAGAAAGATGTAAATTTTGTGAACAATGTTACTACCACTTTATCGGATAAAGAAATGACCAAAGTTACAGATCTTGATAAGTCATACAAATTCTATATTCAAGACTTTTTTGACTAAAATAGTTTAGTATTTCAAAATAACGTTTGAAGTTGCTATTTTCTAAAATTCAAAATTCAAATACATAAAACATTGTCACATGAAAAAGATGGATAAATAATAGGTGTAATACCATAATAATTCAATAGAGCTTGATTTTAGAATTTTCTATAAAAAATCAACAAAATTGAAGTTAGTATGAGAGAGAAAGACTAGTTACAGGTTTTAGCCAGAGATTAAAAAAAGAAATCAGAGTTCTTAAGTAATTTTAAATTTTATTTTGAAACAACAACTTGAAGCAGTAAATGGTATCAAATGAAAAAGTTTTTAACTATAAAGTTGCATAACTTTTCAAGATCTACAACGTTCGTTTTGGTAATTTTTCCATCCTAGGTTGTTTGAAAAGTTTAAATTTTAGAAATCAAAGAGAATTTTGGTTAGATAGATGATTTCAAGTGAAGATATTTCGACATCCAAACAATTACAAATTAAAAATGTTTGAACTAGAAAGTTGTATATCTCGTCGATTACTACAACTTTAATATAAAGTTTATCTTTATCAGACATCGTATGAGAAACTTATAAAATTTTCTTGTAGCATATCACTATCGCGATAGTATCATTGTTGGTTCTGCAGTGATGACCCAATATCACTGCCGTTTCTTGGCTAAAACCGACGATGATATGAACCAGGAGTAAAGACCTGAATATCAATGTCGGTTGGTACTATCACTGCTGGTTTTAGCAAAAAACTGACAGTGATGAGCAGTGATGGGCTATCATTGTCGGTTTCTTAAATCCGGCAGTGATGCAGCCGACAGTGATGTCTAATTCCGTAGTAGTGTTTATATATATAAGTGTTATTCTACACCTTAGGTGTAGAATATTATTCTACACCAAACTGTTATACTGAACCAAATTTAGTATCGTTCAGTATTCACGTTTCAGTATTGTTCAGCTGAGTGTAGTCCTAGATGATACTGTACGCTGTTCAGTACTGCTCAATATTTTTCTGCTCAATTCTGAAACACGAATACTGAACGATACTAAATTTTGCTCAGTAAATTCTGTATCGTTCAGTATTCGTGTTTCAGTAGTGTTCAGTATTTCGTGGTACTGGATGTTGGATAAGATGATACTGAACACTCTCGAATACTGCTTAATATTTTGTCTACTCAATTTTGACTTGCAATGTTTATATATATATATATATATATAACTTAGCTATTTTTCAAGTTGCTCTTACATGAAGCACTCAACCCAAATACCTCAAGGGGCAAGACTCTCTAACTTTTATGATCCAACGTGCCTTCTCAACTTTGCTTTGCCTCGACGTAAGTGTCTGTTGATCTACCATTCCTAGGTTTTGGGACCCAAACCAATCAATCCCATTGGAGATGGTTTTTAAGCCAAAACCACGAAACTATATATTTCTAGGTTTGAGGATCAAATTGGCAAAGTATTGTGCATGTCTTGCAAGGTGTGACTCATCATATATGTCCAGCCTCCGCCAAGTGCCACGATGTCATTGCTGTTCTCCTTAACTTGGTCGTTGTCATCGTCATCACACATGTGCTCTCTTAAAAGTTGGGTGCCAAAAATTTACACTTGCAGGTCTAAGATATTGAAATGTATTCATCGCACATACATTAGCACTAACTGCTCTAATGCCTATCATACATGCAAAAGGAACGTCGATATATATCGTTCGCTAAATTTAGAATGTGTGGTCTATGATCGATAGTGTGGGCCGATTCAGCCCTTATTTAGTTCGTGAAAAGAGAAGTTTTCAGATACAATAGCACATTTATAACTAAAGCAATTAGTGTCTAATTATAGATTAATTAGGTTTAAAAGATTCGTCTTGCAACATGTAAATTATACAATTAATTATTTTTTAATCTATATTTAGTGTTCTATATATGTGTTCAAATATTTGATGTGATGAAGTAAATTTATTTTTGGATAGAAACTAAGAGCAACTCCAAGAGGCTCTCTAACTCCTTCCTAAATGTTAGGAATAGAGATTTCGATGAAAAACTACTCTTCAACAGCTTATCTAAAATGCTAAAATGCTAACTCCATAAACCTAAACCCTAAAACCCTAAACCTAAACCCTAAAACCCTAACCCCTAACCCCTAAAACCCTAGAGCCTAAAATGCTAACTCCCTAAACTCTAAAACCCCAACTCCTAAACCAATACCCTTAAACCTTAAACCCTAAACCCTAAGCCCTAACCCCTAAACTGTAAACCTTAGAACCCTAAAACCCTAACACCTAAACACTACAACTTTAACCCCTAAACCCTAAACGCTAAACCTTTAAACCCTAACCTAGAAACCAAAACCCTAACCCATACATTCGCAATAACTGCACTAATGTGCATCTCATAATAAAATGGTCAAGATCGTTTATCGATATTAATTATGTTTTAATTTAAAATAAAGTAACAAGTTGTGGACCCCACATAAAATGGTCAATCTCCAATCACTATATTTATTAAGCCCAACTTCCAACATATAATCTAATTGAACATTTGCGTTCCTTGTAATTACATCTACAAAAATACCAACATTGATAAACCCAAAACCGTAGATGTATTAAACTCTAAACCCTATAACCCTAATCTAAACCCTAAAACCATAAACCCTAAGCCCAAGACCCTAACCGATGAGTACATGACACCTTCTAATATGTTGACTATAAGGTGATTTCATTCCTACATTGTATAATGATTTTTGGTATAATTCACTTGGTTTCACATGTACATGTCATCATTATAATGATGAGAACATGACACCTTCGGATATGACCATTGACTATAAGGTGAGTTCATTCCTATATTTGTATAATGATTTTTGGTATAATTCACTTGGTTCCACATGTACATATCATTATTTGCATGTAGGTACGAATGTGTCTCAAAGTGCAAGGTCATCAAAGCTGATTTTTCAGTTTGCTAGCGGCCCGATAATGCTTTATTGGGAAGGTCATAACTTATCCATCCGGAGTGAGATAGAGGTCAATGAGCACTTGATGGAAAGTTTGTTTAATAAGCTTTCAAATAGATCTGGTCCTACCTCAATATCTCACCGGCAAGGCCTCCAGATTATCATGTATGCTTTATTGGGAAGGTCATAACTTATCCATCCGGAGTGAGATAGAGGTCAATGAGCACTTGATGGAAAGCTTGTTTGATAAGCTTTCAAATAGATCTGATCCTACCTCAATATCTCACCGGTAAGGCCTCCATATTAATATATTATCATGATATTCTATTGTTGTTTCTGCTAAGAGCTACATCACCATCATCATCATGGGTATGTTTTTCATCCTTGGGACCTTGGTCCAAGTGAAAGCACGCCCCAAGGAGAAGAAGAACCCATAAAGGGAGCCCTTGGACGTCCTCCTCCTTGGCTACCACCTTATAAGGTTAGCAAGTTCGTTCAAGCCAAGTCAGAGGCCCAATCCATATCAAGTTAGAGTCAATCTCGGGCTCTAGGAGCAGTCTATAGTAAAACAGACACCCAGAACACATCCAAACTCCGTTGTTGATGATACACATATGGATGGAAATATAATTTCATAAGCTAACCAATGACTTTGTTTTGAGGTCCAAATTCAATCGGAGTCAACAGAAATCGTCAAAACAAGTTGACATCCAGAATCTGTTAGGGCGCTATGTCGCCGTCTTTTGGGCTGTTGGGCCTTGTAACATGTTAGAGTACCTTATGGATGTGAAGAGGGGTTCTTAGACGTCCCTTAGGCTATATAATTAGTAGCCGCCACCTACATTAGGGTTTGAGTTTTGCTTAGATTTTTTTGTCAAGAATAGTTTCACCGTTTTATCGGTTTGTGAGACCCCAACTCGTGAGATTAATCTTTCATCTGCAAATTGGTTGCATTCTTGTTCTTGCTTGTGTTCTTTGATTCGCAGGCAAGGATTAGCCTTCTTGACAAGGTTGACCTTGCAGCGTCGGTCGATAACTAGAGAAGACGTGGTGCTAAGGTTGCACGGTTCGGTTCTTTGTGATTTGAAGCCGAATCGGTGTGTCGCTCTCCAAACAGATTGTTGTTTATCTTGAACTTGACAGAAGATCGAGAACCCCATCCCCATTATTTGGTATTCAGAGCCTTAGGTATACCGTCAAGTTCATATTTTAGCTGATATTGCCTCATCCCTTAGTCTACCACCATATTTGTTTCCTGTCCTACAACCATTCACGCCATAGCCTTGCATATTTCAGTTTGAGTTTGCTGTATTGAGTTTGTGTCCTAGGTTAAGGTCTTGTTGCTGGTTTAGATTGTGTTCTTTTCTACTTTGTGTTGATCTATCTACCCGCCATCATCCCGTATCACAATCCTTCCATCTTGTGTTCATTAAAACCCTGATTCGAGC
>Ga0182004_10004844_pt1 | contig 10901 bp, 6 predicted proteins | sample Sormic07211540_1_FD_120479 | JGI IMG/M metagenome (GOLD analysis project Ga0182004, IMG submission 120479) | Endophyte microbial communities from Sorghum bicolor roots, Mead, Nebraska, USA - 072115-40_1 MetaG | ecosystem: Host-associated > Plants > Roots > Unclassified | place: USA: Nebraska...
AATATATTCTCTTTGTCCCATTTAATTTGCGCTTCTATATATATATATATTAAAAAATATTAATATTTATAATATATAATTAGTATTATTGGAAATATCTTTAAGTTTAGTTTTTTTTAATATATTTATATACAGATATAAATATTGTACGTATTTTCTACAAATCGAGTTGAGTTTGTGGCATAAAAATCTAACGGAGGGAGTATAAATCAACCACAGCAACAATTGATGATCTTCTTTAATTATATACATACAATAATGACTCATTTTAACTTCTTTTTTTAATTAATTAATTTGGGTGATCTTCTTGACGGTCTGTCGTTCAGCCACCACCATTGATGCTGCCCCCCTACGACCCCTGCGCAGTCTTCAACTCCATCAACTACTTGAATCTCCCCGAGGTGCAAACGGCCTTACATGCCAATGTCAGCGGCATCGTAGAGTACCCATGGACTGTATGCAGGTCTTTCTCTCTCTAGCTTTATTTTTCGACAGTGTTTTTTTTCCACAATATACATACTGGCGCAGTAGACACTGAATTCATTTTCGTGGGCAAAACCCACATATTTTTTATCTGCTCTGCAGCAATACCATATTTGATCAGTGGGGACAGGCAGCCGATGACCTGCTACCCGTCTATAGGGAGCTCATTCAAGCTGGACTCAGGGTCTGGGTCTACAGGTAGGAGTACATACAAGCTAGCTACTAGCTCGCTAGAAACACCCACTAAAAAATGCATGAATTTTTGCTCTTTTCAGTGGTGACACAGACAGTGTAGTGCCGGTGAGTTCGACCAGGCGCTCTCTTGCCGCCCTGGAGCTTCCTGTTAAAACTAGCTGGTACCCATGGTACATGGCCCCAACCGAGCGCGAGGTCAGTGTTGACAGCAGGAGAAAAAAAATACATACCGATGAGCTTCGTTCATATTTCTGCATTAATCTTAAGTTTTTTTATCGTTCCTTTTCCTCCACGGTCATTATATAAATATACATGTTCTGATGACTGATGAAATATATATATATATAGGTTGGTGGCTGGAGCGTGCAGTATGAAGGCCTGACCTATGTCACCGTCCGTGGCGCCGGGCACTTGGTTCCTGTGCACCGTCCGGCACAGGCGTTCCTCCTGTTCAAGCAATTCCTCAAGGGCGAACCCATGCCGGCCGAGGCAAGTTTTACTTTCGCCATCGTCAACTTATTATTGCTCGTGGAAATTGGTCTATGAAAGATGTTCACATTTACATTTTTATTTTTATTTTTATTGCAGGAAAAGAATGACATCCTCCTTCCTAGTGAGAAGGCTCCCTTCTACTGAGCAGGGGAGCACTGCCTGCGGCGGCGTGGCTCGTGTGCTTGATGGCGACGATTCCGTGGTGATCCTTGAGTGTTTTCATGAATAAAAGGTTAAAAGTTGTTGAGATGTATGTGGAGTAGTACTATGTTGCTGGTTTTTTTCTTCCGAGCTATGAATAATGTACAAGGCAAACAGTTGGCCTGGCGATGGATCTAGTGTATGTTTCTCCTGGAAGCCATATATGAATAATGCATGTTTTGGTTGTGCCTAAATTAAATCACATAAAAATTTAATAAACTAGCCCATCAACCTATGCTTCCACATCGGCAAAAAATCATATGAGATATAAAACATTATTATGTGTTCATATTTAATACCTATATTTTAGGGCTCTCCTCTGTTTTCTTCGAGGAAAGCGTATAGATGATCACTCATTGGGCATGACAACACTCTTGCTGTTTTTCTTGGCTATGGTCATGTTCATGCCAACCAAAACATAGTCTTTTTCTGGCTCTTGTTAAAGGATCGCCTTAGTACAATAAATCTGCCCCGGGTACGCCATATGGAGCTTGTCTTACTCAAATGTCCTTTGTTCAGTTGATCGTGAAAAAGACTTGGACCACATATTCTTGCATTGCTAGTTGCTGCTGGTTGTTGGAGTTGGAGCCTTGTTCAGCTAGCTACATATTGTTCATCCTCTTAGTTAGCCTTCTGAAGTTTTTGTAGATGTCAAGAGGCAGTTACAGGTCCCTTTCTTCATGGAGATTATTATTCTACCAGCTGGGGCATTTGGTCAGTTCGGAATGATTTTATTTTCAGGGGAGTTCAACCTACTTTGGAGAGAATCAAAGCCAAATGCGTTTTCCTTACTGAGATTGCTATGGTTATCCATAGAGTAAAAAGAAATACTTCCCTTTAATAGATTTATGGCTAGAAGCATTGTTGTAATTTTTTTTTTTTGTATCTTCTTTTGTTTCCCCGAAACACTCGACTGTCTTTGTTAATCAAGCATTAAAAAAGGTAAAAGCCTAGTTAGTTTTAATAATCGAAGTGACCACTAGTGGACTACTAATGCTTGCTTGAGTGATGATTAAGCTAGTGTCCACAAGATGGAGTTAAGCAAGGCTAGGAGCATGGTGGAGATGATAATGACCATGATGCAAGTGCTTAACATGGAGAAGAGAAGGACATGGCGATGGAAACAAACCTCTATGGCACGCACAAGTAATAATCAAATTCCTGCCAAAATTTAGACAACTTGCTCAGCCTACTGACCACAATTGCACAAGCACAATCAGATTTCACCCTTATCAATTTCAGAGTCACCCAGGATTAACTGAAACAATTAGACTAATAATCAGATCGGCTCCTGTACTTTCAGGATTAATGGAAACAAAAACAAATTAGACTAACAATCAGACTCCCGCATTACTAAACAAGTACATTAGCTATAGTATTAAAATCAAGACGAACACAACAATACACATGTTCCAACATTCCAGATAAGATCACCACCACACGCAACTAATGGATTGCACTAATATTGATTCAGATGATAGCAGAGGTCTTACTTGTCTAGAGAAGTAAACGGACATTAATTTTAGTGCCACACAAAATAAACAGAAGCAAAATAGACAGACAATATAGATTCTAGAGGTCTACTACTGCCTAAACAAGTATAGAGCTCTGCTACTACCTAAGCAAGCAAATTAACAGTCAAATCACATGCTCTGGTCAGAACATCACATTTGCGAGGCTTCTTATCTTAGGAAAAAACAAAAAGTGCATGATCTAATTTCACACCTGCCAGTTTCAGTGTGTCCACCCAAGACGAACCAAAGCGAATAAACAGTCAAATTCCTGTGTAAATTTAGACAACTTTCTCACTATACAGAGCACAATTGAACAAGCACAAACCAATTGACCCTTCACCAATTAAAGTGCCAAGCAGGGTTAACAAAAACAAACTAGACTGACAAATTGACAAACGTGTCAGCAAACAAGAGAATTAGCTGTTAAAACACAGATTAACACAGAACAAAAAAAAATATGTTTAGAGCAACTCCAACAGTTTTGCAAATTTTGTTTGGCAAATGTTGTTATTTGCCAACACCTAAAACGATATGGGGAGGGAACAAAAAGGGCATCTCCAAGTGTTTGACAATTTTGACTTGGCAAAAAAAAAATCTGCTGGTTCCGGAGATCAACAAAGAAGCATCGTATTGTCAATAAAAGTGCGCGCATACAGTATGCCAAGCCTATTCCAGGCGCGCATAAATGCCAAGAAAGGAGAATTTGACAACTTGCTATAAATGCCAAGCCCAATTGTCAAACTGTTGGATAGGAGATTTTGAGAGTTTTGGCAAAAATCAAGAATGTCAAACCTATTTGTAAAATTGTTGGAGTTGCTCTTAGATAACCAACCAACACAGGCAACTTGATAAACCAAAAATGGGATTGTACTAACATCAACACAGATGATAGCATAGGGCCTTTGATTTGTCTACAATCAGACTGACAGTCCAGGTTCTAGAACACTGCTTCAGTCCAAGTTCTAGAGCTCTGCTTCTAAACAAGCAAATTAACTGCCAATATTTATAAGGATTGGTTCATTTGGTGTGACATCAGATGCTCCAGACAGAACTCATATATTCATTTGGTGTTGGACATCAGATGCTCCAGACATTACTCATATATCAGTTCATTTGGTGTGTACATCATATGCTCCAGACAGCTCATATATGCAAGGTTTCTGAGCAAAATAGCACAATCTATCTAATTTCACTCATGCCAATTAGGTGTGCCCAACAAAACAAACTAGACTAACAGTCAAATTCCTGCCAAAATTCAGTTAATCTGCTCAGCCTACTTATCACAATTGCACAAAAACAGTTCCACTTTCACTAAATTCAGAACCAAGCAACACCAACTAATTCAGAATCAATCAAGCAGGACCAACTTTTACCCGGACTATACTGACAGCTAGACTCGCGAACGACACAACATGTTTCCAACATTCAGATAACCAAAAAGGACCACCACCACACAAGTTAAATGTTCAAAACAAGACACACAGAACGACACATGTTTCCAACATTCAGATAAACAAAAAGATCACCACAGGGAACTTGATCAACTAAACAATGCATATCATAAAACAAGCGAATTAGATGTTCAAAACAAGACACAGCAGAACATGCTTCCACCATTCAAAACCAAAAAGATAAACACCACAGGCAACTTGATCAACTAAACGATGCATATCATACTTGATAGTATTGCAGTAACAGCATCATACTTGATAGTATTGCAGTAACATCGATACAGATAATAGCACAAGTCTTCAACTTGCGATCAGTACAAAGAAACTAGTGGGGAACAAAAACACAAGCCATAGCTAGATCTACTTCTCCGAGGAGTTGGGGCCGCGCTTCTTGCCGAAGCCGACGACGGCGGTCACGAAGCGGCGGTTGTACTGCATGCGCTTGTGCGCGCGGCCGCGGGGCTTCTTCTTCTTGTCCTGCTTCGCCACCTTGGGCGTCTGCCCACGCACCTTCCCAGCGCGGGCCAACGATCCGTGAACCTTACCTGCGCCAGAAGCAGATAGACCAATCTGAGTAAACGGCTATTGACGGGATGCACGCAAAGTAGAGATAGATAGGAAGACGAGGATATCGTTACCCATGGCGACGGGGGCGGAGCCGGAGCTGTGGTGCTCGGAGGATCTGACGAGCGACTCGAGCTGTTGCGGCGGTGGCGGTGGCGGCGGCGGCTGCTCCGAACGATGACCTAGATGGGTGGGAGAATTTATAATGACCACGCTTTACTGGGCCGGCTGTTTTCAGACCCATGTAAATGCCCCGCGTGGCCCGCTAACAGCCCAATAAGCAATCATCTCCGCGACCGCGTGAGAGACCCCTCGATAGCCAGCGGCATTGCGGCGCGCGAGCACACCGAACCAAGAACAACCCACCTCGGCGGCGGCGGCGGCGGCGGTGTTTGTGCCTGCAAAGGGAGAATCTGAGGAGAGGGGCAACTCGGAAGAGAGTGAGATGCCTCGGCCGGAGTTCCAGGCGCCGCCGGATGTGTTCTACAACGAGTCGGAGGCCCGCAAGTACACCACCTCCTCTCGTATCATCGAAATCCAGGTGAGCAAGCGAAGCGCCTCCCCCAGTTTGATTTGAGCTTTGCCGATTTCGCTGTGCTGACCCGAAGTGACATACCTTCTTTCAGTCTAGGATTTCCGAGAGGGCGCTGGAGCTGCTTGCTCTCCCCAACGATGGCGTCCCCAAGATGCTTCTCGACATAGGTCAGCTTACCCTCTTCTGCAGCTCTGCTTCAGGAATCATGGCATATCGCGTTGGCTAGAACACCAGAGAGTATTCTGCTTAGACGGGGGCAAAAATACATTTTGTGGGAGCTCTTAATTGCAATGGGTTGTGGCAAATGAAAGACATCTATGCTTGAAGATATGTTTAACTACGGTGACTTTGTGTGCTGTGATTACCAGGATGTGGTTCTGGACTTAGTGGTGAGACATTGACGGAGCATGGCCACCACTGGATTGGCTATGATATTTCAAAGTCGATGCTCGGTGAGGGTCTCTGTGTTCCTTTCTCTTAGGATTGTTTGGCACCAATTTGAAAGGGAAATGGGAGTTTAGAGGAGGGGAGCTTTCTGGATATCTTGCACTAGTACCTGCATCCTTTTTTAGAGCTTTGCCATTTTGCACAGATGTTGCCTTGGAGCGTGAAACAGAAGGCGACCTACTACTTGCAGATATGGGACAGGTATATGCCAACAAACGTATATTTATAAATTTTAGTTTCAGTTTTTCTAGGAATAGTTTCAGATGTTGATATTCACTGTATGTCATGAAGCTTGAAGGGAAATTCATGACTTGTACAATAATACCGTTTGAGTTGTACATTGTCTAAACTCTAAATCAGCCTTGGCAGTAATAACAATGCACATCACTTCCATTATTGAACATGATATTTCTGAGTCAGTCCGGCACTGTAAAGATAAAAGGGCCTTCATAGTTCAAACTTTTACAGGGTTACAAGAATATTGAATTTGATAACCTGAAAAGGTGCAGAATTGACTTGTCGTATATGCTGGGTTTTATGAACCATAAAAATTTCCATGTTTCTTAATGTTTGCTTAATGCAACTGCACTGGTCTTTTCAAAGTTGTTTCAACAGTAGGACAGTCTGTAACCTGTCTTCAGAGTTTCTTAATGTTTGCTAATTAATGTTCTAGGGCTTGGGCTTGCGGCCAGGAGTTATTGATGGTGCAATTAGTATTTCAGCAGTTCAGGTATTCTTGAAGCGATAACTGTTGCAGCTAACTGATCATGCTTATCTCCTTCAGAATCTGACAGTTCAGAACTGTGCCTCTTTTTTTGCCTATTTGTGCAGTGGTTATGCAATGCTGACAAGTCTTCTCATGATCCAAGATTGCGGTTAAAGTGTGTACCTGAAGATATATTTGATATTATTTTAGGTTGTCTGCTGCCTGTTTTTAACTTCAACATGGGAATTTGCAGGGCTTTCTTCGGTTCGTTATATAGATGCCTAGCAAGGGGCGCAAGAGCTGTTCTACAGTTTTATGCTGATAATGTGAAGCAGAGTGAAATGATTGTGACTGCTGCCATGCGTGCTGGTTTTGCTGGTGGAGTTGTGGTTGACTGGCCTCATAGGTAAGGATTCAGCTACCGTGTAAGAGCAAGTTTAATAATACAGCCCACTTGTTGGCTGTAAGGTTTCTTGCAGCCTTCTCCCAGCCCACCCATACAATAGTTAGCTATTCACTATTAATACATGGCCCACTTATCTCTCTCACAAGGTTTCTTGGTTGTGCCTAAGCTGGCTGAGCCTGCTTCTCCTCTCTCTCTTCCCTTCTCTCCTCCACCTCAGCATTTAGCCAGCTTACAGCCCACTATAATACTTGCTCTAACGGAGTTTGAACAATGAACAGTCCTACAAATTTCATGTCTCTTCTTATGAGCATGTCTTTCTTCTGACAGTTCCAAAGCAAAGAAGTCCTACCTTGTCCTCACTTGTGGACCACCTTCGGTTAATACATCACTTCCAAAGGGTAAAGGTGAAAATGGTGAGATGTGCAGCGATGATGATGATAATGAGAGCAGTGATGAAGATGGTGACAGAACAGTAAGCTAACACTTCACGTAACACAGTTCTTGAACATGGTCATGGATCTAGTTACTGTTTTGATGTTATCTCATTTTTTTTCTGTCTACTACTTTTCTTGTTTTGTTTATCCTGATAATCTCCCTTTACTTTTTATTTAATAAGGTATCAATTTTTACGAATGAATCTAAGATTGAAGCAATTCAGTTACTCATAAGTGCTTAATGCAGAACTAGCTGCACTGGACTTGTCATTACATGATTATATAGCCATTTGTGAATAGGCAATTTCAAATTTAGTATAGTGGAGATCCTTAAAATAAATGACTAACTTGCTTCTTTGGTTTTACATACTAATTCATAGTCGTCTAATGCTATAGAGTATAGACACTGCTGTTGTCTTGGATGCCGTAGTTAAATACTGATTCTTTATGCTTGGTCAGGAATCTTTGCAATATCATAGTTTCTTGTTTTTTACTCCCAATCTCTTATGCTCTTATCTTATGATTGTTCTACCATGTGAACGTGTATCAGGATTATCTATTATGCCAGCACTGAATGAAATTTTATCTTAATGCAGGTGGGCATATATGAAAGGAATAGGCCGAAGAAGCGTCAGAAGACGAAAAAGAACGGTAAAGGCAAGGATTGGCTCTTGAAGAAAAAGGAGCAAATGAGAAGAAGAGGACATGACGTGCCCGCGGACACGAAGTACACCGGGCGTAAGCGGAAGAGCTATTTCTAGCTCTGTGCAATGCCAATCTCTTGCCATGCCTGTTATGCTGGTTGTTTAGTTGTACTGATAGTTCATTTAGCAGAAGCAAAAGATTTTGTAAGAGTGAAACGGTAGTACTGCCATTTTGAAGTAGTGTTGATGTCTTGCAATTTTGACAACGCTATGAAACGGTCATTTTTGCAGAACGTGTGTTACAGATGTTGGGATGAATATAGTTGGTTGTTTGCGTGAATTTGCATCGATCGCCAAGTCTGCATTCCTCTTGGCTAAAAGAAATGCAGTTTACGTATCAAGTGCGTCATGCTGTTTTGTAAATGAAATGAGACGGTGGTGGTCCAATCTGAAGAACGTAAAATGCTCTGTCGAACCCCGTTTCCAGCAAATTTCCTGCCTTTTGGTACCTGATGCAGGCGGTATAGGTGGGGTTGGTGAGGGGACAAGAACAAAGGGTGGAATTTGGCAAAATAAGATGCTCTAGAGTTCAAACCGATCGTGCTTTACAACAATTTCTATTTTCCACCTCATGAAATCAACAGACACTTGTTGAAAATTTAACTTTACAGGGTAGGGAATAGGATGGGAAGTGAGAGAGTGAATTGTGGATCAAAATCAGGCAAGGCAAGGCCAGACCAGGCCTAATGTCTACCACAGCACCTGGCACTTTCAGCAAAATCTCTGCAATAAACAAAGCGACTATGTAAGAGCAAGACCAGCGGAATTCTAAGAGCCAAATCTCAAGAAATGGCAATAGCAAATGAGTTCACCTGGCAAAATAAGGCTTCGCCGAAATCCATCTACTCGAGGTTCTGTAAAAGCAGAGCTCATTTCGCATAGACATTCAGCCTCACTCGAGCTGTCACATCCGGGTGAAGCTTGATCTCTGCAACATACTCTCCGATTTCACGGATTTCTGGAACTGTCACCAGCTTCTTGTCGACATCCCTATATGACACAGCGTGCCAGCAGTAAGAAAAGCAATAATAATGAGAAATTGTATTAAGTTTGCTTAGGAGATAGGAGCATGTACATGTACCTATTAAGTTGTGACTTTATTATGTCAACAACATCCTGTGCCGTGACGCTGTGTATAATAAAAAAAGATATTGTCAGAAAAGTGAAAGTATGACAAGAGAGAATAGATAAACAATTATCCAACTTAGAACTTGCCTCCCAAAGATTTGTTTTCCTTTTCCACCTTTGCGAGGAATCTTGAAAGCCCCGATGGTTTCAAAAACTCGGGCAAGTTGTTGTGCGTCTTCTTTTACCTATGTAAGTAGAGAAATTCTGAAGGCTATAAATATCAACAAAATTGATAAGTACTAACCCACCAATGGCACTCATAGAATTTCATGAACATATAATGCTTAGGACTTAATTTTTGGAGGAGATAAAGGTACTATATTTTATTTTCATAAGGACAGTAAGGATAAACTGCAATTCAAGTATACTAGCCAGACAACAAAGGACGCTGAGGTTAAACTGTACTTAGCGAGATATTTTTCTTACCCGCTTCTTCTCAGCTTCTATTCTCTCCTGTTCTAACTGCATTTCCCTGTAAAGATTAGTAGAGGAAAGAAATTCTTTCACAATCTTACTTGCACATCCAATCAAAACCATTTAATATATATTACCAGAATTCTTTTAGAAAGGTACATGGATTCCCATCTCAATCCAGATTTCTAGGTCCTAAACCTCATAGTCAAACTAAGCATGCCATAGAGAAGGTCATAAGGTTTTTACAACGTCAGCAGCCACTGAATCATTTGATAGAGAGTGGAATTTGCAGGTAAGGAAAAACATGTGAAACCCAACAATTAGATAACATAACTAACAAAGCGTGGGTGGTACAGCCAAGGGCTACAATGCAGCGAGAGTGAGCAATTACTTGAGGACTTCTGGGGTTAGAAGCGTAGCCTTGCCCTTGGGAAGGAGGAAGTTGCGGTAGAATCCAGCTCGCACTTTCATTGTATCCCCTTTCTTCCCAACCGCTTCTATGTCATCTGTCAGTATGACCTATGGGAAAGAATTTTGTTTACATGTAATGCTAAGGGTGGTGATAATAGATGCACAAGATGAGCAGGTGAAATACAGCTCAGTGCTGTACCACATTGTCAATTTAACTGGATGCAACTTTGTTGCATTCTTGTACAATCAGGCAATCACAACACAAAGAACGACTTGTATATTGAACTTCAACTAGTGAGGCGAGGCTCCCGCCAAATGTAATTCCTATTATCTGAATCACCTGCCTAAAAGGCTGATTAGAAGTAGTACAACTCTTGAAGCATCTAGATTGTGCGAGCCACTGTTCTTACCCGTTGCCAGTGAGACAGCTAACTAACTTGTTTTTTTTATCTATTGATCAGAATGTACAATCCAACGATGGGCAGAGCATCACTTCGATGAAGAAAACAAAAATGTAACAGGTACTATTTCACGCACTCTGCAAACCGCATGCATTTGAACAGAAGAACACGTGGAAAGTGACTCCGGGGCGGGCAAATGGCCGAAGCAAGAGGCGCGAATCTACCTGGAAGGCTAGAACCCAAAATGGCATGGAACGAAAGCTACCGCAGGCGCAAGTTACGAGAGTGGAGGGGGGGGGGGGGGGGGGGGGGCGGGGGGGGGGGGGGGGGTTGGGGGGGGGCGCCGACCGGGGGGTGCCTTCTTACTTTCCCCCGGGGGGGAGTGGCGCGGGGGGGGGCCCGGGGAGCGGCAGGG
>Ga0182004_10004845_pt1 | contig 10896 bp, 9 predicted proteins | sample Sormic07211540_1_FD_120479 | JGI IMG/M metagenome (GOLD analysis project Ga0182004, IMG submission 120479) | Endophyte microbial communities from Sorghum bicolor roots, Mead, Nebraska, USA - 072115-40_1 MetaG | ecosystem: Host-associated > Plants > Roots > Unclassified | place: USA: Nebraska...
ACACCACACCACACCACAGGTACGCCGCGCCGACGCGGGGGAGACGGAAGCCCCGCGAGGCGCGGCAACGGTGATGGGTTTTCTCGGCCTTCTGCCAATTATTAGGCGGGCGTACTGGTCTGCTCTGGTATGTACCACAGGCGGGTCAAGGCCTAATCTTCACGGCCGGGGGGCCATCATGCGCTCGCTATCTGGGAGACCACAGACGAGAGAGGGAGAGAATACACGCATGACGTGTGCATTAGCTTTCGTGAGAAATTTGCCTGCCTTGGTGAACTGAAATGTTCGGCGGGGAAAAAGCATCCAAAGTTTTCCAAGGTGGAAACTATGGATATATTTTTCAAGTGATCCTAGAGGAGTACTATGGTTTTTTTCCTCAGTGGAGCGTTTGCACTCTAAGTAAGGGCATGTTGCCGTTTAGAGTTGTTGGTGGACACGCTTTGAACCTGGACGGCTATGGTCGAATTAATGTGCATAATAAAGTTTAAGAAACTTTCCTAAAAAAAGAAGATGATCTTCGAATCCATATATTGTTTTGCACATTCAATGATATTTTAAAGTAAATTACCACATGCGACATGATAAAATACAAAATTATTCTACAATATGGGATCCGAGACAGGACACTAAAGGACATATGTCTTATCATTCTGATCGTTTGGCTGTTAAGGTATGATAGAAAGTATTGTGTGAGAGAAATACTGATAGGCTCAAACGATATTTTCGCTCATTTAAAAGATTTAAAAGATGCAAGAATATTTTCCAACAGAGCGTGTTTGGATCATCACAGGCGCCACAAGCATCTGAAAATTGGACGTCTGGTGGCACTGGCTCAGACCGGCTCTCCCACACGTAGTATAATCAAACAAACCTTCAGAACGTCAACTATTACTGTCCGGAGAAAATATTTTTTTCCAAAGTTCAATAGATGTTTTATTAGTAAAAAAAAAGATAGGGATCGCTCGTCGCTTCTGTAGCCAGGGACCAAATCCAGGCGGTGTCTGCTTTAACAAAATTTTGTTCAACTACCATTCCTAATGGCACGCTTTAACAAAATAACAAGTTAGCTGGTAGGAAACTTATTCAAAAGATGTTACATAGGAAAAAAAATATACTCCATCCGTCTAGAAAAAAAACAATTCTTGCTTTTTGATAAGTCAGACATCTAAAGTTATATAAAAAAACTACTAATGTTCATAGTATAAAATAATTAAGTGCTATTAGATTAATTATAGAATATATTTTTATAAAAAATTTATTTAGAGACATAAATACTACTACTATCTACTATAAACTTGATCAAAATTGAGCTGATTTAACTGACACGGATAGTTGCATTCTTTTTGTGAATGGAGGATGTGCATAAGTTACGTTGGTAAGAGCTATTGTTAAAAAATTTCTGGGAAGGTTATGCTAAGAGTTGTTTTTTTGGGGGGTGGGGGTGGGGAGGAAGTTAATTTTACAAAAGTTGTGCTAACAAAATTTTCCTCTTATTTAGAAGTTGTTTAGGGCAGCGATCTGGTCTTCAAAACACAACTTTGACCTCTTATTTTTATAAAAATATTTTTAAAAAATGATATGTATACTTTTATGAAAATATTTTTCAAGACAAATCTATTCATATAATTTTTATATTTACAAATTCAACAATTTAAAAGTTATTGATGATTTATATTTCTAATATTTGACTTATATCTTGTTCAAAACGACTTCTAAATTCTATATGAAGGTATGTGTATACTAATTAGTAGCGATTGCTCGGTAATTAGCGTAGCTGTCAGATTACTTTTTTCTTTGATTGGAAGGTTTCAAAACGCATGCTTCGGTACCCGCACTAAATTTCTCGAAGCACTTGCTTGCATGTTGCATCTTTGGTGGTGCTGACTTTCTACGGCTTTATTATCAGAGGAGGATTGGATAGAGGAGGAAGATGGACGGCACACAGCGTCGCAACTCGCAAGGGCGTAGCGACTATATATGCGAAGATAGGCAGGGTAGGCTGTAGAGCGAGTGGGAACTAGGAAGTACAAATACGAGGAGTGTAGGAACTAGGAAGCCTCTTCGTCGGTGAGCGGCGATAGCTACAAGTCATTGAGGTGCCAGAATTAATGGAAAATGGAGACACGGAGAAATGAGGGAGAAAAAGCAAAGATAGAGATATATATATATGTGCGCCTTTTATCATTGCTGTATAGACTAGAATGATAATACGCGACAGGAAATGTGCAGAGCTCTGGGATGGAAGCTAGGACGAAGGGCTCGATTATTTACAGCACAGCTAGGAGCCTCTCGCCCACGCCACGCCTTGAGCAAAATCCGCTGCAAGTGCTAGCTAACATGGACGACGCAGAGGCTCTTTGGTGGCGACCCCTCACTGCCCGCCCTTTCGAGATTCCTGCGCGAACCATGTGTCCCCGAGATCGAGCTGCGAAAAGCGCGACTGACGCTCGCGGCCATAACTGGCGGAATCACTCCACTCCATTGCATGATCTGCATGGAGCAATGCAAGCAGGCTGGGTCCAGAAATCACACGCCCCAATCCTCCTCCTCCTCCCCTTCCATAATCGTGCAATCAGGCGACGGTGGAGCGGAAAAGCGCCGGGCATCATCGCCGCCGATGATCCGTCGATCGATCGGCCACCAGCAGGCGAGACGCGTGACGAGGCCGCAGGGCAGTTACAACGACTGGGGGCCTTTGGGGTTCCTCGTTCGTTCGTCGTGAGGCCTCTCGTGCTTTGCCCTGCCGATCCTGTGCTAGTACCATCTCTGTTTGGGCTGGGGTGCAAGTGCAATAGTGACTTGCGTTGTTTAAGCTAGGGTATATCCAGATGTGTGCTGGCCTCCTTGATTGGTCTGTCGGCATCAGAATAGCCATCGCGGTTTTTGGAGAATCAGAGTTGTTCTGTGTATTTTTTTACTCGTACCGCACTGTTTGTTTCATGTTTTCGGACCACAGAAACTGGCTGCCGCCTCTACGTTAGCCTACCTCCGTGCTAGGAAAGTGTTATTATTGCGACGTGAGACTAATACGCATCTTCTATATATAGCCCGGTCCTCGAGAGGGCTATTTGGCGGCATGATACACTGCACAGTGCTGCATGCATATATATACATGTTCGACGGTAAGGTTTCAAAGTTTACAACGTTATTAGTGGACAAAACGAACGTTCTCCATCCATCCCAAATTATAAGTACCTCAAGTTTGACCACTCGTCTTATTTAAAAATTTTGTGTAAATATGGTCAAATTTTAAGTCATTCTTGAAGAACTTTTATTAATAAACCAATACACAACAAAAAAAAAGTGATATTTTGTACAAAACTTTGAATAAGACGAGTGGTCAAACTTGATATTAAAAAAATCAAACGACTTACAATTTGGAATGAATTGAGTATTATTCATGGTCCGAGTCCAAGCAAAACACATGGGTGTGGACTGTGGAGGAGGGTGCGGGAGCAGTGATGTACGCCAAGACCAACTGGGGCCTTGTTTAGTTCACCCTGAAAACCAAAAAGTTTTCAAGATTCTCTGTCACATCGAATCTTGTGGCACATGCATGAAATATTAAATATAAACGAAAACAAAAACTAATTATACAGTTTAGCTGTAAATCACGAGACGAATTTTTGATCCTAGTTAGTCCATAATTAGTTAATATTTGTCACAAACAAATAAAATGCTACAGTATCAAAAACTTTTCACTTTTCGGAACTAAACAAGGCCTGGGTAAAACTCCTCATTGAGAGGAAGAATCTGTGTGTGTATATTTTGTTAGTTCTTGACTTAAAAGTATCATAGTTAGACCTTGTTTAGTTCGCAAAAATTTTTAGCTTTGGTTACTGTAGCACTTTCGTTTGTATTTAATAATTATTGTCTAATCATAGACTAATTAGATTTAAAAGATTTGTCTCGCAAATATAGACAAACTATGCAATTATTTTTGTTTTCATTTATATTTAATGTTTATGTATGCGTCTAAAGATTTAATGTGACGGAGAATTTTGAATTTTTTTTAAAACTAAACCAGGCCTAACACATAGGTTGGCCATCACAGATGTTTCACCTCCCCATCACTAAAGTACAACTTGAGTCATCGCTAATTTGCTTTTCTGTCGTGTGGTGGTTTTATGAAATTATTTATTTTGAACAAATATATTTGAAAATTGAAAAGCAAAAATCGCAAAATAGTTATCGGCACAAGCCTAAATTCATCGCGACATGCCTTGGGAGTCTTGGACGTCTACGCTGCTGTTCTCCTGGCGATACAAATCCGTCGATTTGATGTTGTAAAAGATGTTGGTCTTTTTCGCGACAAATACTAGCAGGCAGCAGCCCAGAGTGTACTACGACGGTACATGAACTTTACCAAAATCACACTAGACAAACACAAGCCCAATTCAGCTCTGAGCTCCAAAGTCCTCTCGACATCAGCTCATTAAAGTAGTATACTTGTCTTCCAGTATTGACTGATGGTAAATGCCAATGTATAAACCAGTAATTGTCCAATCTCATCAGGCATAGCCGTCCTTATTTGATGGAATGTATATACTCCATCCATGGCTCCATGTCTCCATCGAGAAAACATGCATTCTAAAGTGTGGCTCTATCCACAAAACATGTGTTCTAAACGGTGCTAGATTATACTGAACGATCTAAAGTTCAACTAAATTTATATAAAAAGATATTAATATTTATTATATTTGTTGGGACTCATATTTCATATGAGACCTCCTATGGCAACATCGCTCAACCGTGATTTAACCATCGATGTAAGCTAAAATATCGATTCTTACAAGTATCCAAAAGGTGATTTCAATCTCCAGGAGAATCAAGTTCCGAAATGCCACCTTATTGCCCTGCAAAGTAAACTTTGGAGAAGTTCCGAAAGGGGGAACCAAGGACACGACGTCGGTCGTCTCCAAAAGGATTAGCGTGAAGGCAACTTCAGGCCTTCAAAGGGTTTTATGACAACCTTGAGCAGCGCTATTGACGTGAAATGCCCAGTAGCTCAAGAAATCAAGTCTGATTGTATCCTTATACGGATTTTGGCTAAAATAACTAAAATACCCCTACAATACTAGGAATATGCTTAAGATCTAGCCTTAGGATCAAAGCATATCACTGTCAATGGGAATACAAATTTGGAGCGAGAAGCATCCAAATGCCAGCCAGTACTGCATCAAGGAATCGGCTTTGGAGGTGCTTATGGAACCTGCAAAGATTAAGATCTTTGGGTGGCGGGCAATCAAAGGCTTCCTACCATGCCGTGCCATCCTAGCAAATCGGCATATTGGTGATTCAGGTGGCTGCCCAGTTTGTCAGGCTGGAGCTGAAGATATTAAACACATGATTTTTACATGTGAACGAGCGAGACAAGTGTGGCGTTCTTTGGGAATTGAAGAGAAAATACAACGCCTAATTATGACTGACAGATCGGGTTTAGTAATTCTTGAGGAAATTCTCACAAAGGATGATCAAGTACAGAACCTTGAGGTGGGATTTGCAGAGTTAGTCATCACAGCCGCCTGGTATATATGGTGGGAGCGTCGACAATTGGTACATGGAGAATCTGTTCAGCGACCATCTAGATCTGCTATGGCCATTGCGGCACTAACCAAGAACTATAAACTGGCGACAAAGAAAAGCTCAATATTAAGGAAGGGATGGAAGAAACCTCCAGAGGGTAAAGTCATGGTGAACGTTGATGCTGGTTTTGATGAAAATGGTGGTTGTGGTAGTGTTGGTTCTATTATAAGAGATTGCTCGGGTGGTGTTTTAGCAGCAGCCCATAGCTTTGTGCCACATCTTGTTGATGCACCGTTGGCGGAGGCTTATGCGCTGAAAGAGGGATTGATGTTAGCGCAGCATATAGGATGCAACCGATTAATTAATCCAATCAGATTGTATGGAAGTGGTACAAATTATGAAGGATGGAGGTTTCTCGGCAAATTCGGCAGCTGCTATATATGATGACTGCAACATTATATGGAGTGGTTTCTAGGATATATCGATTGAACACTGCAGCAGGGAGGCGAATCAGGTGGCTCGGGTCGATGAGCCCCCTAACTTTATTCTAAGTTCTTTTATGAACGATGTAACTATCTTGTATCTTGAATGAATAAAGTTATGCCGTATGGTTTAAAAAAAAACTTGGCCAATATAAATAGTTTTCTGTAAAATAGAGCAGACACGGTATTCCATATTGAAAACAACATCTCCACTCTCGCACTAACAACATTCATCATGTACACTGCGATGTCTAAGACTTCGGTCAAGGACAATAAACTAAATAGATTATTAGATTCGTCAAACATATTTTTGTAGTATATCAAATTAGGGTCATGAATGTTAATATCATTTTCTATAAAATTTAGATAGATTTATGACAGCTTGGCTTTAATTGATCAGACCTAAAGTTGTCTTTTTTTTAAGGCCTTGTTTAGTTTCGAATAAATTTTGGATTTCCGTACTGTAGCATTTTCATTTTTATTTGACAAACATTGTTCAATTATGGACTAACTAGGATCAAAAGATTCATCTCGCGATTTACAGGCAAACTGTGTAATTAGTTTTTATTTTCGTCTATATTTAATACTCCATGCATGTGGCGCAAGATTCGATGTAACGGGGAATCTTGAAAACTTTTTGCATTTTAGTGGGAACTAAACAAGGCCTAAACGCCGCCGGTGCCTAACAATCAAGTGCATTTTGTACGTACGCTGTACGCGTAAGAACAAAAAGTAGCGATGCACCGTCCATGACATATGCTGGATTTTTATCCAGCTTTGTGTCATTTCATATAGTCGTATAGGTTTTAGCCCCATCTCCCAGGCTTCTACTGCCTTTCAATTCAGATGAAAAGGCCGAATGTTAACTAGCGTCGCTCACCACTTAATTATTCAGATGATATTTTTCTATGTTATCCAAGGATGGCAGCCATTTTTATTCCATTATCTAACCTTTAAGAAGCATTACCTTTAACACGTGTCAACTCGAGAAAACTGGGTCGATGACGGTATAAGCAGAAGCATATGGCATGAACACAAGAGTAAATTAAGCCCTCTGTGCTACAACTTATTAAAAAAAACATATATACTATAGGATGTGCATGATAGTGATCTGCTGCAATGTTTCATAAAAGGGCACTGTGTACCTATCTTCCCCTATTCTTTCGAGATTGCGCACGTCATCATGGAAGGTGGATAGTTCCACTCACGCCATGAATGTGTGCTAACTGCCCAAGCCCGTTTCCTGTTCGGAAATGTTAATCTGACAGGGACTTGGGAATTGGTGTCTTGTCTAATAATAGTTTTCGCGCCCCCAATATTGGAAAACCTTGTGGTCCTTTGTGTTGCCCTGGATGCTGATTCCAATCCCCTTCGAATATCTAATTCGAAAGACACGCTTACTAATTCCATACTACTATCCTAAAAGTATATATATTACTAAAAATTTTACTTTTCAAATTAGGACATGTTTGGATATAGCCAACTAGCTAGCTAGCTAATCTTTACTAAATCGAGCTAATTTTTAGCCCAACTAATAACTAATGCTAGCTCATTCAAACAGACCTTTAGTGATGCTACACTGAAAATACATTACAGGGCCGGGGGTGCTAATTCATGATAAAGAGCTTTTAAAATGATGATGCTATTTTTCTTGTTGAAACCACTTATGACACACCTCAAGATCTTAAAAGGGAAATATTGGCGGAAAGGGAATTACATACTACTATATGTCTACCGGCTGGTACGTATGTCATTATTGTCACACCGAGTGCCTACACATATGACCCTTCACTCTCTCATAACAAGTCTTACTCAATGTTAATTAAGATATATATGCTGGTATGATGTGTGACTACTATCCTGCTTGGGATTGAATTCCTATTTGTTCAGAAGCAAATACACGGCACCAACAACTGATGGGGTAGCCCGTAGCCAGCACACAGTACCAATGGTGTGGCTTGGCTACCGGCTAGCGTTGCACATCATCAGCATGTAGTAGTAGGATGCATCACGGCACACAAGAATTCAGGCCTTGTTTAGTTCCAAAAAATTTTAGAAAATGGACACTGTAGCACTTTCGTTTGTATTTGACAAATATTGTCTAATCATGGACTAACTAGACTCAAAAGATTCGTCTCGTCAATTTCGATCAAACTGTACAATTAGTTTTTATTTTCACCTATATTTAATACTCCATGCATGCGTCTAAAGATTCGATGTGACGGAGAATGTGAAAAATTTTGCAAAATTTTCTGAGAAGTAAACAAGGCTTCAGTGCTTTTCTTTATTTCCATTCGAATGGGCGGCCATCTCAGCAGCACTAGCTACTTCCATCACTGGCCAAAAGACATCAACATCCTACGATTATTATGCACTACACTGCATGTATTGGTGGTGGTTGGAGGGGATGAGCTAGCTAGGAAAAGCGGCCGGAAAGCAGCCATGGAGAGGGAGGCATATGCCGTGCTAGCATCTCGATCGCCATTTTTAAAAAGCAGCACAAGGCACAGCTACAAGCCTAGAATGCAAGGATATCATAGAAAGATTACATGTCAAGCTACTAACTCCAAAGCCGGTCAAGCTCGAAAGTTTTTTTTTTCAGTAGTTGCAGACTAGCTTGAAGATAACATAATGATCAATCGCACGAACATGAATGAGATTTTCAACGATAGATGGAATAAAAAAGCAGATTCCAACTCCCATCTACAGTTTGGTGATCGCATAGTCTATACTCCGTACACCTTGTCCTGTGTCATGTCCATGCGTCCACGTACAGTGGCGGTGACGCTCCATCTCATCTGGGTATGGCAGGCCAGGCGTCTTTACCAGCCACAACCTGCTGTTTGGCCAGCCACTGACCATTTCTTCTAGATTTTTACATATGTGTCATGCATGTGTGTTCATGCCCCGACTGCATGCTGCGTGGTTACTACCGATTCGTACTTTGTTTTGTCCTTCCAATCCTCCAGTAGTTCATCGCCTGACGACCCCACGCAAACCAGAAATTTCAGACTTGCAGCGTATGCCTTGGATCTTTGTGGTTGGCGTTTCCTCGCAATGCGATAGGCGTAGTTGTTCTTCGCAGGAGATGCAGGGGACCTTGACCTCAGTACACTCACATTTACGCTGAGGATACTGGGGGGCAGCTTGGTTCGGTTCTGATGCAAGACTTTAACCCACCCTTCTGATCGACGGCCAGTCCTCGTTGCCAACTTTCAGAAACAATCCAACAATCTCGACCTCATCTCACTGTTGGAGTGTGGAGTGTGTCGACGATGACAGCAACATTGCAAGCAGGTCGATTTTCTTGTTAAAAAGTTGTTGTTGATGATGAATGTATATATTGGAGAAAGTTGTAGATCTTTTATAACACCTTTTCTCATGTTTAGCTAGCAGTACCAGATTAGATCGATTTAGCTGCAGCAGTTACAGTTAGTCCATTGCAAATAGTCCGTCGTCCCACCATGAACGACGGGCGTCCGTTCATCCATGCATGTCCTCCAACAGCAAAAGAGCACAGCTTCTTGGCGATCACTGGCATGCATGGCAACTTGATGATCTCTCGACGGGTGGTGGTGCGTGACCATGCCCTCACTCACACACACCACACCAGCAACAGATTCCACCATCTCGACCCGGTCGAGCAGCCAAAAGATCGATCGATCGATTTGGTGGTGGATGCAGATGGGCGAGGCACCGGCCGGGGCGTGTTGTGGGAACAGCACAGGGGGCCATGTCCATGTGCGGATGTGCATGCGGCTGGCCTAGCCTAGGACGAGACAAAACTTGCGAGCCGAGGGCAATAGTGTGCCCTGCAGCCCTGCTGGTGGCCTCGTTAGTGCGACGCTTCACAGGGTTGGCTAGCGGTTGGTGCAAAATAGGAAAGCACAGCAGATCGAGCTGAGTCACAGTCCACAGCTAGCGAGCTTGGGTGGTGATGTGATGATCTTGTTTTTGGAACGATCGAACACTATAGTGATGCTATTTTGTCCATGCCCCGGCTTATTGCACACTCTACTGTGTATGCATGTACGGCATGTTTGATTCTTTGGTGGATTTTTGAGTGCTTGCATAATTCGCTATGGAAACGGGAATTCTTGGGCTACCACGTCCGGCCGAGCGACGCATCCGGACGGCTCTTCGGTGGGCCTGCGGTCTCCCCTGGTGGGCTTTGGAACGGGCGGCCCAATCGATTCTGGCGTAGTTGGAGGTGGGGGCACGCGCAACGGAACGGCATCGATTCCTAGATCCGTTTTCCCCACTCGGCCAGTTTCCAAATCCGGCTCCCTCCAGACCGGGTGTTCCACTCGCAGCGGCGGCCGAAGCAACGGCAACCACCACGCGTCGCCCGGACTCGGCAACCACCTGTGCCATCCGGCCGCTGCGAGGGGCTCGGCTCTCCTCTTCAGACCGCGGTCGCGGCCGCGCTCTCCTCGCAGCCTCCTCTTCCGGCCTGGGTCGCGGCCGCGTTTCCTCGGAGCGACGGCGGAAGGAACCAGCGCGGCGTGCCGTGCCGTGCGTCCACAGCGCCATCCGCCATCTGCGCTGGGGCCCGGCTCAACCTTGCCTACCTCCACAGCGTCGTCCGCCCTCCAGCGCGACGCAAGCGCGGCGTCCTTCTCACCATTCGGGTGCCTCCATTTCCCCGTCGCCGTACGCCCCCATCGGTGACGTCTAGGTGCCGGTCCACTCCGATCCGCTCAGCGTCGACCATCGCATCCTCGCCACCGTGAGGAATCGCATTCGCGCGGCCCGGGCTTCACAAGGATTGCGACGGTTACTCGTCTCCCCCAACCCTAGCAGCGCAGGTATCACTCAGTGCTCCTTCTAATCACTGGCTGAAACTAGATGTAGGCGAAAGTGTGCCATGGCTCCCCTTGCTGCGGGA
>Ga0182004_10004846_pt1 | contig 10895 bp, 3 predicted proteins | sample Sormic07211540_1_FD_120479 | JGI IMG/M metagenome (GOLD analysis project Ga0182004, IMG submission 120479) | Endophyte microbial communities from Sorghum bicolor roots, Mead, Nebraska, USA - 072115-40_1 MetaG | ecosystem: Host-associated > Plants > Roots > Unclassified | place: USA: Nebraska...
AAATAAAATAAAAATACTACCATTCATATTAAATTTTAACACCTCTAACTAAACAACAACAACAACAAAAAGAACAATCGGGCTAAGCACCTATAGGCTGTAGCTAACTTGAGCACCCGGTGCAAACGAAAAATAAGTGACTGGATCTTGTGTCAGACCTGTGCTACATACTAGAAGCCTTGGTATGCAATATGAGAAGGGTTATTTTTAAGTATAGCTTCAGGTTGGAGCATCTATTTCCTTCTTGCTATTAAGCATCCTTAAGAATAAACTTAGAAAAATTCAGAAATGTACTCCCTCCGTCCACGAAAGAGTCAATTTCTAGAGTTGTCTTAAGTCAAACTTTTTAAACTTTGACCAAATTTCTAGAAAAAAAATACTAAGATTTATAGTATCAAATTAGTATTATTAGATTCATCATAGAATATATTTTCATATAATGTGCATTTTATATTATAGATGATGTTACTCTTTTCTATAAAGTTAGTCAAACTTTGAAAAGTTTGACTGGCACGGATCCTAGGAATTGATTCTTTCGTGGACGGAGGGAGTAATACAAAAAAATATATTAAATGAAGTAAAAAGTTCAAAAATACTACCCTCAAATATGGTATGTTTCTAGATAAACCCCCCTAAATGATCGTTGAGTTCAGTTTACTCACCTCAATTACTTCAATTGATCCAATTTACCCCTCAACAAGATTTGTCTTTTTTGTTTCTCCACATTCAAGTTGATTTGTAATTCAAAATGTTATGAGAGGATAGCTAGCACCATAACTTATGTTTAAAAATATGTCATAAACTTTAAACATTATTTTGATAGTTTAGGGCATATAATAACAAAATAACACTTGAAAAATGAATTATAAGAAATATAATAATATAAAATTCATAATGTATTTTTTAAATGGTTATGGTGTCCACTGTCACCTCACAAATATTAAAATTAAAATTCAACTTGAATATTGAGAAATGGAAAGGACAAATCGTGCTTTGAAATAGTTAAGGAGAGTAAACCGAACAAAATGATAGTTTAGGGGGTTATCTGGATATAAGCTATACTTGGAGGTAGTAATTTAAACTTTTTCCTTATGTTATCGTTATGATGGTCTGGTATTAGTACTTCTATTAGTTCTACCAAATCCCCAAAATGTCAACGAAGAGCAAATACAATATTAGTTTTTTTTAGAAAAAATAAAATTACTTATAAAGTCAGTTGTTGAAGCTAGGGCAAACAGATAACAATGTTATTATGACCTTCTAAAACTGAAATTTTGGTAGACATGTAAGAAGTAACTAGATCAGGTTTCCAATCCAGCTCTTACCTGAGCTAACAATGCAAGTAACAGCATCCACCATCTAGGCATGTAGTGAGCGTCAAACGAACCAAATTCGGTTGCCAGTTCCACTGCTTGCTCAAGAATCATTATTCATTATACCCTTAAAAAAGGAATGTCGGAATGCATCCTAAACCCCCTAAAATGTTTTAAAATTTAAGTATAAACTTGAAAATGTTGGCCGCCTAAAAGGTGGTAATGAACAACTTACTCTCACTCCTCTATTTTGCAAGCTTAAGTATTGCTATGGAGTTGTTTTCAGCAAATTGTTGTCTGGTTTCCTGTTTTGCTTCTTTAAACATTCCTCTTCCCTATAGAATACAGATCAGTGAGAGGCAAAGTATTTTAGTAACTAATCCTGCAGAATAATGAGAATCGGGGAGTGCAAAAGTCATTAATGATCAACCTGAATGGCCACCTGTATTTGATCCAGAATTACATGTCTAATTCTTCACATCCTAACTAAACATAAAAGCTTTGTTCTAGATCACTACATGTACCTTCAGAAGAACATTCTCATTGTTCTCCAACTAAGTCAGCTGGTAGCATTGGATAGATTTCTCCTTGGTGTCAGCGGAATTATGTATCCACCTCAATTTTCAATTCCTGCAGGGCTTTATTTCCTAATTTGAGCTTGCAGTTTCTGTATATGGGGCCTTGGCTCTGTTTAGTTGCGTCTGGTAAATTTACTGTGTGTTACATTAAATGTTTGGACACTTGTATACATTGAATATTTGGACACATGCATGAAATACTAAATATAAACTATTTATGAAACTAAAAACACAGTTAAAGAGTAATTTGTGAGACGGATTTTTTAAGCCTAATTAGTTTATGATTGGACACTAATTGTCAAATAAAACAAAAATATCACAGTACATGTTAAACTTTAACAACCTTAGTTGGTGAAAACTTTTGGGTTTACCTATTGTAGTACTTTCGTTTGTATTTGACAAATATAATCCAATCATAGATTAATTAGGCTCAAAAGATTCGTCTTGCAAATTATAGTTAAAATGTATAATTAGTTTTTATCTATATTTAATGCTCCATACATATGCCGTAAGATTCGATGTGATGAAGAATCTGGAAAATTTTGTATTTTTTTTTTAAACTAAACAAGATCATAGTCATCTCGAGACAGAACGGAACCCGGTGGCTCCGCAGACGGACTCACCAGTGTCTTCTTTGAGCAAGTCACGGCGTAGGGCTACCATTCGAGCTCTATCGTCCGAATTCAATCTAATCGCTCTCACGATTTTGCAACACATCTTTAGGCCTTGTTTAGTTTCAAAAAAATTTAGGAAATCGATACCGTAGCAATTTCGTTTGTATTTAACAAAATATTGTCCAATCATGGACTAACTAGGCTCAAAAGATTCGTCTCGTCAATTCCGACCAAACTGTGCAATTAGTTTTATTTCCGTCTATATTTAATACTCGTCACATCGAATCTTTAGACGCATACATGGAGTATTAAATATAGATGAAAATAAAAACTAATTGCACAGTTTGGTCGAAATTTACGAGACGAATTTTTTGAGCCTAGTTAGTTTATAATTGAATAATAATTACTACAAACAAACAAAAATGCTACAATGTTGCGAAATTTTTTGAACACGGCCGCACAACGCCAACAGTCCGACGGCAAGACGTCATCCAGTAGCGCTGCCCCCGAGACACTGTCGAGGAGCACCGAGCAAACCAGCATCCTGTGTAGGGACGTCTTCCAGGAGCGTTGTACCTGCAGGGACACCAGCAAGGAGCACCACCCACGTGAGTTGCTTCACTAGTTGGCATCAGGTTCAGAACAACCCCTCTTCATATTGTGTTGAAACTAATGCTGCTATTTATTCTTTACCAAAATATGTACCAGTCCAGCTAGTGTCTATATTTAGCTTGATAAGAATTGCAAATCTTCGATCATGTGCTAATTGGTTGAATTTTTATTAGCAGCCAAAAACCAAAGAGATGATGCTGTACAACACCAAGTTGAATTGGAAAATAATGGCAACAACAGAGATGAAATTCCAGTCTCAAGATTACAATGTTCTTGGCAGTTTTACCCAGCTCATAACAGCTCCAACTTGTGTTGAAGAAAACCTGCAGGTCTAGTATGTATAGGCTGGTTAGATATTATTTTGGACAGGGCTAACTATAGTCTTTTGGGGTTTAATTACAGTCTTTTTTAGTCTAACTGTATACCTGAAAAGGCCTATATAATTTCAGTAGAAGCACATGTGGTTCAGTAATATCACAACTTCCCACATCCTGAAGGTGCTTTGAATGATTTTGAACTTGTAGACTTGTGCTTTGCAAGTGGAGCATACAAATCTCCAATGTTCTTGATTTGTCTACCAATTATGTGTTTGTGAAAATGGTTTTGTTTGTGTGCTAAATCTCAGTGAAAATTTGGGGCTAAACAGGTCTTACTAAATGAGGACCTGTTCTGCCTAAAAACACATATCAAGCAAACGTCAATAAGAGCAAAATCTTTCATTTCCATTTCCAAATTTCAGTACTTCACAAGATCAAAACAAGGTCTCTTGATTTCATCATATAGAACAGGGCCTTGTTTACTTCCACACCAAAACCCAAAATTTTTCAAGATTTTCCGTCACATCGAATCTTTAGACGTATGCATGGAGTATTAAATATAGATGAAAATAAAAACTAATTGCACAGTTTGATCGAAATTTACGAACGAATCTTTTGAGCCTAGTTAGTCCATGATTGGATAATAATTACCACAAACAAACGAAAGTGCTACAGTGTCGCAATTTTTTTTTTAGGAACTAAACACGGCCCAAGGATATGACAATGTATACAAGAAGTGATTTCAATACAAAAGTTAATTACATCCATTCATCAGAAAGATAGAAACCACGGTGGCAGCATGCCTGCCTAGTCCATATCTTCCACGGCGGCAAGGACCTCTATAACGGCGTCGTGCCACTGAGTTCTGCCATGGCGTATAGGCTCCATGTTCTCCTCACTGGTCTAACTGTCGGCTGCTCCAGGAAGGTGCAACAGGGCTGCGGCGACATACGGGACGGGAAAGCCTGCGACGACGCTCAGGTCGGGAGCTGCGGTGGCGCGAGGCATGGGAGTGCTGAGGCGCAACGTGCAGCGCAGGATAAGCGACAGCAGCGCGCATCGCGAGGGTCCGACAGCGGCGCCCGGCGCGGGAGGCCAGCAGCGGCAGCAGCGCGCGGCTCATGAGGCCGGCAGCAACCCGCGGCGCAAGAGGCCGGCAGCAGGCGGCCTTCTTTAGTTCCGATTTTTTTTAGTTTTAAGTATGGTAAGTATTTTTGTTTTTATTTGACAAATACTGTTCAATTATAGATTAACTAGACTTAAAAGATTTATCTCATGATTTATAGGTAAATTGTGCAATTAGTTTTTATTTTTGTCTATATTTAATACTCTATGCATTAAATGCAAGATTTGATGTGACGGATAATCTTTAAAAAAAAAATTGGTTCCCAGGTGAACCCTAACTGTTGCGGCGTGGCCCTGTGAAATTGATGCATTTTTTTAAAGCCAATGAAAGGTCCGAATGGTACGCCTTGCTGAAGGAAATGGCACCCAAAGTCCACCGCAGATGACCTACCAAGGTCTTGTTTACTTTTCAAAATATTTTACAAAATATTCTAGATTCTCTGTCATATCGAATTTTACAATACATATATAGAAAATTAAATATAAATAAAAAAGATAATTAATTGTATAATTCGCATATAATTTGAAAGACATTTTTTTGAGTCCATTTAATTTATAATTAGATGATATTTATCAAATACTAATAAAAATATTACAGTACTATTTTGCAAAATTTTTCAGAAAGGAAACAAGCTCCAAGCCGGCCGGCCACCATTGTCCGGAATTTGGGAGCGAGCGCGGCCGTAGGACCTGACGCGAGTACGAACCCCAGCGGAAGCCTGCGGACGTGGGGTTGCCTACAGCACCACGTTGGCGCCTGGCGGTGCCCCCCACCCCCCGCCCTCGCAGAATTTTTTAAAGTGAGGCCTTGTTTAGTTTAGCATAAAAATATAAGATTTTTTATCATATCAATTATGCGACATTTACATGGAGTATTAAATATAAATATAAATATAAATTAATTATACAGTTTGTCTGTAAATCACGATATAAATCTCTTAAATCTAATTAGTCCATAATTAGACAATAATTGTTAAAAAAATAAAATACTACAGTACAAGAAAAACCCAAAAAAAATGGTTTTTTTAAACAAGGCCTGAGACGAACAAGAGAAGCCGCGGTCCCGCGCTGAGTAGAGGCAACGAGGGCGCTCGAGGTAGAGGAACAGCGAGGAGAGGCGATGCGACGGCCCGCGTGATGCCTGATGCGACGGCCTCCCTTCTGCGCCGGGCGCCGCGGCGGCGCCATGCAGCTTGCTGTTGTGCTCGCCGGCAGACACCCTGGGCCGCACGCGGTCCCAGACACCGCGTCCAACTTTGGCGTGCATCCACGAACTACCCAAGGCTCCGAGCGGTTGGCAGAGAACCTTCGCAGGTTGCTTGTTTATTTCATTGCTCGAATCTGCCATTATTTAATATAGTTTTTTTTCTTACAATAAATTAGTAAATAATATTTTTAATTATAACTTTTCAGCTAAGTGCAGAAGCCGCAAGCCTTAACCCACCAACTCGTCTACTCCTGCACCTACCTGTGACGTGATCTCACAATGCAGCAAAGACCATCAATTACCGTCTCCGCACTCCGGCAACTCGATGAATCCAGTTCCTCTAGGCACAGTGATAGCGAGATGATTTCAGCATTATGCTTTTTAAAAAATATATATATAGTACTAGATGTCCACAACATTCATACACACTCACATTTATAAACACATGTATGTAAATCTTACTTAACAGTTTCTAAAGTCCAGAAGACAATCAATTTTTGTAGAATGTTTATTTACCTTAAAAAATGGGCAAGTGATAATAGCACAACATTTGAGTACATGATGCCAACATATTGCCCAACCGGCCGTGCTCCGGCATCGCGCGACCTTCGTCTCCCCGCCTTCCTCCCCCACCCATCTTGGCCAGTGGCTCGCCCACCGCCCGCCCTCCCCTAACTTCGATCGAAGTTCAACCGTTCTGGCCCGCTCCCTTCCCAAATCTCCACGGCTCCACCGCCGCCCCCAGCCAGGGACTTCCTCGTCGCTAGGCACACCGCCCATCGTCCACCCCCTGCCGCTCTACCCTGCCCTCCGCTAACTTCGACCAGAGTCTTCGTTGCACCAGTGCACTGCCTTCCCTAGCCTCCACCATAGGCCTCGCCAAGCACGGCCCACCCTCGGCGCTCTGCTGCCTGCCCTCCCCTAACCTCGACCAAAGGAGCCATAGTTCGAGCATTTCACCCCTGCTGCCTATCCGGTTGTTCCCCATTGCCCGATCGATAGTGCCACCGCCACCACCAGTCCGGTCGTCTCCCAAGGCTCCCGCCTCCTTCTAAGGCCGCTGGACATAGAATCCCGAACAGAGGAAGAAGACGACACAATGGGGTCATGAGGAAAGACGATGCGGTGCATGACCGAATTTCCATTTTTCTTCATGATATAGTTAAAAGACACATTGCTACTACTCAAGTGAAGTTTTGGGTCGATGATGCCGTAATGGGAATGATCATTTTATTTTATCTCCCCACCCCCACCCACTATTTCGGTGCGGTTTATTTCGACAAACGTACTGTGTCTGGGTGTACTGAACCCTGAAACTGTACGCGACTATTGGTATTGGTTTGGTAGAGCAAGGAATGCAACAGATAACCAGAATACGCGGTAGAAGATTACTCCAATATATAACCATGGTTCCATCAACAAAGGCCTTGTTTAGTTCCAATTTTTTTTTAGTAAATCGACACTGTAGCACTTTCGTTTGTATTTGACAAATATTATCCAATCATGGACTAACTAGGCTCAGGGTTAGTTCCAATTTTTTTTTGGTAAATCGACATTGTAGCACTTTCGTTTGTATTTGACAAATATTATCCAATCATGGACTAACTAGGCTCAAAAGATTCATCTCGTCAATTTTGACCAAACTGTGCAATTAGTTTTTATTTTCGCCTATATTTAATACTCCATGCACATATCTAAAGATTCGATGTGAAGGATAATTAGAAAAATTTTGCAAAACTTTTTGGAAACTAAACAAGGCCAAAGAAAACGTAAGAGCATCTCCAAGGGTTTTGCATTTGAGGTTTGCATTTAAGTAATTTGTCAAAAAGCTCCAAAAGAGGTATCCAACGGTTTTGCATTTGGAGTTTGCAATTTGGGCAACTTGGCAAATGAGTGAGTAAACTTGGCAAAAATGTCAAGCTGTGGACGACTTTGCAAACCCGATCGCGCGAGCAAAGTCACGCGCGAGGAAAGCGCGCGCGCCTTCTATTTTTATCCTTTGCCAAGTCCAAATGCCAATTTCCTTGGAGATGGCCTATTTTTATCCTTTGCATTTTGTTATGGGAGTTTGCAAATAGCAATAAAAGTCAATTTGCCAAAGCCTTTAGAGATACTCTAACCTAGTTTTCGGCCATACATACATATGCCAAGCCAGTGGTCACGTAACAGTACTAGTGTCGTTGAACATCCATTTGCAGTGAGCCAGTGACTGAACGATCGAGTTACTTACTCCCCTTCCCCTTTATAAATTTGTGCCTCTTACTCGAGCCTTAATTTGATCCCTTTTGTTAGATATTATATTAGACTCGGTCCATTAATAATGAATTAAGTAAAGTCAGTTAATGCCTATTAAATAGTTTAGTATTGTATGGGATTTTAACTAAAGGTTGACTCAACTTAAATGTTTGATCCTTAGTCGGTTACCTTGAGAAGTTAAAAAAAGAATAGATGGGTGCTACGCGCGCGCCGCCGCTGCCGCCAGGCCATGGGTGTGGCAAGGCAGCGGCAGCGGCGAGCGGGCGAGTCTTAATTTTTATCATTTAGCTCCATTGATGGCTGGAGTTGGTGTCTATAAACTAGGACTCTCTCCTTCAGTTAGTCTTTCTTAGAACACATCATTATCCAGCAGTGCTTGAGTCTCTCCGCTCTATCTCCTGCGCGCACTCGAGATGGAAGAGTGGGTCTTCGGTGGATTCACCTGCTTGGGTGAGGACGGCAATCACGTTTTTGGAGAGTATCCAACAGTGGCACGACTACTCGCTTCGTCCCCTCCCTGCTCTCGACGTCTGCATCATCTTCCTCCTGGTTGTATGGTCTTCACGGCTTCTTAACGACACTGCATCGACTAGGATGATTACAAGAGTAAAGCACCATGTATCTTGTGGTTGCTTTCCGGCTCTGTCGCAGAGTATACAAACCTTTAAATATTTTCTTATTTTGTTGATCAAAACTTTACTGGTTAGCGTTTTTTGGATGATGATCATGCTTTGTTTACACAATAAGTTGGATGATGTTATTCTGATCAGTGCTATATCTATATCCATGATGTTTAATCTAAACAAGTACATGTATGATATCATAATTATTCTACGTAAGTCTTATTTCTAGAATAAATTAAATATGAATTTGACTATATTTCTAAAACCCTTCCCCTTGTACATCTGTGCCTCTTGCACCATGCGCAAGATTTCCTCCTTGCTCAGCCGTCCGCTGTGGTTAGTGATGGTGATGATGTTCTTCCTCTCGGCGGTCTTGACCTCCGCTGACACGTTCAACACGCCGTTTGCGTCAATGTCGAAGGTGACATCGATGACAGGTACTCTCTTGGGCGCCGGTGGGATGCCAGTGAGCCAGAACTCGCCGAGCAGGTGGTTACCCTTGGTGCTAGCGCTCTCACCCTCGTACACCTTGATGCGGACGCCCTCCTGGTTGTCGAGTTGGGTGGTGAAATCCCGCCTCACTTTCCTGGTCGGGATGGCGGTGTTCCTTGGGATCACCACGCTCATTGTATGATCAAGATCGGTCTCTATCCCAAGTGAGAGTGGAGTTACATCCAGGAGAAGCATATCGCCCACCGTCCCGTCGCGGATTTCTTCACCATTCAGGATGGAGGCCTGGATAGCTGCGCCGTACGCAACGGCTTCATCAGGGTTGATGCTACAGCTGAGCTCCTTCCTGTCGAAGAAGTCCCTCAGCATGCTCTGCACCTTGGGGATACGAGTTGACCCGCCCACGAGGACGACGTCGTCGATGCTCTTCTTATCCACCTTGGCATCCAGGAGGCACTTCTCCACGATCTCCATAAACATGCTGAAAAGGTTTTTGTTGAGCTCCTCGAATCGAGACCGGGTGATGGAGACACTGAAGTCGATGCCGTCATGTAGCGAGTCCACCTCAATGGTGGTCTCTGTCGTGGAAGACAGCATCCTCTTCGCCCTCTCACATGCAGTCCTCAGCCTCCTGAGCGCCCTCTGGTCGCTTCTGATGCCTGTCTTGAAGTGTTTTCTTATGAAGTCACGGAGGCAGAACCTCACCAGCTCGTTATCAAAATCCGCCCCGCCGAGGTGAGTGTCGCCGGCGACGGCCATCACCTCGAACAGACCCATGCCAATGTCGACGCCGGGATCAATGCGGAGGAGGGAGACGTCGAAGGTGCCACCACCGAGGTCGAAAACGAGCACCGTCCTCCCTTTGCTGCTGACGGGCACCTTGTCCAGGCCGTACGCGATGGCGGCGGCGGTGGGCTCGTTGATGATGCGCATGACGTTCAGGCCGGCGATTGTGCCGGCGTCTATGGTGGCCTGGCGCTGCGAGTTGTTGAAGTAGACAGGGACGGTGACCACGGCGTTCTTGACCGTGGTGCCGAGGTACACCTCGGCGGTCTCCCTCATCTTGGTGAGCACCATGGCGGAGATCTCCTCGGGCATGAACTGCTTCTCTTTGCCTTTGTACTGCACCGCGATCATCGCGCGGTCGTCACGACCTGCGACGACTTTGAAAGGCCACAGCTTGATATCTTCTTGTACAATCTCGTCACTGAACTTGCGGCCGATCAATCGCTTTACTTCTGTAAAAACGTAGTAATGTCGTCAGTTAAGTGAATGAACCGTAAATACTAGCTTAACCATTACTTTGAAACGTACTGCTATACTATTTCTAGCAATCACACCTGTTCTTTCATATTCTCTGAACTCTGAAAATGCTCTTAATTGCAATCCATGAGTTGTTTCGAACGAAAGGTTTGTATATGGCACTGGCTAGCAGTACTAGTATTCACTAGGAGCGCCAATGGAAATTAAACAGCAGTGTAGAGTGAAAGCGAAAAGGTACTTCCACTAAAACAGGGTAAAAAGTGTCATAAACACGAACAGGGCGTCTAGAGAAATTTAAAAGAATTGTAGGCACGCAATCGTGCGATTGTGACAGAATTGCAAACGACCAGTGCAACAAGCTCGCCGTTGTATTGCGCCTGCATGCTATTTCCTTCTCTACTAGTACTAGTACTATGTAATATTCAGTCATTAACACCTTCGGCAGTTCGGCTAGACACAGCTGATCTGTGTTGGATTCAACTGAAGAACATATATAACAATTAACAAGGAATATACATATGCGAGTGATGAAACAGC
>Ga0182004_10004847_pt1 | contig 10895 bp, 4 predicted proteins | sample Sormic07211540_1_FD_120479 | JGI IMG/M metagenome (GOLD analysis project Ga0182004, IMG submission 120479) | Endophyte microbial communities from Sorghum bicolor roots, Mead, Nebraska, USA - 072115-40_1 MetaG | ecosystem: Host-associated > Plants > Roots > Unclassified | place: USA: Nebraska...
GCCGCCGCCGCCGCCGCCGCCGCCGGTCGTCGTTGCGGCGGGGGCTCCCGAGCCGCCGCAGCCGGCGGTTACTCCCGCCGCCGCGGCTGTGTCGGTGTCGGTCGCCCCCGCGGCGGCGGAGGAGCCCAGGGGGCTCGGTGCGGAGGCGGCCACGACGCGGCTGGAGGAGGACTACCAGGTGCGCCTCGCGCTCGCCATCTCCGCGTCGGACCACGCGGGGCTCGTCGACGCCGACTCCGTCCAGATCCGCGCCGCCGAGCTCATCAGCCTCGGGTCCGCCGCCGGGTGCGGGCCCCACGACCGGAGCCGCCCCGCGGAGGCCCTCTCCGCGCGGTACTGGAACCACAGCGTCGTCAACTACGACGAGCACCTCCCCGACGGCTTCTACGACGTCTGTGGCGCGCAGCTGCATCCTGGCTTCCAGGCCAAGTTCCCCTCGCTCCACTACCTCAGGGCGGTCCCGCCTGGGCGCGACGTCCCGTTCCTGGCCATCTTGGTGGATCGGGAGCACGATCCTGCCCTAAAACGACTGGAAGATAGGGCTGCACAGATTGCCGCGCAGGCTAGGGCACGGCATGGTGGCATTGCTTCAGCTGAGATTGCACAGAAGATTGTGGGTCTCATTGTTAATGCCATGGGTGGTCTGGTTGAGGATGCTGATGGTATGAACAGGGAATGGAGCATCAAGAGCCGCGAGCTCTCTCTCCAGCTAAACAGTGTCGTTCTTCCACTTGGTTCGCTTCGGGTTGGGCTGTCGCGGCACAGATCACTGCTATTTAAGGTTAGTGACTTAGGATCCTGCATCATCTTTTATGTTTAATCTGATAGTTATCTTATGATGTTAGATAGCAAAAGAGTATAGGGAAGGATGCTAATAGTTTCCATATTGTCATATGATTATATCTGGATCGTTAACCTATGACACTGCGCAATAGTTTGGTGCTTTGTGCACAGCTATTATCGTTCCTATACATTCACTCTTTCCAATCTTTCTATTTGAATGCTAGATTACCCGCGGAAGATTCAAGACAAAAGCATAGAACTTTAACTGCGATTTAACAAGCTTAGAATTGGTTTCTCAGAACTTAAGATGGCCCTTTGTGTATATCTATTTTAAACATTGTTCTACTCATGCTGAGAACTTACAATTTGAACATAATCTTTTCAAATGGGATTGCATATAGTTGGGCATTCGAACTTCGGGTTTATGAATTTAAATAGTGGGATAGAAAGTGTTTTCAAACCAACCTACATACTTATGTCCCAGGGTTGGTAGTTTCTATTTGTGCCTGTGGCTGCCCGATTCTAGTTTAGTCAGTGAGTTGATTCAGCCAGTGTGTGGTGTCTGCTCTTTGGTCGGTGATGGTGGACTGAGATGATAAGGTTGCAGTGGCTGTGCTAAATTATCAGCATTGTCGGTGTTGACATTTGGCTGTTTGGGACTTAACATGAGCGCATACAGGAGAAGATGTTGAGAATGAGAATGACAAAGAATAGTGTATTAGAGGACAACCAGACATTCTCGTATGTGTTCTTCGTGTCATTCTGTGGCCATGGTCTGTGGTCATAATTGTCGTGCAGGACAGCAGGAGTGATGTTACTTGTAGAAGGTTTGAACGCATCGTGTTTTGTGTTCTTGGCTTTGTTGCTAGAAGCATTTCTAGTTATGATTTTTTATGGTTAATGGTGTAGCACTAACGTGTTGCAGTTGAGATAATTTATGTAAGTCCTATGTTGTGGTCAACTCAAGAAGCCAGCCTATTTTGTCAATCTGCACCAGTGGATTGTGTATTTGTGATACCAGATTCATGATCAAAGGGTTTCTCCATTAAATTTATTTGATTGCTTAAAAGTAGGGATTTGGGTAGGAATGTCTACCACAGAGTGCCAGTCCGCCAGATACATGACCAAACAGTTTCTCTAAAAAAATGTATTTGATTGCTTAAAAGTAGAGATTTGGGTAGGACTATATACCAAATTGTTTTCATGTACTTGCTGACTAAATTAACCAAATTGTTTTCAGGTACTTGCTGACCGAATTAAGCTACCATGTAAGCTTGTGAAAGGAATATGTTATACTGGAACAGATGAAGGAGCTGTTAACTTGGTCAAAGTTGATTTTGACAGGTATCTGCATGTTTCTTTACCATCTTTCAAATACTTGATCCTATTTTAAGATTGACACGATGACAATATTAAAGTCTTTTAGTCTCAAGCAAGTTGGGGTAGGCAGTTCAAACGAAACATGACTGACCAACAAAAAAGGGGAAGAAAGACAAAAAAAACCTGTTGCAGCACTGAATATTTTGATATTGTTCACAGCTATTAACCATATGTACTGTAATTGTTGCAGCACGGAATATATTATTGATCTGATGGGAGCTCCAGGCACCTTAATCCCTTCAGACATTTCTGGGAGTCAGTTCCAGGACTCCAACAATAGCCAACTGAACAGTGATGCCATTGAAGAGAGTGTTGCAGAATTGTGCTTAGCTCTTGAGCAGATAAATGGTGGATATGAGAACAAAAATGCCATAGGAGGATGCTCATCTGGTCACAGTTCTATTTTAGCGCTCACGAGTTCACACCTGGGAGATTTATCTCAGACAGAATATAAACAAAATGTTGTCTCTGAGAAAAAAAATGAAGGGGAGATTTCTGAGCATGTTAAAGTTGATGATGTTTCCAAGTATATTGTGCCTGAAGTAGTGGACCCACAGTTTGCACAAAATTTGCATGACTTACTTTTGGAGAGTGGCGCATTGCTACCCTCTGATTTACTATCTGATCAAAATAGTCACAACATTCATGAGAAAGAAAGTACAGGATGGTTATTAATTTCTCAAACAACGCAAAATTTGCCAAATGCTTTTGTAGCTAAAGATTCTTCACCACCTGATGAAGATGCACAACACCCTGCGGAAAATACAGAAGAAGTCATCAGAGATTTGGACTTGCATGGTCATACTGCTAGTGCTATTTCCATTGAGGATCAAAGGGCTACTGAAGGTTCTTCGGTGAACATGTCAGGAAGCAGCAATGGAAATTTGGACAAGTTGAGCTGGTCTAGTGCGAAAACTATCAGCTCTGTTATAGATGATGTTGCTGAATACGAAATACCATGGGAAGACCTTGATATTGGAGAACGTATTGGTTTAGGTATGTGCCTAATTCATAGCCTTTTACCAGTAAGGCAGTGAAGTACCACCTTCTTGAAGATAAAATACTGCTTTCCACTAAGAGTACTTATTCTATTTAACTGCAAAGCCAAGCTTTATAAATCAGTACATTTTAATAATGTCTACAAAAAATATGATTCACAATAATTGACTGATCATTTTTCCTCTCTTACTACAAATCGGTGGAACCATTTCTTATGACTTCACCGTTATTTTTATTATTTTATATTGCTGAAACTAAGTGATGGCAACTTTCATGTACTTATTCTCTTGAAGCTTTACTGCTGTTTTCTGATTTCACTTAATCCCATTGGTAATCTTTTAAACCTTCTGAATACTAAATGGCACACAAACTACTTCTTTTCTTTGACATGCATGAGACTATGAGAGTTGCATATCATTAGATTAAAAAGAATAAATGGGTACAGAGAAACCTGAACAACACACAGTCACCCACCCACACAACCCCTAGGGAAAAAGCAGCATAAGACACCTATGAAAACATAAAAGCATGACCATGACCAAAATACGTTAGTCCTCTGTTTGGCATCAGAGCAAGGAGATGTGAAACACCTCTAGCTCTGGCCAAACCCAACTTGAGCTACTCACTAGCGAGTAACAGAACTCTAGATGAGTTACGAGAATCCCCATGGGAAACACGACGACTATGGCATACAAAATACTACCATGCTAATGTTATTATCTCCTCCACTCCTAGATTGCTGCAATTCTAAAATATGGAAATTCAAATCGTCTACTTTTAATTTTCACAACTACACAAAGATACCTAAATGACACAATAAAGACATTTTTCTTTGCATTAAATTTTCAATAACTTTTATCAATAAAGCTACAGCCAACAATCAATTTTCAAAATTTATCTTTGAGGCCATGAAAAGCAAAAGTGAAAAAGAATTATTGTGGATAAAACAGTTAGTTAGACTTCACTCTGAGGCTCCCCGTGTTAATTCCTTCAAGTTCCTTTTTTTGGCATTTACTGCTGTTACTGTTAAGAGTAAACTTATTTTTGTGTTGTATTTTTGCAATTAATTGGTCTTTTCATTTCCATGTACTATTTATTTCTGTTTGTTTCTTGGCTATGGCAATCCCATGTCATAAACTTTGGATTTATATTGTTGCAGGTTCCTATGGGGAAGTTTATCATGCAGACTGGAATGGCACGGTAAGTCAGATATTCTGATAGTGCGTTTTTGCATGACATTTTTCTAGGGATTGAACATAGTGTACTATAAACATTATTGATCATAAGATAACAAGAGATAGTTTGTTTGCTTATTGCTTATGCTGATAAATTGTTATGTAGTTGTCTTTATGCTTTAGTTCTAGTTTGTTTAATGAGTAAAAATGTGTGCTATCTATAGCTGATGGGTACACAAAGTCTGTGGCTTGTGGCTACAGGCATTGGAACATTAGAAGTTTAGCTTGTTTTTGAGATTGACAAATCTGTGTAATTGATGGGAAATCATGCTACTCTTCACCTGTAGCTCATTGAGCATTTCACCTTCATTTTCCTGATTAGTTATTGCCTGGATTGTTGATGGCTGTAAAGTGTAAACCGAACCTTTGAGCAACGCAAACAAAATTGCTGACATAATATTAAGAACCGAGTGAGAGTGATGGCTCTGTTGGTAGACCCTCCAGTTTAGTGGCTGCTCACTGCCCCAGTTATTGCCTGGATTGTTGATGGCTGTAAAATGTAAACCGAACTTTGAGCAAGGCAAACAAATTTGCTGACATAATATTAAGAACCGAGTGATGGCTTGGTTGATAGAGCCTCTAGTTCAGGGGCTGCGCACTGCCCACTGGGGCTGGAACCCTGGCGCTTGTAGATTTTGCATGAGTACCTCCCTACTGGGTTAGGCATACACTTCCCTCTTATGACAAAGCCGAAGGTTGGTTCTCCCCATTGTCAAGTTTTTTTCTTCTTCTCTCTCTCTCTGTAACTGCAATATCTGCAGATATGGTTCTGAAGAACTCACACATACTAACTTTTTGTATTAACATTCTTTCCTCTACTAAATCTACCCAAGCATGGAATGACATGATTACATTACATGTGATTATACATTATGCAATGGGGGCGTTACATGTTTGAGCAATTCCTGTAGATGTAAAGTTTGAAAACCATCTTAAACAGAGCCATCTTTATATCATATGTGGATAAACATTAATGGATAGAAGGCAAGCATTGTGCATCAGGTTTTGCTCCTAATAAGGCAAAAAAAATGTTTAAGTTTACCTGCACCAGTTTACCTTTATGCACAACATATAGAGAAATTTGAACTAGGAATCATGTGATGCACAAGTCAATAATTATGAACATGTTGCATGTGTATTATCAAATTGAGCTGTCAGCTTGACCTGTAGTCCATATGCTTTAACATTACTAGGAAGTAGGAACCTTCATATTAATCATTCAAAAGTTCTTTTCTTGTCTTCAAGAATACGTATTTCGGCTGGCCAATTCTATGGAGGAACATATGCAGTCTTCCCTTGACTTCTGATTCTTTGGGGTTTCTGTTCTGATGTATTTTCCTGTAAATTCCAGGAGGTTGCAGTGAAGAAATTTCTTGACCAGGATTTATCAGGTGTTTCACTAGAGCAATTTAAATGTGAAGTAAGTTAAATTTTACCACATGCATCCCTGTTCCAACTGGAGCTTAATGAATAATGATTATTGGGTTCTTTTCCCTCAGCTAAGATTATATTTGTTACATTTTAGGTGAGAATAATGTCAAGGCTAAGGCATCCCAATGTTGTTCTTTTCTTGGGATATGTGACACAACCTCCTAATCTCTCTATATTAACTGAGTACCTCCCAAGGTTTGTACAACCTCCTCTGTTTCTAGTCAAAATGGCAAATGATAATTTCAACCTATCTTGGTATGGTATTATGAATACGAAGAGTTCTTACAGCAGTACAACAATCTTTTTTTAGGGGGAGTCTATATCGCCTGTTGCATAGGCCAAATAGTCGAATTGATGAAGTACGGAGGCTAAAAATGGCGCTAGATGTGGTAAAAACTTGGGCAAGTTGTTTTTCTGTTTAATACATACATTGTGGCTTGTTCTTTGCAGCTGTTTAATATTGTATTCTTTCAGGCAAAAGGGATGAACTACCTGCACTCTAGCCATCCTACCATTGTTCACCGTGACCTGAAATCCCCTAATCTTTTAGTGGATAAAAATTGGGTTGTTAAGGTGACTTTCCCCTCTATACCATCTCACAGCTATTTTCTGTGGTGATAAAATGTTTGATTTAAAGAGTGCACTTAGCTTGTTGCTTCTGTGTATGCAACTAATAGATTGATTCCTTGCCCTGTTCAATACTCTTCCTAATAGTCAGTGTCAGTGATCAGTTTGCATGGTGCACTGTTATCCAATCTCAATGATACACGAAACCCCTGAACCTTTGAATTATGATTTAATTGGAGTAAAGCAAATACTGGGTTCCATGTACATTAGCTATGGGGTGTTTCTTGTTAGCGTTGTCTCCAATAGGTAATGTAGTACTCCATTTGCTCCAAATTATAGTTCACTTTGGCTGTCCTAAGTCAAACTTCTAACTTTGACCAAGTTTATAGAAAAAATGCACCAATACCTACAACACCAAATTAGTTCCATAAAAATCTCCATGTAATATGTTATAGTGCATTTATAAGTAATATATTTTCCTAAAAACTTAGTCAAAGTTGGAGAAGTTTGACTTAGTGAACTATAATTTGGAACAGGGGGAGGATTATTTATCAGTTTAGAACAAGACATGCATTGTTCATTATTGCTGTTTATTTACCTTTTATTATTATTTAGTTACAAGTAACTTGTTCTGTATCTTCCCTAGACTCTCTGAAGTAGTTACTTTGGAGGAATCCATGCTCATTATGCATTCGTTTTACGCTTATATCACCAAAACTTCATTGTGGAGCTCAACATAATATGCATATCTACCTTTTCTTGGCAGGTGTCTGACTTTGGCATGTCAAGGTTGAAACATCATACTTTTCTTTCCTCTAAGTCGACTGCTGGAACAGTAATACCCCTCCCCCGTTAATGTTTTTATTTGTTCATATGGATTGTTTTATTATTTGAGATGCCACTCCTAATCACAAAAAAGTGGTACTTCCAACCTTTGGAAAACTACTTTTTTTTGTTGCAAAATAGTTATAAAGCTTAGTGAAAATGTACTTCGATAAAACACTGTTTTGAGACAAATCTGCTTGTGTCATTTTCAAATATCCAAACCCAATAAAGTAATTTCTAACCAAACTTTGGAATATTTGGCTTAAGATAAGCCCAAATCTTCACTTATCTGTGACTGGAGGGAGGATAAACCTAGAATATACTACGCTAACAGCTAGAACACTGAAACTACGGATTCACCAAATAAAAGAGGTGTTAAGTGAGGCAGGAAAGAATAACACAAACACAACTCATTTAGACAAACTTAATTGAGACAAGGTGAGAAAACTGTAGTTGCATTCACGATGAGCAGATTCTGATTATACTATACTCTTGCTCAAATGCTAAATTGTCAACTGAAACATGTCACATGTTCTACTTAAAAATGCATCAATTATTAGAGTACTTGTTTTGGAATTTGAAGGAGAATATAATTGGTGGAATATTTTATATATTGCATTGGGCTTCGTGGACTGATTATATAGGGTACATAGGACTAACACCTTATGTGAGTACACAATGTGGTACTATCCTATTTACTCTAACATCCCCCTGCAGTCACAGCGGGAGCGCCACAGACGGTAAGACTGGAGAAGAAGCTGTTAAGTAACATCCTCCCGTAGTCATAACAGTCGATGCGCCGTGTATGCTGTGGCTGGAGAAGAAGCCGATGAGTCCTCATGCAAGGCGATAGCCCAGAATTGGCTAGGAATATACTGAATTCTTTTTTAGAGCATTAGAGTACTTGTTTTGGCGAAAGGGCCTCTAGCTGAGTTGGTTAGGGGGCGAAAGGGCCTCAGGTCCTGGATCGACTCCCTGCGGGAGAGAATCTCAAGCTGGGGTTAAACAAGTCCTCTCATCCATCCCACGCCAAAGCACTGGACTAAGTTGCGGCCTTGGTTGTGGTCGTTCTTCTCACATGGGATACAGTGCCACTGTATATAGGTGGGACAGGGGTTCTGGGGTCTTCTTGACCTGCTCTTTCCTAATGTTATACCTGGGGGCTTTCTTAGCCCCCCAGTTTGAGGGTGTTTTTTTTAGTGCACTTGTTTTGGATAGTCTGGGAAGGGAGATGCCATTATTCTGTAGACCATTAGAGTAGTCACTTTTGAATTGGTTCGGAGCGGCAATATAGTGCTGGCAAACTATTCGAAACACATCATTTGAGCATGCAAAACAAAATGCACATGCACTTGATCTAGGTCTAATACATGACTACAGAAAGATTCTTCTTTTGCAAATAGCGAAGCTATCTTGGAATTAAATTGATTTCTGGTTGCATAAGGACACAAATCTGCACAAGTGAAATATTTCCCATAGTTCCATATCTTAGGAAGCGGCATCTTGCATTATGTGGACGGTGGACCCTCTTTGGATCAGCTAGAACTTGTGTATTGTGGCTTTAAAAGCTCTAGCCGATCCTGTTACTCTGTTAGGCATATATGTGTTTATGTATATAGCTAACTGGGCCTCGGCTGTGTGCCACCTGCCCTCCTATAGCCCGCCGGCCTTCTCTTCTGTTGGTTATGGATAGGAATAGGGGATGAGATCTTGTTTGGTTATGTTTCTATAAACCCAAGATCTCTGGACTACATATACATGTACCCCTGTACCTTGATTAATAAATCTGCTATTTCCACGCAATCCCTATTCGCTTTCAGGTACAAACAGGAACAGGTCAACTTGTGGAAGCAGCTTTTAACAGTCTCTAGCTCACAATCCATCTTCCTCTAACCTTTTCTGGCTTTTAACAATCCACAATTTACAAGCCAGATTTTCTCCAGCTTGTCCAGTGGGGACTTAATCCTCAGCATAATTATTTCGTGTGTCTATGTTTAACTTAAAACCACTGCTTTTGTTTAATGGAAAAACAAGTAGATACATAGACATTGGTTCAAGATTTTATTATTGATGCTCTATGTTCTACAATAATATTGCCTTCCGTTTGTTTTCTTGTTCTGCAGAACATGTTTTTTATAAATAAATCTATAAATAATCACATCTTTACGAAGCATTTTCTGTTGGCCTGCAGCCAGAGTGGATGGCACCTGAGGTACTACGAAATGAACCATCTAATGAGAAGTGAGTTGCACGGACATGTTGCTCTTTTCGATTGCTGCTGTTTCAGCGAAAGTTGATGTTTTTTTGCTGGCTTTAGGTGTGATGTCTACAGTTTTGGCGTAATCCTGTGGGAACTAGCAACCATGCGTGTACCATGGAGTGGGTTGAATCCCATGCAAGTTGTAGGAGCAGTTGGATTCCAGAATAGACGACTAGACATTCCCAAGGATGTCGATCCTCAGGTGGCTAGCATAATATCTTCATGCTGGGATAAGTAAGACTCATTTAATCTATAGCCCCCTCTCTCTCTCTCTCTCTCTCTCTCTCTCTCTCTCTCTCTCTCTCTCCCTGCGTCGGTTGGCCCACTGATGTTGAACGTCATTTTTTTTTGGCAGCGATCCGAGCAAAAGGCCAGCGTTCTCCCAGCTCTTGTCTCCTCTAAAGCAACTACAACGTTTAGTTGTTACAGAAAGCTGCTGACATACGTTTCCTGAGACAAATCTCAGGACACATATATTCAGGTATTTAAGCTCTGTCACAGGGCTAAATTTTCATTTTGATGCTCGTGGAGGTATATTCAGAATCTCTGCGGTATAGATGTGTTGGGCGAAGGTTCTACACATCACCTTGTGAAAAATGTGAGTCTCTGAAGCTGTGCAAAGGCGCTGCTGGAGAAAGCTTAGTGTGTAGTCTCAAGTGAAGAAAAGTGGCGCTGACACGAAGTGCTCTGTGCCATGGTAAATAATTGTTCAGTTCTGGATTTGAACGGGTGATTCTGAAAATCAGAATTCACCACAAAGATAGGATCTTGAAGTTTTTTCCCTTACCTTACAAAAGATGAAAAGAGAAGTCAAAATTTCATCGTGTCTGCAAAAAGTTGCAGCCCGATGCCATGTGCAAATGTATATCATGTATACTGATGCTATCTTGCGTCTTTGTGAATGTGCATTTTAATACTTTTGGTTCCCTTAAAGATACACCCGACTAAAAGTACACTATATATTCGCCTAAATTTTGTTTTGGAAGGCAAACATAAAATTCAGAGTCTTGTTCGATAGGCGTTTGCAAGGGGGATCGGGTTGAATTCAAGTACTATTTGGTTCGATGATTTTGCTATTCAGGCCTTGTTTAGTTTCCAAAAAAAAATTGCAAAGAAATTAAATTATCCATCACATGTATGAAACACTAAATATAGGTAAAAGTAATAACTAATTATACAGTTTGGCTGTAATTTACAAGATTAATCTTTTGAGTCTAGTTAGTCTATGATTAGACAAATATTCGTCAAATACAAACAAAAATGCTACGGTGTTTATTTTATAAATTTTTTTGGAACTAAACAAGGCCTCAATCCCATTTCGCCTGGAAAAAGTGCTACAGGTCTGAGGTGCTCGTCATCCCATTTGGATGATGGAAGTCAGTACCTCGCTGCAGTGAGATATCGTGCCACCCAAA
>Ga0182004_10004848_pt1 | contig 10894 bp, 12 predicted proteins | sample Sormic07211540_1_FD_120479 | JGI IMG/M metagenome (GOLD analysis project Ga0182004, IMG submission 120479) | Endophyte microbial communities from Sorghum bicolor roots, Mead, Nebraska, USA - 072115-40_1 MetaG | ecosystem: Host-associated > Plants > Roots > Unclassified | place: USA: Nebraska...
AAAAATAAAAACTAATTGCAAACAGGCGGCACAGCCATATCCATATGCATGCACCGGAGTACCGACAGGATCATCACCATTCACCTCTCAGCTCTGAGTTTCGCACGCCGCACCGTCACAGCTCTAACCACGACTCTGAGCCCTATTTGCTCCTTCCCCAATCTCATACACTTACAGTGTTCCTTGCCATTGCCATCCTCATCTGCTTTTTTCCAGGCCTATCACTGCGCCAAATGTTTACAACCGGATCCAATGCAATGCAAAGCAAAGAGCAAAGCTGCTCCATCCCATCAGTTATGGCACTACTACTACTAGTACCATGCTTCGCTTCATTTGGTCAGAGATAACAAAACACAGGCAAAACATTACTGCACAATTGCTTTATAAAAAGCAGAGTTAATCTCCTTAAAAGTAAAAACATTACCGCACAAGAGGCAGTGGTACATGAGGGCATGTAAATCATAGCCACCACACACCCTGTTTACACCTCACCTCCATGCCCAAAGGCCACCAAAGCTCTACCGGGGGACCAGGATGGGAACATAACATTAACATGGCCGCAAGATGAGTCCTCACAGTCACAGCACGCTCCTGGGGATGAAGCTGCTGCTGCCATGATGCCCACCATCAGAGATCTCGGTGGTGGTCTCGGCGGCATCGGCAAGCCCACCACCGTCCTTGGTGAAGCAGTACTCTGGGGCCTGCCACGCTGCGTCCTCCAGCACCGCTCCCACCTCAAAGCTCATCACGTACGCGATCCTACCTGCACATCGGCAACAAAAGGAGTACCATTACCAATTTACCATACAGCCATATGTATCTCTTGTCAGTGTCACTGGACACTGCAGCCTAACAAGAGGCGTGTCAACATTCTGTCGTCCACAAAGTAACTTGGCTGTCATGGTAAAGTGCCATTTTTGTCCCACCACTCAGCTCTAAGGAAACTAGTGTCAGTAGCTTCAGGGACAGCAGTAAAACAAGGAGTGTGCCAGCAAAAATGACTAGCATAGCACCCATGGAGGTAAAGAAGAAGTATAGCTTCATTTGATTTTCCTTTTCTGGACTCCTGAGCATGGCAAACTTAGCTGAATCTACTTGCTGTATCACTTTGGTGACACCTTAACCAAGCTAACTTCACAACAAGAATTTGATATAGTAATAAGCAATACAGAAAGTTCTCCCTCAAAGCCAACACAGAAAGAAAGACCTCTGCTACTTCAAGTGACAGCTAGATGGTCCTCACACCATAACCAAGTTAACATGGAAAAAAACAATGTGACACACTTGATTATACTTTATCATTGAAGAAATGACAGATAGGCTGATGCCCAGCGATAATGAGGGGTCTCAGACTAGCATAGACAGTGCTGTCCACTGTCCCAATGTTTTGGACAGCTCTGCGTACCCTTCGCAAGATGACATTAAGAAAAAGCTAAGCATACAAAAAGAACTTTCTGTAGGGGTATGTTACAACCAATGTACATGGGTCAGTGCTTCGCTAAATGGAAGCATGCACATAAATGCTAACATGATTGAGGGTCAGGCGGTCAGCTACCACAAAATTTGGACGAATTTCAATATCAAGTAGGTTTGTGAGCCAAAGCTCCTAAACAAGTTCTTCAGAATCAGACAGAAAAAATGACAAAATGGGCAAAACAATTGGAGCAAATCCAACTGGTAATAGTCCAAAGATGATCTACAGTCCTAGATATTCCTGAAAGAACAAGCATTGCTGTAACATGGAGAAAACAAGACCCTGAGTAATAAATAATGAAAACATTCCTCTGGGTCTTGCTGGCTATATTGATTCAAGTGGAGTATTTACTGGGAATCAGTTAAAATTCTAAATTAAATGCTAGCTCAACCCCACTTCATTCAAACAAAATAGCTATGGTTCTGGAAAGAATACTGTGGCCAATCTTCCCTCCAGTGATTTTTCAGACAGCACTTGGTGTACAAGCTTAAAGAAATTAGAAGCCAGAGGAATAGTAAATGTAACACCTTAATGAAGCTAACTTCACAATAAGAATGTGATGCAATAAGCAATATAAAAGGCATCTGCTACTTCAAGGGACAACTAGATGGTCCTCATGCAAACACGCCTTAACCAATCTAACTTGGAAGAAAACTACTTTACATCTTCTACTATAAGGGACAACCAAAACCAGTAGAAGCTCGTACAAGATTTATCAATGAAGAATGACAGGTAGGTTGATGCCCAATAGTAAGTCAATAATGAGGAGTCTGATAATTGCATACACAGTATTTTCCATTATCCGAACCTTTGAGTTGAGACAGCTCTGCATGCCCTTTGTAAGATGACACTAAAACAACAAGCTAGACCTACAACTATAAGAGCTTCAAAATGTGTCAGTGCTTGGCTGAATCAGAGCAACCAATATTCATGGATCAGTGCTTGGCTGAATGGAAGCATGCACGCAAACGCAAATATGATTGGGGGCCAGCTACCACAAAATGTGGACAAATTTCAAAATCAAGTTTATGGGTCAAAGTTACTAACAATGTTGCTCAGAATAACATATTTTCTACTTACTTGGTGATTGCCTTCAAGCCTGTTAATGAAACTGACAAAATGGGAGCAAATGCGACCGATATAGTCCAGAGATGACCTAGATATACTTAAAAGAACAAGGTGGAACTAAAAACAAGATACCGAGTGAATAGTGGAAACATCTTCCTGGCCCTTGCTCCCCATTTTGATTAAATTGGACAGTTTATTGGGAATTAGTTTACATCTAAAATAAATGCTAGCTTAGACCTACTTCATTCAAACAAGAAAGGTATGTTACTGGAAGTAATAATGAGACCAGTCTTCCGGCGATTTTTCAAATGGTGCTTGGTGCACAAGCTTATAGACATAGAAGCACCAGACCTCATGAATAAAATTCAGTCTTCTAGAAGACGTTAGCAAGAAATAAAATTCACGCTTCTAATAAAAGATGTAGCCAGAAATGAAATTCCAGTCTTCGTTTACTTATTTAGGCCACACCATCATCAGTGTCCAGTATATGGTGCACTTTTTTTTTTTTGGTAATTGGCATCTCTTTGATGTCCTTTCTGTAAGATAGACTCAATCTTTGAATGAAGTATAATTGATATAGAAAAAAAGTGCATAATGTGAGGAGGGTACCATTGATCCTTGGAAGGAAAGCAATGCACCCAAGTTAGAAGAGTAATAATACTACTATATAATAGTCGGTCAAGAGATTTCAGGTGGCTCCATGACATAGCATTCCTCCAATTTAGCTCCTTCCCACACTAATTAAGCAATACCACTGTAACAATGTACCGGCATTTTAAGCATTGCCCTTTTCTACAATCAAATCAGATTAAGCATTCCCGTGGAATTTTGTTTCTCCCTAAACGGGAAAATAGAGGGCATGTATAGCTCAGCGTCGCGTGTAGGATCCTGCAAATTCGCTCCTGCCGCTTTCAAAACGGCACACCAATTGTGTTCGAGAAGGGAGGGAAATCGATGAAATCCATAACCATCAGTTACCTGTGTAGAAGACCCACTTGACAGGTCGCTTGGTCTTGACGTCCTCGTAGTAGGTGATAAAGTCGGCCTTGGCCCAGACGTGGCAGTCGAATCCACCGGCGTCACGGCGGCCGAGGTAGACGGAGCCAGGGCGGAGCCAGTCGGGGCGGAGGATGCCGACCCCGACGGCGGCGGAGCGGCAGGTGCGGCGCGCCGGGGTGTAGAAGAAGGAGGTACCATTGTTCCACTCGTTGTCATAGTAGGGCGCGTCGGCGGCAAGCTGGTAGCGGATGATGTGCAGGTTGCGGCCGCCCGGCCAGTCGTACCAGAGGTCGGCCACGGACATGTTGCCGTGGTACTCCATGACCAGCGTCGCGTGGAATTGCGGGGGCCATGGGGTCGGGGTCGGGTCAGCGGCGGCGGCGGCAGCGACTGAGGTCGCCGGGAGGCAGAGGAAGAGGAGAAGGACGGCGACGGCGACGGTGACGGGGAGGTGAGGCGGCGTCATCTCCGTCGCGGTGGTGGTAGTGGACTGGTGGTGGTAGTTGGTCGGAGGCTCGCAGTCGCAGTGGCTGACTGCGGAGGAGATAGGCAGAGCGCGGGCCGCCGGGCCTGTGGTTCAAAAGGCCCAAAACCACTGTATGGGCTTGGCCAATGATAAATGACCAGCGGTCCAAAAGCCTAAACCGTTATACGGGCTTGGCCCATAAAAGTTCAGATTTTTTTTAAAAAAAAACTAAAAAGTTCAGAAAAATAACAACACACTATTCTCTTTATGATGGAAAAAATCCATTTTACCTTCCTAAGCTATTACCCTAGTCTGTATTCTCTTCTTAAACTAAACCAGACATTCATCGCCAAACTCAAAAAACTATTTCAGGGGTGTTTAGTTCCTCATAGAATCCAAAATGCAAAACGTCAACTACTTTGGAGTGATGAAGTGTAAAATGCTAAAATTTTCAGGATATGTTTAGTTCCATCCAAAATACAGAATTTATTGCCCTCATGAGAGCCTCTTGAGGCTCTTTTTGGGTTTTTTGGCCTCTTGAGGCCAAAATCCAAAATAAAAAATAACCATCTTTTTGCAGAAATTTTTGCATGGTGTTTAGTTCCGTTTTGCAAAATGATAGACCAAAACCTAAAAAATTTTGGGAAAAGGGAGAACTAAACACCCCCTCAAACTACTTTCCTGTCCAAGTGGCCTTGAAGATGGTTTTGTTTTTTTGTAAAAAATCTAATAAATCCTTAATATATGAGATTATGATGGATCCGAATAAATATCTAGAGCTCATAAAATATATCAAGAACCTTCTAAAATTATATTTAGTTCCTAAAAATAAATTAGATAAATAAACTAGAAGAAATCCCAAAATATTAGTTTTGATGTGGAAACGTGTTTTAAAAAAATTTATGATAAAAATATGAGATGCAACCAGCATAGATGTAACTTACATTAATGTTGAATGCACTCATGTTGGTTGTGTCTTATATTAATATATTGTGTTAAATGTCTGAAAAATCCAATACTAATCATGAGCGTTCCAATAGCGACAACCAACTTAACATGCACCCCCTCCATTCTAAATTATAAGATGTGTCATTTTTAGAACCTTGGGGAATCATGCATGAATAGTTCATTCTAGTTTAAAGTAGAGATGGTAACGGGTATAAACCCGTTGGGTTTTGTTAGCCCAAACACATGCCCATGAACATAAATTTTGCCTGCTAAAAAACCCATGACTCATGACGGGTTTTATTTGGTACGCGGATCCATGCCCATTGGGTCATGGGTACCCATCGGGCCGCCCAAAGGCACATCATAGCAACAAAAAAATAGAACATAAAAATCATGTCTCAAAACATGAAATTGTATTCATTTCTTCTCATTTTTCGCTTAAATGCACATACCATCTTGTATATGTCTGTAGTTTAGTAGAAAAATTTAGAATATTGTCGACTGATATGATTACTTCACTATGATAGATCAGGGTTTTAAAACCCATGAGTTTATGGGTTTGGGTACTACATCCCAGACCCATGCTCATATTTTTGCCCATTAACAAACCCATATGCAGAGAAATTGACCCATACCCTTGCCATAATAGAGTAAAAACCCATCGGGTTCGTATTTCGGGTATCCGTTGCCATCTTGAGTTTAAAGGGTCTACATATACTTATTTAAGAGCAATAGAAACACTTCAAAAAGTTATTGGAGAATCATTTGAGATCCATAATGTCTCAGTAATACAAGATAAATGGTTTCACAAGGTTATGCATTGAGAAAATTTATTAAATGAGATTGATAATTATGGTTTTATACCATCACTTTGAGTATCTGCAAATGTTAGATGATGTTTAGGTAAGATTTATATTAAAATGCACGATCCAGACGTTTAGATTAAAGGTCAATGAATCTGATGGCTATAATAGCTAGCTTCTGTTGTAGTTGATCTTTGTGCATGGGGTCGTGGTCCAGGTTATGAATAGTTTATTTTTTGAAACTTTAGTATGATATGATTACCTTTTACGGCTGCAAAACTGACGCATTTGTGTTGCATAAGAAAAAATGATCCACAAAGAGGAAATGATATTCTAGGCTCTAGCATATAATAAAAGATAACAGTTTTTTTAGACAAAATAATCCAGTCTGTTTTTCAGAGAAAATACAATTTTTTTTTGAGAATTACGCAACACATCATACTCATCTCTAATCTCTATGAATATACGTACGCGAATTCTATCCCTATGAGTACCTCCGAAGGATTAAGCCGAGGTTTATAAGACGTTTAGTTATTAATGGGGACATCGCCTACAACCGAAAACATACATAACGATAAAAAACTGTTTGTTTCTTGTAAACGGGAAGGGTGTATATGGGATTTATAAAGCCTTTGCCTCGCACAAATTAAGAACATGTAAATATGAAGTACCGGCCCAGCCCACATCCCTGAATCTAATGGAAAGAAGCCAGGAGTTTCCGATGGGCGGCCCATTGAAAGCCACGGTGACATAATACGTAGAACTTCAGGGACTTGAGTGGAAATTTGAAAACCCTATAATCCTCCCCAAAACCTACCGCCCATCTCGCGCCGCCGCCGTCTCCTCCTCCCCCACCCCATCCCGGAGCTCTCTGCTCGCGCACCCTCACCTGCCCGCGCCGCCCTCCACCACCACCAAGGTCAGTCATTTCTCTCACTTCTCCTCAATCGGACATGGTCGTACCAAATCGGAGACGGCGACCCCGATTGCTGGGTGCGCTAGAACCGATTCGTTCTCGCGACAGATCCGTGCTCCCTGCGCCGTTTGACCGACTGGTTGGTTCCGTTCCGTTCCGCAGATGAACAAGGAGAGGCTCATGAAGATGGCCGGCGCCGTCCGCACCGGCGGGAAGGGAACCGTGCGCAGGTAGGTGTTACTGACCGACTCGATTCCCATGTATTGGCTTCCGTGTTGTTCATCTGTAGCTTCGAGCCCAGTGATTAAAAAAAAATGAGCTTTGGGTTTGTAGGAAGAAGAAGGCTGTCCACAAGACGGGCACGACCGACGACAAGAGGCTGCAGAGCACGCTCAAGAGAGTAGGGGTCAACACCATCCCTGCAATCGAGGAGGTGAACATCTTCAAGGACGATCTCGTCATCCAGTTCTTGAATCCCAAAGGTATATGCCACTCCTGCTCTGTTGTTGCTGGCCACTACTACATGTTGTAGAAATGAGGAATCCTGGTGTTATTATTGACTGATTTGTCTGGTGCTTTCTGCTCTACCCATGCAGTGCAAGCTTCTATCGCGGCAAACACATGGGTGGTCAGTGGATCTCCACAGACGAAAAGTAAGAATACTCATTCTTCGTTTACACTTGATTGACCAGTCATGTAGTAACTTGTTACTCTCAGAGCTATAGCGTTTTCATGTCAGTGAATGTTCTACCTATATGATCATTGGTCGCCCAAGTACAGCAGCGCTTTGCTGAATCTTTAGAATTCTGCACCTGGTTAATCTGTACACAGTTGTAGGTCCTTTTGTTTCTTTCAAAGCTACATTTTTATTCAGTAAGCTGCTATTTGAGTGGCTTTTGTTCTCTGGTTTCTAAAATGGTATACATGTTTGTAAAGCCATTGATGCATGTTGCATGTACTTACATAAAAAAAAGCTCAGCTTCCCCTTTGAAGTACAGTGTTTCTGTTTCATTCTATTCTTTTTTATGCTGCTGACTTATTCAAATTGTTATATATTGTGTATCGACAGAGCTACAAGATGTTCTGCCTGGGATCATCAACCAACTTGGTATGTTACACTCTGTACCCTAATGTTTAGGTTGTTATCCAAAAAATGGTTATCCTGTAACGTATTTGAGGATTTGTGGTTACACTTGATTAGGCAAGTTGTGCTCATCTAACTCCTCGTCATCATTTAATGTCCTGGTCTTTTTCTAATGTTATCAGAAATACTTGTTGCTGCATCCCATCATTTCCTGTTTGATCTTTTCTTGCATTCTCTCGATGGTTAGCACTTCTAGACACATGAGAATGGATACATACACTTTGCATATTTTATCTGTTGCCTTTATGTTCAGCAGCTAGAGTTTCTGTTCTGCCTGCCCTGTTCCTTTCTGTGTTTCAATCAAATATAAAAAGCAACAAGTGTGAAGCAAACAGACGCTTGTAGCCAGGTTACTAAGGATATGAAAGAGATAGTTAAACACTGTTTTTTTTTTCATTCTTCCAGGCCCGGACAACATGGAACATCTGAAGAGGATTGCTGAGGAGATGCAGAAGCAGGTGGCTGCTGCCGGTGCTGCGGCGCAGGTCAAGGAAGAAAACGATGATGATGTTCCAGAGCTTGTTCCTGGAGAGACTTTTGAAGAAGTAGCTCAGGAGGCAAAAGCCTGATCATAGACTCCAAATAGTGAAATGTTACTCGACCACCCCTGTGAGGTCATGGTTTTCGTGTGATGGCACTCTTGCTCCACCCCCTTCCTCCCCTCCTAGGCCAGCACCATCCACTCTTTGTGTTCGCAGTCTGGAAACTTTTAGTTTCTCCATCCAAGCTTTTACCTAAGGTTGTGCATGTCGAGATGCCATGGAATCCATTTTGCTGGTTTTGATGATTATTGTTACGTTTGTGGTTGGTTCACAACATACATGAGCACCAGGTTGTACTGGGTCATCACTCTATAATGTTTGTGTAGTTGTACCTGGTGAGTTTCATTTTTTGCAATTGTTGTATAATTGTGATCTGCTATCTCTTCAACAGTGTTTTTCTCTAACAATAAATCAGCCAATTGTACTTCCTGCCACAATAAATCAACCGAACAAGTCGCTGGAAGATATCACTGACATTGACATGTCAGTTATTGGGGAGCAGTGGATGTTAAGCTTATGATTAGTACAATTTACAGAACCAGTTGCATTGATGTTTTATGAATTTGCATTGGCGCCGGCATCAGCAGCACAAGCAGCTCTGCTGACTCTCTCAGCCTGGGCCTTTTCCTGCCACGGACATCATCTCATCTTCTCCCGACTCAAACGATCATAGGAACTCGGAAGCAAGCAACGCCAAGATCGATCGACTCGTGAAAAACCATTATTTTTTTTTTCACTAAGATCAATCGAAAAGCCGCATAATGCTAGCAAGAGCTCACTAAGATCAATCGAACCTTTACGAAGATTTTTTTCGAAAAGCCGGGTAAGGCTGTGGCACTGATCCGCAAGACAAGTGCCACAAAAGAAAAAAAAAAATCTCTGCTCGAAGAATGAGCATCCCGCAAAATCTCTGCTCCAAGAATGAGCACGAACAAAATCTCTGCTCAAAGAAGCATGTACAGGGAATGAGGACGCCCTGGATCATCGTCGTCCTCGAGCGCCGGTGCCATGGGCTTGGCCTTGGCGGGCGTGGGGCCCTGGATCATCGTCGTGGCAATGACGACGCCTCCTTTGCCTCGAGCACCGGCGCCATGGGCTTGGCCGGCTTGGCCGGCGTGGGGCGTGGCGCGAGGCGGATGTGGTCGGCGGGCTTGCTGACGATCTTGCCGGCGAACATGTCGCTGAGGTCGGCGGCGTACTTGACGGTGCAATGGTAGGCGTCGGGGGAGGAGACGACCCGCGCGCGTAGCCACAGCAGGATGCGGCACCTGATGTTGACGTTGCGGGGACGGAAGGTGGTGCGCACGTAGACGGCGGTCCCGGGCGTGAGCCGCCGCGCGGGGCGCACGGTCTGGGCGCCGCGCGGCGCCATGAACGCCGGCCTCCCGGTCCCGGTCCCGCTCTTGGCCGGCGTGGAGGGCGGGCGCGGCCTGGGCCTGGCGGCGGCGGGGAGCGCCGTGAGGTCGGGCGCGGACGCCGGGCGCGCCATCTTCTTGGCGGCGGCGGCGGGAGCTGACTGAGGTTGCGGCGGCGGCGCCCTCTTGGCGGCAAGGACGGGGACCGAGCTCTCGCGGGCCGGCGGCGGGGGCCTAGGCCTCGGCCGGGGCGTGGCGTGATCGGAGGGCAGCTGCGGCGGCGGCGGCATTGCTCTCTTCCTCGACGGCTGGCTGGCTTGATCTGCTATTCTCCTCCGGTCGGCGCCTCTCGGGATAGGGTTTTAGGGCGGGATTGGATTGGATTGGTTTGGTATGGAACCGAATGGGCTGGGGATCAGAATTCAAGAAGCGGCATTGATCTATGGGATCGGGTCGCTTGGGATGAAAAGATCGATCGCTGGAGGGAGTTGCAGTTTGAATCGGAGTCGGAATCGAGTCCAAATTGTGATGATTTTGTGAATGTGAACGCAGCCCAATCCAAGCAAGACTGCAAGAGCGGCAGCAAGGCATGCAGCCAGCGTGCTCTCCCTCCACCTTCCAAGCGCGCGTCATCACTTCCACACGGCATCTACCCTAACGTAGCCGCCATCAGTGCCGGCCCTGAGTTTTTAGAGGCCCGGGGCGAAAGAAAAATCCAGAGCCCTTTATACATATACATAGGTCTTATTTAGTTAGGCCTTGTTTATTTCACCCTAAAAGTCAAAAACTTTATAAGATTTTTGGTCATATCGAATCTTACGACACATGCATGAAGTACTAAATGTAGTCAAAACCAAAACTAATTACACAGGTTGTCTGCAAATCGCGAGATGAATCTTTTGAGCCTAGTTAATTCATGATTGGACAATAATTGCCAACTAAAAACGAAAGTGTTTCAGTACTTAAAACAAAAAAAATTAGGAACTAAACAAGGTCTAAGGAATTTTTTTTGGTTTTGGCTATTGTAGCACTTCTGTTTGTATTTGACAATTATTATCCAATTATAGACTAACTAGGCTCAAAAAATTCGTCTCACAAATTACAGGTAAACTGTGTAATTAATTATTTATTTTATCTATATTTAATGCTCCATGCATACGTCTAAAAATTTAATGTCAC
>Ga0182004_10004849_pt1 | contig 10894 bp, 4 predicted proteins | sample Sormic07211540_1_FD_120479 | JGI IMG/M metagenome (GOLD analysis project Ga0182004, IMG submission 120479) | Endophyte microbial communities from Sorghum bicolor roots, Mead, Nebraska, USA - 072115-40_1 MetaG | ecosystem: Host-associated > Plants > Roots > Unclassified | place: USA: Nebraska...
ATACCCATGTATGCTTCTACGGCGCGGAACATACTAGGCATGTGATTTATTATATATATATATTGTCGGGCTTCTCGTCACTCAGATCGTCCACTGGCCTCCTCACTCATTCTTTTCTTCTAACGTACAAAAACTTCCACAAAAAACCAATGGCACCTTCAAGAAAGAATCGTCTTGCTGCAGTCGTGCTTCTAATTGTCATCGTGGCCGCCGGTACGTACGTGCACATGTTTGAACTATTGGAAATATAAGTGTCTCCAAACAACTTAAGTTTTGGCATTGAATTGTCTGGTTTATTTATGCAAGTTAATTTGTTGTTTGATTAATCTTTCGGCTAATTAACAAGATTTCTTGCATGTGCTAGTATGTCCCGTGTGTTCAATGGCATTTGCATGCGAGGTTGAACACCTTGATTGCCGGCACCTGAGCGGCAATTATAAAGGACCGTGCTGGGGCTTTGACGACAGTTGCGGTGATACATGCATAGCTGAGAGCTCCGAGAACATGTACGGCGATTGTGACTGCGACTTCAAATGCTGGTGCTACACATGCTAGCACTCTGATCCAACTAGCCATGTTGCAATGATCCTAGCTTGGCGTTTCTTAAATATAATAAATTGTCCCTTCCTGGCTATTATGTAATACTACACATATATAGTGTTTTCTTAAAAGCAGGAGGGGGTTACTTTGCTACTTAAATATAGAGTAAAATATATATACCATCTATCCCTAAACTTGTATCGTTATGTTATCCTGGTCTCAAAACTTGCAAAATGTTCGTTCAGATATCTAAACAATGTTCGGATCTCACTGCACTTTATTTTCATCGCATCTCAGTATGGTCCTCAAATTTATTTCTTAATGTCACTCGGGTCTCACAATATTAAAACGCTCACTCCTGGTCCTGGACAGACCCAGTCAATGTCAATGACCTCTGTCTATCCGTCTCTCCATCGATCTTGATCCCTTGTTGTATGTGGTTGTGGTCGAGGCTAGACCACAAGCGACCGCACTAGCCTCCTCGATCATCTCATCTACAACCATTGTGTACTATAATACCAAACAACGCGCCGCCGCGCGCAGTCCATCCACAGTGTGAAGGACACCATAGATGTCCTCGCAGGCATCCTAGCTCGGTGGCAGGTGCGGTCGCTCTCCCTATCTAGCTCCGCCGGCGAGGCCCTGTGGCCGCACTCCTCAATGACCTCGACGTCGCCACCGCCGTGATGGGCCTAGCAAGCTAGGGCCTTGTTGACTTCCACTCCAAAACTTATAATTTTTCAAGATTCTCTATGACATCGGATCTTTAGACGCATGCATAGAATATTAAATATAGAAGAAAATAAAAACTAATTTCACAGTTTGGTCGAAATTTACGAGACGAATCTTTTGAGTTAGTTAGTCCATAATTGAACAATAATTACCACAAACAAACGAAAGTGCTACAGTGTTGTGAAAATTTTTTGCTTAGGAACTAAACACGGCCTAGCTCTACCATGCATTCGGCATTATATTCCGGCGGTGCAAACATCCATCAGCAGCAGCATATGCATTGCTGTGAGCTTCGTGCCGACGGCTGGCCCGGCCGGGTGTACCTGTGCCGCGCCGTCTCCTGAAGCAGGGCAAGCAGCTAGCTAGGCGGGTTTGAGGCCGTGATCATCATGTTAGAGCAAGTTTAATAATACAGTCTACTTGCTGACTGTTCACAAAATTTTTTTAGTTTCTGTGTCTAAACTAACTCTAAGCTTACAGTTTGTTTCTCCTTTTCTCTTCCCCACCTCAGGTGGCGCAATGCAGCGGTTGCGGCAACGCAGCATGTCACAGGGGTCTCTGATTTCTATACGTGTATTAGATTCATTTGTGATACAACAAGCTCGTTTACTAGCTAGTATATATATACTACGAAGCTCTTGAGAAATTCGTAATGAAGCTAAATTATTTGCTGACGTGGTGAACACGTATACGGTTACTCTACAGTTGGCCCGAAGCTGATTACCTGGTTATCGTTCGCTGTGACATTTAAAACTTTATACTACCACTTTTAAATTTTATATTTCAAGCTTTAAAATTTTTGCAACACTCCAAAGGTGTAAAACTTTGTAATGTAACATTTAAAACTTTATATTTTTAAATATAAAACTTTATCATCACGAAAATTGTTTCGAAACATATCCAACATTAATCTACTTTTATATATCTCGTCATAACGAGCGTAATGGTGCAAATGAAATTAAAAATAAAAGCTCAACAAAAAAGTTATCACATTTTAATGTTACAATACCATTTGCAAATGTAAAGAAACAGATCTTACACACACCATGTGGCCCGCTCTCTTCCATGCATCCACCATCCACTTTCGTCCCGCTCCCCATGTACCACGTCATATGTCCGTAGGCTTTTATAAAATAGACTAAAATAGAAAGAATTAGATAATAAAAAAGATAAAAGCCTAAAAAGAAGAGGTGTGTATCGCTATTTGATTAGGCGCACACGCGCCCTATAAGAATTCAGCAGTGGCGGTGCAGTGGGCTTTGGTACGACAGCAGGTACAAACCCGTTTGGATGAGTAAGACTTGAATAGTGTTTAGGTACATATACAAGCACATTAAGCATTTAGAGACTAGGATGATAGCCCCTTTGGGTATCCACTTGGGGCCATGAGTGAATGAATCTTATTAGTTCATCTTCAACTTCGTTATCGGTAATATTGTAGGACATGAAACTAGTCGTCACTCCGTGTGTGAACAGACCTCTCTCAGTTCGGGCATCACGTTGGTTGGATTGCGCCACTTAACAACTGGCACCAGTGCCATTTAACTAGTAAGTTTCCGTAGCCATCAAAACCTGACGCCATTCCTTACAACATTCAAACTCGCAACATTCATAAGCCTTATCCACGAGCCTTAGCCATGAGTTCCAGCATAGGGGCTTCAAGGAAGCGTGGAAGGGGCGAAGATGCCGACAATGCAGATAACGTCATTTCCATGTCTCCTTTGCTCGAGGGCATGATGGTATTGCTTGTCCATCCGTAGATGATCTTATAGATTTTGAGTTTATTTGTGTCACCAAGGATGGTTTTGTACCCGTCTCTCTAAAGCCAATTGATAATCGACTCAATGTCATCGTGTCATCAAGAAATTGATGTCGTCAGTCAACCCATTAGCAAAAGTTTATGTTTGGGTGGCTTCATGCTTAGGCCGATGTTTATAGGTTGAGGCCGGAAATTCATATATGCTAGAGATGTTCAATGTGATCATCTCACTAGAGCAATGCATATAAGGTGTTTGAAAAAAAAACTTCCTAAGTGTTTTATTGATCGAGCAATGGCTGATATATGTATCACTCTCAAAACAAATTTAGTGGATGTATACATCACCCTTAAACGCCGAATAGGCAATGAGTTCGGTATCATTGCTATTTGGTTTTAAAATGTGTTTTCAGGTTTATACATCATTCACCTAAGAACAAAGGGACATATGTTGACATTAAAAAATATCCCAAGCTGATTTTGGACACCACCAAGTTAGAGTTGTCATGGACATGTCAGAGATCAATTGGTGCTGCAAAACATCAACAGAAACTCGTGAAGAAGAAAGTGAATCATAGCTTGACCCATTGGCTTAGCCAACTCCCCAAGTTATCTAAGTCTACTTCCCAAACTCCATCAAACGTAAGAATTGACTTCCTCATTGCATTCCCCTCGTCAAGTTGATCGAAAAAGGATCATCTCATTCTGGAGTCTGAAAGAATAAATTATGAATTTTGGAAGCTTTTTGCTTAGAATTTTTAGTGCCTAGTTGGCTTAGCAGACAAGGGAAGTCACCTAAACTCCCCTTGTTTTGGGTCTCAAAACAACGTTTTGGGCACATGAAAGTCAGCTAAGCTGACCTAGGAGTCAGCGAAAGGAAGCTGACTTTTCTACTGTTCCAAGCTGATTTAAGTCAGTTTTATACCTATTTAGACGTAGGAAACTTGAAGATTATATTTAGGACTTGTTTTCTACTGGGATAAGACTATAACCCCTCTAATATAAACTAGAGGATCATAGCTGGTTGTGTTCTCAACTATCCAATCATGAAAATATATCTACAACTCAAAATTTTATCCTTTTCCAACCTCCCTGCTGTTCGTTGCATCTCTCAACGAGAGTCATTGGTGTTCTAGGTAGCCTTTCTGGTCTAGAACAACCCTAGGCGTGTCCCTCCCTGACAGGTCCATGAGAGGTGTTTTCAGACTTTTGCAGTGTTGGACGAGCTCTAGATCAGCCTAACCGATCTCTAGATCGGTATAGTCGATTCTAAAAGTTCTTTGCAACCCTGAGCGTGCTAGCACTTGCTAGTGTGTGATTTGGATCACAATCCAATATTGTCAACGGCACCTTAGCAAGTGATCCAGGTGCTCTTCTAACCATTGGACCGATATGAATGCACGGTCAATTCGCTCGATGGTCGGCCTTCTGTGTTCATTACTCCATGATAACAGATGTAGCTCAACCAGCTGCAAATCATCCGGTGTTCAACGCTCGTCTGCAAAGTAAGCCCAGAGATGACGTCTCCACGGGACTAGGCACCCCTGGAAAGACCCACCACAAGCAACACAGTATAGTCTAAGTCCCATCCCTAGTTCCCTATTACAGATGCTTACAGATAAGTTTGCAATTTTGTCTCTTGATGAAGACACACACAACTGGCCAACGCTTGCTCTTGCAAGATTAACTCTCTAACAATGCTACGACGTGCGCGACCGTTTAGGCAACGGATGTTCCACACTAACATGTTATTTGTTCCACACTAACATGTAATTGCGCTGCCGTGAGATCCGCAACCTTGAGCTGGTTTGGTTAATGACCTGTTGGACTGTGCCAACCCGCGCATTCCCTTAGAGCTCGCATGCATTCGCCGTTGTGCTTGTGACCTGTTCTTCCCTGCAAATTTGGTGCCCCCCTCCTGCACCGATTCCTTCTGCAAAAGAAGGCAAGGATCTGGCCGGCCCCTCCACCCCATTTTGCTTTGGCTCAGCAGTAGGCGACACCACAGTGTTGGCCTCTACCAGCATGTCACGATCCGGCCTGCTCCTAACAACTCAGCTTGCTTGCAGGCATAGTTTTTAACGTGTTCGTTTGAATTTATCTACTGAATCTACTATAACAGTGTTTTTCTATCTTATAACAAATCAGTAAGTAGTACTTTGTGACTGGCTCTGCCAGCTTCTGCCTATCAGTCCACATCAAATGGAGGACTTGTTCAGCAAATGCTGACAATAATCTGGTTGATGGACGTGAATAAATTAAACACTGCTGATTACGAACATGTTTCGGGACTCTTGTGCTTCTGTTGGAAAACACTAGGGTGATATGATCGTATATTCATATGTTTATGCTTCGACGGCGGAACACTCTATGCATGTGATTGTATATATATTGTCAGACTTCTGCTCACTCGATCATCCACCGACCTCTGCTCGCCCATTCTTTTCTTCAGCGTACAAAAACTTCCAAAAAAAAAAAATCAATGGCGCCTTCGAGAAAGAATCTCTCTGCAGCCGTGCTCCTAATAATTGTCATCATGGCCGCTGGTATGTATGCATGTGCACATGTATGAACTTTTTAACTTAAGTTTTGGCGTTTAATTGGCTGGTGTATGTACTTAATATGTTGTTTTGATTAATTTTTCAACTAATTAACCACGTTTTCTTGCTGTGCTAGTATGTTCAATGCCTGCATGCGGTCAATGCCGGCACCTGAGCGGCAGGTATCATGGACTGTGCTTTCGTAACTACGCTTGCAATAATGCATGCTCTTTTGAAGAACCCGAGATCATTTACGGCGCTTGTGACCACTTCAAATGCTACTGCTATACATGCTGAGTGTTATTGTTGCTGGCGCTCTGCAATGATCCCAGCCTAGCGTTTCTTAAATATAAATTATCCATTAATGGCTCTTATGTAATACAATACATATAGTTTTTTTTTGAAAAAACAATGGGTTATCTGCCAGTTAAATATATATGGAGTAAAGTGTACTTTTGTTCCTTAAACTTGTATCGTCATGTCATTTTAGTCTCTAAACTTGCACAACTTTTATCTAAATACCTAAACAATGTATGTTCGGATCTCACTACAGTTTTATCGGGACTCAGTATGGTCCTTGAATTTATTTTTCTAGCCTTGTTCAGTTGCCGAAAAAAAATCGGTCACTATAGCTCTTTAGTTTGTTTGTGACAAATATTGTTCAATTATAGACTAACTAGGTTCAAAAGATTCATCTCGCAATTTACAGACAAACTGTATAATTGATTTTGACTATATTTAATGCTTTATGTATGTGCCGCAAGATTCGATGTGACGAAGAATTTTGAAAAGTTTTTAGTTTTTGGGTGAACTAAACATGGCCATGTCATCTGCGTCCAAAGACTATCAAAATGCTCACTGGCACAAGTCCGAGTCAGTTCCACTGATTCTCTCTGTCCATCTCTCTGCCGTCCTACGTCATCGAGGCTAGGCAACAGGTCGTTCATCGTCTTACAACACCCCGCCGCAGCTCATCCAGACTTTGTTTGGATGTAGTCGCATTAATTTATATGTGTTGGAGTGGATTTGAGTGAGACTTAAACTAAATTCCACCTCAATCAACTCCAACACATATGGATTGAAGTGAATACGACAACAACTCCAACACATATGGATTGAAGTGAATTCGACAACATCCAAACAAAACCTCACAGTGTGAAGGACACCATGGATGCCCGCAACTTGGTGGCGGGCGCGCTCCCTGGCTCCATTAGCAAGGGCCTAGGCCTACCACCCTGTGGCCACACTCCTCAATGACCTCGACGTTGCCACCGAAGGGGGACAGACCCGGACGCTAGCAATGACAGCCTCTGTCGCTTTGCTAGCTCTACACCATGCATTTGGCATGCCGGTCCAACGTCCTCGAGCTTCAGATTGCTACGCTTCGTGCCGACGCTGGCCTGGGGTGTACCTGTGCCTCAACGGGTCCGGAAGCAGGCAATGGGTTCGAGATCATGCTCCTCGTGTTACACTAAGGGCCGAGATCGTACTTGTGACAAAACTGCGAACACAAAAGTTATTAACATACAAATGAATGAATTAACTTATAACTTACCAAAATCTAGAAACACAAAAGTTACGAAACACAACTATATAAAGTTAGACGTATAAATTATATTTAAAACTTATAAGTTATACAACTTGATGAATGGCATAGATGTAAAGTTAGGCGTATAAGTTAATATTACAATGTATTAGTAGAAATATGCTAAGTTACATGTTATAAGTTACTCTTATAAATTATAACCTATAAATTATATATTATTCTATAATACACATAAATTATTAATAAATAAAAAATTCTTCAAAACATATGCAAGTTGAGTTAGTTTTGTTCGTCTCGTTGCATAAAACACAGTGGTGCAGACGAAAATAAAAATAGATACACTATTCAGAAGTTATAACATTTTGAAATAAATGTTTTGCTTTTTTCAACCTGACATCATCAACGCTGACGTCAATGCAGGAGAGAGGGTTGAGCTCTATCATTCGCATATGTTGTGCAGATGTGAAAAGTGTGAGCTGCTGGATCGTTCGCTCAGAATAAATATGTTGAACGACCATAAAAGTGGATTTCGGAATAGAAAAATGTAAAAGTCAATAATAACCTGAAAATTTTCATTCAAGCTCTATGTGTGTGTGTGTATATATATATATATATATATATATATATATAGTCATAATTCTTTTCTACACCTACGGTGGCGATGCACATGGCTTCTAACTTAGAAAAACATATTAAAAACTGTATAATCTAATTACATAGAAAATATAAACTCGTTTCATGATCTTTATCACTTATATATATATATATATATATATATATATATATCCATATTTGTTTTTGGAAACCTAACGAAATTGGTTTCACCTTTTTCAATTAATACTTTTGTGATTTAGTATTACGTATTTTACAAGTTTAAGCTGATTTGATCATTCCAAGAAAAAATAATAAAAAGTTTATAAACAACTAGTTTCTCTTAGTTATTTATTTATTTATTAGACAAAACAAGAATTTTATTAAATCATGTTACAAGCACTTTGGAAGACAATACGTATATCTCGAAACTGTTCTTCATCTACTTTGTACCACACTTTTTATAGCTCCAAATATCAATCCCAAAAATTTATAGTGATTTCTGTGGATGACTGCATAGACAAAATACTCGTCAAAAGCTCTAAGAACAGATACCCAACAGACAACAACCAATATTTCTGCAGGCAGAGTTGAGTTCTTTTGTCTTCCTTCTACCACTAAAAATAAGAAATCTCCCAACTCAATACCAGTAATTACCTTAGGCTATGTTCAATTATTCCCCAATCCATGGGGGTTAAAGGGGATTAGGAGGGATTAGAGAAGATTTTAACTTGCTAGAGATTAAAACCCCCCTCAATCTCCTTGGATTGATTTGCAACCGAACAAAGTCCTGCCTTCGGTTCCCAGGCTTTGGTGGCCTGTAATCATTTCAACCGGGCCCTTAAGGGGCAAACTTATTTTCAATAGTCATTCATCATGATTACATAATTATAATAGAAAAAAGACCAGAGAGAAAATTATCCCATGATGACGAGGAGCTCACACGGCCTTGGCCATCATGCCACGCTGACGCACAAAGAACAACTCCCTCATCGCCTCACTCTGAGCCGATGAAAGCCACTCTGCAAACTCCAACTATGAGGAGTGTTTCGACTGTTGAGTTTTGACCCCACTTCTTCAGCAACAACTTTTTGTAGCCTGCTTCTCCAGCTTTTTGACTCTCATATTTGTCTCTGCCGCCAGCAGCCTGTCGCTTCGCCTGGGAACGACGTTGTCATTGCGCTGCCATGAGATGTGCAACATTAATCGAATCGAGCTGGTTTTGAAAATGAACTCTTGGACATGCCAATGACAACACTTATTTTTTGAAAAGAACTTGCAGGTGCGCTGCCTTTTCGTTTAGTAGGAAGCAAAGTCTAAATATTTGCATGATGGACAAAAGAGCAAAAAAGCAAAAAGTGTGAAAATTGAAGAAAATACAAGGCTATAAAGCTATTGGTTGTCCTCATGTGCTAGGCGATACATCTGTATATCATTGTTGATGTCTTGCAGTAGCTCCTGTGTAGTAGGTGCCTTGTTATCAAAGACTCGCTGACATCGTTCCTTCCACAAATTCCAAGCAGTGTAGGTTATTAGGCTTGCTCGCTGCTCCTCATTCCCTTGCCCTTGTGTTTTGATGATCTTGGCCCACCACTCTCGGCTGCCTGCATCCCTGTGACGCGGCCTGCAAATTTGGCCCGTCGAGGCGTCGACACTCACATATATTCGCCGTTGTGCTTGTGACCTGTTCTTCGCTGCAAATTTGGTACCCCTCCTGCACCGATTCGCTCTGCAAAAGAAGGCAAGGATCCGGCTGGCCCCTCCACCCGGTTTTGCTTTGGCTCAGCGGTAGGTGACACCACAATATTGGCCTCTAATAGCAGCTCATGGGATGGGATCCTCAAGGTCCGGCTGGCTCAGAACGACTCAGCTTGCTTATGACTATATATGGATGTATATTATATTCAAATACGGATAGTGTGAACCATACCGGATAGAATATAATTAGATATTTAATATTATAAAAATATATTATTTGAGTATTTGGATATTGATACAGTATCTAATGTTGAGTATCCGGACTTATACGAACAGATGAAGCACTCCTCGTTGTCCCCCGCCGAGGACGACGACGCCGGTTGACCTTAGCCTTGAGTTGGCGTTGCAAACCAACTTTCGCATCTGCCTCAAGGTAGCGGAGGTCGCCAACCTCTTCCGGAAGCTCGGGCTCAAGGGCCCCGATCGAGGACTTCACCATCCCGCTGGTCGTCTACGCCGTCGCTGTCATTGGATGATTTTGGAGTATTGGACAAGATTCATATGGTAGTGGACTGGACCGGACTGGGTATTCTATGCGTCGCAGTGGATTGGATCGGAAAGATGCCTCATTTTTGCTGGACTTGTTTTGGACTAGATTAATCAGACGACGAGGATGCTAATCTAGTTCCAGATATACCTAACGATCCAGCTCAGAATGACTCAGCTTGCTTACGGCCGGCTTTCCAGCTCCATGGCTCGCCCAAAAATGGCATTCAAATTTGTCTCCAGCTAGCTGCAACCTTTGGCACGTTGGTGGCAAGCCAGCTATCGCCTGACACCATAATGGCTAGTGCAAGCCCAGCTTTGCGACCGGCCGGCCAACCTCTGTTGGAAAACACTAGGGGATAGGATCGTATGTTCATGCTTCTGGGGTGGAACACACTAGGCATGTGATTTATATATATATTGTAAGACTTCTCCTCACTGGTCCGCCAACCTGCTTCTCGTTCTTTTTTTTTCAACGTAACTTCAAAAAAATGGCGTCTTCAGGAAAAAATCTCTCTGCAACCTTACTTCTAATTATCATCGTGGCCGCCGGTATGTATATGCACATGTATATGAACTGTTTGAAATATAAATGCCTCTCCTAACAACTTAAGTTTTAGCATTGAATTGACTAGTGTATGCAACATAATATAATATGTTGTTTTGATTAATCTTTCAGCTAATTAACCACACGTTCTTGCATGTGCTAGTATGTCCACTATGTTCAATGGCGAGGGATAACTGCGAGCAGAAGGAATGCCGGCACCTGAGCGGCAGTTATCAGGGACCGTGCCTTGGCTTTATTTGGGAAACATGCTCTGATGTATGCCAAGCTGAAAGCACGAATAACGCGTACGGAGATTGTGGCTGCGACTTCAAATGCTGGTGCTATACATGCATGTCGTAGTTTGTTGCTGTTCCCAGCGATCTGAATATCTGATACAG
>Ga0182004_10004850_pt1 | contig 10893 bp, 11 predicted proteins | sample Sormic07211540_1_FD_120479 | JGI IMG/M metagenome (GOLD analysis project Ga0182004, IMG submission 120479) | Endophyte microbial communities from Sorghum bicolor roots, Mead, Nebraska, USA - 072115-40_1 MetaG | ecosystem: Host-associated > Plants > Roots > Unclassified | place: USA: Nebraska...
AGAGAGAGAGAGAGAGAGAGAGAGAGAGAGAGAGAGAGAGAGACGCGGCACTGCGGGTCTGCACGTACTACGGTGGTGGTGTGCCCGGCCAGTGATCAAGAAGCCCGATGGCGGCGGCGCTGCGTGCGCTGGCGGTGCTGCTGTGGGTGGCGGCGGCGTACCCGGTGGTGTTCCGTGCGCGTCCCGTGCAGGCGCTGGCGGCCAACTGGGGCACCCGCGCGCTGCACCCGCTCCCTGGGGACATCACCGTGCGCCTCCTCCGCGACAACGGCTTCGACAAGGTGAAGCTGTTCGAGGCGGACCCGAACGCGCTGCGGGCGCTGGGCCACTCGGGGATCCAGGTCATGCTGGGCCTCCCCAACGACCTCCTCGCCTCCGTCGCCGGCAGCGTCAACGCCGCCGAGCAGTGGGTGATCCAGAACGTCTCCACCTACGTCTCCAGGTACGGCGTGGACATCCGCTACGTGGCCGTGGGCAACGAGCCTTTCCTCAAGTCGTACAAGGGCAAGTTCGAGTCCGCCACGCTCCCCGCCGTGCAGAACGTGCAGGCGGCGCTCGTCAAGGCGGGACTCGCCAGGCAGGTCCACGTCACCGTCCCGCTCAACGCCGACGTCTACGAGTCCGGCGACGGCAAGCCTTCCTCGGGCGACTTCAGGCCCGACATCGCCGGACTCATGGTCAGCCTCGTCCGCTTCCTCCTCGACAACGGCGGCGTGCTCACCATCAACATCTACCCGTTCCTCTCCCTCTACGCCGACGCCAACTTCCCCGTCGACTACGCCTACTTCCCGTCCCCCGGCGCGCCGCCGTCGCAGGCCAGCGTGCAGGACGGCAACGTGCTCTACACCAACGTCTTCGACGCCAACTACGACACCCTCATCGCCGCGCTCGAGAAGCACGGCCTCGGCGCCATCCCCGTCGTCGTCGGGGAGATCGGATGGCCCACCGACGGCGACAAGAACGCCAACGCCGCCAACGCGCAGCGGTTCAACCAGGGGCTCTTCGACCGCATCGTCGCCGGCAAGGGCACCCCGCGCCGCCCCACCATGCCCGACGTCTACGTCTTCGCGCTGCTCGACGAGGACAACAAGAGCGTCGACCCGGGCAACTTCGAGCGGCACTGGGGCGTCTTCAACTACGACGGCTCGCCCAAGTACCAGCTCAGGCTCGCCGCAGGCAGGTCCATCGTGCCGGCCAAGGGCGTCCGCTACCTCTCCAAGCAGTGGTGCGTGCTCCGGCAGGACGCCAGCGCCACCGACCCGGCCATCGCCGGCGCCGTCGGGTACGCCTGCCAGTACTCCGACTGCACCAGCCTCGGCGCCGGCTCCTCCTGCGGCAACCTCGACGCGCGCGCCAACGTCTCCTACGCCTTCAACCAGTTCTTCCAGGCGGCCAACCAGCAGAAGTCCGCCTGCAACTTCAACAACCTCTCCGTCATCACAACCACCGACCCGTCCCAGGGGACCTGCCGCTTCGAGATCATGATCGACACCGGCCGCCACGAGCTCACCGGAAAGTCGCCGTCCGCCGCCCCCAGGGTGGCTCTGGCTTCATCGTCTTGGAGCGCCGTGCTAGTGCTCGCCTTGGTCGGCCTTACGACTCTGCTCGCCTGCTGAGCGTGACACTGCAATGCAACGGCTAGAAACTAGCTAGTAGCTAGAAAGGCCGGCCCAATTCTTTAATTTTTTCCAACTAAACGCTGAAGCATGGTAAATATGCATTTATTTACCGTTGGGGATCATTGGCGAAGGGTAGCTTCTGACCTGACCTTCTGTTACTAGCAAAGGGGATTGATTCTTTCTGATGTACATATACACAAGACAGAGATGTTGATATGCAATTTGGGGTTGGAATATGTGGACGTGTCCTCTGTTGATGTTTCCTGGATGTATATGGTTCGGATTTCAGAGGATATACAGATGACTAATTCTGTGGCAGTAGTAGTGCTACATCTTCCTTGATAATTTTAGACAGCGATCAGAGACGAACTCAGAAAGTTGATTGTCTTCAAAAGATATTCATATACATAAATTTTTAAAAAGGAACTTTCTTTTCAGCCCTGCTTCAGGTTCCAGCAGCATTGCAGAAAAGCCGGTCATTGCTTTTATATACAAAACTCAAAACACATAATGACTCATAGTAAAATGGCATAGGTAAAAGTCATATTTCACCTGACACTGGCACACATATCACACCGTCACAAAAAAGCCAAGCTGCAAAGTTTCTGTGACTTGTGAGTCTTCTATAGCTCCTCATCAGACTCTCTAGGAAATACACATCATTTTCCCCTAGAACGTGTGATCACCGGATTCATCGAACCGGCAAGAATTCCACTCGCTGCTTAGTGTTGTCCCCATGCTTGCTCGCTGCACAAGACGGACCAGTGACTGGACGACCTCCGACATCGGTGGCCTGAATTCTGGCTCAGGCTGTGCAATTGGAAATTGATCAATCAACAACACTGTACAAAAAGTCTGCAGATGCGAATAATAGCAACTAAACTTGAGATGATTTTACCTGGACACAGAGAGCGATTGCGTCTGCAAACCGAGAGAGTGATTTTGCATGGTACAGCCCCTCTAGTGTTGGATCAACCATCTGATCTAGCGAGTCGATGTCGTGCAGCTGCGGCGAAGCCCACCGGGCCAATGATTGCTGGGACCTTGCCCGACAGCTGAAATAGTTTCAGTCAACAGTTATCGTTCAGTCTAAACTCACTGTCTCATCTGGTTACAGGGCAAGTCACAGCACTATATATAGACCTTAGCTTGCTCACCTGTCAAATGCTTTCCGGCCAGTCAGTAGCTCAAGCATGACGACACCAAAGCTGTAGACATCGCTCTTTTGAGAATACTGACCAGACATGGTCACCTCAGGAGCTCTATATCCTAAGTTGTCATCTGATTCCTGAAGATGCCAATGTGTAAGGGATCTTTTTTAAGATAAAGTTTCCTCATTACATATTCAGTACTAACTTCAGAATGCATACTATATGAATTATAAAAAACTTCATGAATAGAGCTGTTCGTTTATCAGAATAAAGTCTGGTTCTGCTTTTAACACTAATTTATCTTCCACAATCTATTCCAACTAACTGTTAACAAACAATAACATTAAAATGTAACTGTAAAATACTTGCATCAGAGGACATGTATCAGATTTGTATATTATTGATACCTGTCACCTGTAAAACAAAAAATGAACAGACTGATACCTGGAGTTCCTGGTTGGGAATTAGGTCTGCAAATCCGCAATCTGAAATATGGGGGTTAAGATCATCATCCAACAGTATGTTAGATGATTTGAAGTTCTTGTGGATGATAGGCGGCGAACAAGTTTCATGTAGGTACCTGAAAACAACACATATTCAGTTTAAGACCACCCACCCCCACCACCAGAAGACACATGATGAGTCTGCCTGACTTACTCTAATGCCCTCGCTGATCCTAGAGCAATCTTTACACGATTATTCCAAGATAATGGTTTGCTGTACCCATCTGACAGGTGAAGGAGGTCATAAAGAGATCCATTCTTGTAGAATTCATATGCCAGCAAGCACTGTCCATGCTCCGAGCAGTAGCCATCTAGCTCTGAGAGGTTTGGATGATTTAGCTTTGCAATGTTGCCAACCAGCTCGATGAAGAAATCAGATGGGTGGCCTGGTAGGGCAGAGAAATTGATTTTCTTCACAGCCAGAATCTGGAACAAGTACAGACCAAAAACTGAGGCTAGGATGGTTTAATAGAAACTGCAAGGTAAGTTTACAGTGTCTGTTACTATGACATGATAAAATATGAACCGAAATTGTAGATATCAAATTTATCTTAAGATAAGCAATTGGAAACCCTAAATCCGTGACATTTTTGTACTACGTTAGTGGTTGCATACAGTGATACAGGTTTGCATGGTGTGTACAATTTGTGAACTCCAGTCTGAATATTGATATGGTACCGCTTACATGAGCGTAATCTAATCAATTTTACTTGAGTGCATAGTCACTGATACTAAAAGTTTAAAGTAGTATGGATCAAGAATCAATGCTGTTAGTTTTGGTAAAATAAACAAATTCTTTGATAATGAAGGTTGAAAATTAATTAATATACCAATACACAGCTCTCTTGCCTGTTCGAGAAAAAAAGCTTGAAAATGTGTTGCACTCTGGAAAGAAAATGGTCAAAGAAAGGTTACAACATACCTTCTGATCACAAAGTTGTGCTCTGTAAATGCAGCCAAAACGGCCTTCACTGACTAGATTGTCAGCACTGAAGCTCTTTGTTGCTACCTGCAGGTCTGCCACTGTATATGCAGTTGCCCTGATGGAAGAGACGTTTACTTTCTCTGTGGCAGGCTTGTTAGTGGGATCATTTTCGTCAAAGGACTTGTGAAGCTCTATTTTTGATGGTGGTTTCAAGTTCATCGAGACATTCTTCTTCAGTTCCTTTGCAGTGGGTGAGAGTGAGACAGTACGGATGGGCCTCAGCTCTGAACAGCAATCATTGTTCAGAGAAGACAAATAAGCAACAACTAGATTATTTGTTAATTTTTTTTTCTTACTAGTAGATTTCATAATAGACTTACGTTTAATTTTCCTGGAAGCAAGAGGGCTGAGATGCTCATTCTTTTCAGGATCATATCCCTGTTGACGCCTCACAGATTTCCTCTTGATCAGAAAGAAGGCAACCACTGCACCGACAACCACCAGAGATATCACAATTCCCGCAACTGCAGCACCTCCTACTTTGGAGCTTTTGCCACCACCATTATTGGTATCACTTTCTCTCGATGGGCCATTGTTATTGTTACTATGACTAGGAGTTCTAGAAGGTGATGGTCGCGAAGGTGGATTGTATGACGGAGGTGTTGTTGCTGATGCAGGACTGTTGCTGAAGGAGTTACCACTTGTCCTATAACAGAAATCCTGAATTACAATACCAATCCGGTAATCTTGAACTGTGGTAGTGAAAATTACTTACTGGAGATTGCTTATGCTCTTCAGCTTATCAGGAATCGACCCACTGAATTGGTTATTTGCAACATTTCTGCACGTGATATTGATAATTGGATCAGCGATAAAAAGATATTTGTGTAATACAACACCATGTGGTAATTGTGCCAACTTACAGGTCTGTCAGAGGGAGATCAGTGAGGACATCTATCGTACCAGTAAATTGGTTGTCCTGCAAATAACTGAGGATATAGCATGTTGTCATTGTAATTTTGATTTTTTTTCCGTACTTGTTTGGATTGTGGACAACAGATTTATAATGATTAATGAAGAACAAGGAGAGTGCTCACAGTGTGCTCAAACTTGTCAAGGAGTTGAAGCTTTCAGGAAGATTTCCAGAAAACGAGTTGTATGAGAAGTCCCTAGAATAATTTTACCAATTATTTGTCAAAATCTCCAAATGGAAGAGATAAGACCACATGGTAGCTCACTAGTAAAGTTTCTGTTCAGATATAACTAAAAAGGTACTCACAGTGTTGTTAAGTTGGTGAGTTGGTCGAACATAACATTGATGTCTGACAGCTGATTATGACCAAGATTTCTGAACCAAATAGTGTGGTACAGCGTATATTGTGAGATATAGTCAATGTCCTAGAAAGAGACAGTATGAAAGACAATAACCTACTTACAAATATTTAAGTGCAGCCATTTGGGAAATGGAGTAAGGTAAAGTCCCAATGAAGTTGTTTTTCTCAAGATTTCTGCAGGTCAAGTGTTCTGTCAGCACTTAAAGAATGATTGACAAAGGGGAGAAAAAGGCAGTCCTAGAGCTGTGAAGGTCAAATAATAGCTTACAGTCTCTCAAGATTTGGTGGGAGATTATAAGGGATATCACTTCCTCCAAGATTATTGTTGCTCACATCACTGCAATAATTATAACAGATTAAAATGACAGTGCCAGGTACCATCAAAACACTGAAAGTGTGTGGAGAGGAGATGATTCCACTAACAGCTCAGACAGTTCAGTGAGAAGATTCATGTTGTATCCCAGGGTCCCTTTTAGCCCCATGCCAGGTACTTTTCTGAAGAAAATAAGCATGTCAGATGAAACGGAATTTTATGTCAGAATAAAGTCCACTTCTCAGTGTCACCTCACATTGTTGTCACTCTTGAACCAGAACAAGTAACCCCGAGCCAAGACTGGCCACATGGGTCGCCGTTCTGGGGTGCCCAGTTTGTCAGCTGCGACGGCGAGTTCACGGTTGTGTAGAACGTGTTGAGGGCCGTCACTGAGTAGGCAGAAACATCAACTCAGATAGCGTGATATAACAATAATTTCGGTGGAAATATCATGATGAGTGTTTATTCGTCAACAAGTTGTCAGCTTTCAGCAATCAATCAACAGTACAGCTTCTTGACAATGAATATGACTCAAATTATTAATACTAGGTTTTCCTTTCAAAAAAAGTAAATGAAATAACTAATACAAGTATTATCCTGGTTGTACTTTTTCATCATCTGAGACTCCTAACAAGCATATACAGTAATATTACTACTCTGAAGTCAAAAGTAGCAGTCCTACTTGCAGTACCAAGAACAACCTAACTTTTTAGCAACCCAATAAAAAAGGGTGCCTTGAATAACCACAACATTCGGGTGTGAATAATAATTTATTAGGCATGGCAAAACGAAACCACAGAACAAATTAAATAAACAATCGGGCATGTTTCTTTTCTTCCGGGTTAGCCGGATAGGACAAACAAAGCTACTAAAACGCCGAGGACAAAATGGAGAAACACTCGGCCAAACCTGTGGACACTGTACAGTATGTATCAGTACAAGACCAAATTCCCAATCATCCGAAGCTTAGTGAAACTTAAACCTATAGAATTTTGGCCTTCTGAAGTGGAGAAGTCAAAGAAAAGGAACCGGAAAAAAAAACATCAAGATTCAAGAAGACAAGAACTGAACATGTCAACAATTTGGCATTCGCATGGGCCCAAGGTTGGATAAAGAAGTCGTCACAGTGATTTCAGAAACTATAGTAAAAAACTAGAAATGACCATGATTTCCCCAGTCCGTAGCAAAGAAAGGGGGAGGTCCTCAGAACAAGCAGTAGCGGAAGCGTCTGTGGCATACTCGCATATGAGATAGAACGAGGAATAATGTCTATGCACAACACTTCTACTGCCTCCAAACCACTTGCAATGAAACGAAATGTTTTTTTTAGAATAATCGAAACGAAATGGTCAGAAGCAGATTTTTCCATTGGTACTCTATAGCAGTCTGACGGCAGACTGGATGAAGAGGAAGAAGCATCACGAACATTGACGTCCCAAGAAACATAGAGAGAAGTCCGAACAGAACAGAACCGAACCAAGGGGGGGCAAAGGCAGTGTTCATGGCATGGTAAACCGAACATACATATATGCTTCAGTTGAGGAGAGATGGGAGAAGTAGGGGAGCATGAATCGCGAACCGTCGTCGGAGTTGGTGTCGGCGGTGACCCCGGTGAAGACGGAGAAGGAGAGTAGCGCCGCCACTCCGGCCACGCCCAACGCCGCCATGCCTGGAGCTGCTCCGCACTCACTGGCTCTCGCTCTCTCCCTGGAGTATGAGTATCCAAGGAAGAAGAAGGTGAAGTGGGGGGGGGGGGAAAAAATTACTAAAAGTTATCTGCCTCTGTTTCACTTCCCTTTCTCTCCCTTCCCGTGTTTGTTTGTCAGTGTGACAGAGTGACAGTGAGTGTTTTGTTTCTCCCTCGGCTCGGCTCGGCTCCTCGCTTTCCCTCTGCGCAGGCGCGCTCCCGTGTTTATATACAGCCACGATCTTGTCAGCGAGGTAATCAGGACGTCAGAAGTGCCCTTGGAAAGGACTTGGTTTCACGGACGTTTTTAACTAGTTGTATAATTGTATTTACTGCTTTCCAAAAGTACATACAGTATAATCTGGGTCAATTCAGAAATGTACTTGGAAAAAAAAAACTTAGTTTTATCATGCTATAAACGAAAACAGGTGAGCGCGTAGTGTTTTGGAATGCGGCTCGCACGTCTTTCCCCTATGATATGCTGTCTCACGTTGTGCGCGCATTGTCACTGCTAGTCGTCTACTGCTACACATGGAGATGGAGGGAGGCCGGCTGCTGGTGGTGGAGATGGATGATTCTCTGCCGTCGGATGTATCATGTCCGGACGGATTGCCCTCCCCTGCTGCATTGGCTGATTTGCACCAACGGACCACGGTGGCTGCTGCCCAGTAGCCAAGATTGCTATAGCCAATGGAGTGTACTACTACTACTACATGTAGCCTGTAGGAATGAACGAATGCCTTTCGGCGACCTGAGGCGGACACGATGTTTGTGACGAAGGAAGAAAAAAACAAGAGCAGATGCATCAGTCAGTCTCAGATTTGCGTTTGTGTTGTGCTTGTGCGTGAGAGTGACTGTAACATCACCAACACCACACCATCAGCAGCATGCCCATGGACCATGATGGTATGGGTCGGCGTAAGGACGAGGGCGTCCCGAGTCCGTCCGTCCTTCTCCTTCCTGCCGCTTTCTCGTCCTGGTGACTGGTGAGCGTTGGTTGATGGCCGGCAAGTGGGACCCGCCTGCCTGATTGTCCTCCGTTCCATTCAGCAGTATTGCTGCACTCAATTTTGCTGCTTATTCATTTCACTATGTATCTAAACATATTATTATATCTAGATTGATAACGAAATTTATGTATCTAGATATATTATTATTATTATTATTATATCTAGATCGATATCAAAATAGATGGTGTATGAGTGTATCGAATAAAAGTCAAATAACTTATAATTTAGAGTACTACTTAAGGTTGTATTGAGAGCAACATTTCTACCTAAACAGCCGCTTAAACCAGAAGCAAACAGGCCTTATAACTCGTGACCATAATTAGTCAAAATCTATGTATATTCAGTGCACAAAAGACGCATCGGACCTTGTTTAGATACACTCCACATAGTTTAATTCTTACTCCAATTCACCCAAATACATATAAATTATTATATTCCACTTATCTTTAGCTAAGATTTTGCCATAAGAGCAAGCTCAATGTATATAGCAAACTAGTTCATAGGAGTAGGCCCCAGCGTCAGTAGTCTTTTACTATTTCATTTTCCACAATGTCCAATCATAAGGTGGGGTCCACGTAAAAATTAAAAAACCCTATGGTCCCAAGGAGCGGCATCTTCTCGGCTTACAGCCTCGCGGGCGGCGCGGTTGGCCGGGGCGGCGGCCTCAACTGCCTTTGGAGTACATCGTGGTTGCTCTAAATTATTATAGTAATTGCTGATACGCGTGGCATAAATTAGCGTCAAAGGATACTTTTTGATTTTTCAATACAAATAAGATTTGAGGGAGCACAACTTTTCCCTTTCATTGATCGCCTTATCATGTTACTTCGAGCTAGGGAAATGAGAAAAGAATTTTGCTAAAAGACGTCCATTATTGGACATTACATTAGCTAGTAACCAAGTGAAACGACAGCAGCATATCGCACACTGCCGGCCTTTTCGCCTCTTTTCTGACTATGATCCACCGACAGTTTTATTTAGCTCACTCCTGTTCTTGGATCCAAGAGTGACGCGCGCGTCCATGTTAGAACTAGGCGAATTAGTTAATGGAAGAATAAAACAAGATAAAGTAGTCCCTTTTTGCCATTATTTACTAGTATATATTTACATATGTGAAGGCTATGAGTGCCATTATTAGGGCATTTGGAAACTTGGCAAATCCATGTATATTATGGGCACGACATCACGCACCCAAGTTCTCCTATCCCATGCTAATTAAGGGCCCGTTCGTTTCTGGTCTGGAACGGCCTGGAACTATTTTGGACCTAGAACCATTCGATATTCTGTACTGGGCTGGAAATGTTCCGGACCGTTCCAGGCCAGGAATGCCTAACCGAACAAGCCCTAAGGTAGTATATGCAAAACTCGATGCTTACATTTAGTATCCTTATTGAGTTATATGACCATGGGGATGAGGCAAATATCAATATCATGACCAATCCATGGAGCTTGGATAGTTCACATAGGGGGAGTTGTAAAAATCAATTTGACATACCCCTACATATGTGCTCCTATGTGGAACAAATGTTAAGAAATTCTCCACATGAAGACCTTTGCTTCTTAGACCACTATTTATATGGTATGCCTTTTTCATTGAGTACATGATGCGGCCGGGGAGGGGGGGGGAGGAAAGCAAGCTTTTCTTTGAAGAGAGAAATTCTTTCTGTGGGGAAAGGAAGGCAAGACTACTCATTGAGGATCAAAACAATCTTCTAAGGTTTTGAAAGCACACGAAGCAAAGCTTCCACAAGTCTTGGTGGCAAATGGAAGTTTTCAACTTGAGAAGGAAGCAATGGAAAATGAAGAGATCAAGGATCAAGGGGGGCGGGGCACATGCAACTATGTGACGACATAGATGGAGTTGGAGCACAATCCTCTAGATTGAGTGCAAGCATTCCACGTGAAATTTCAGGTGGTATCGAGCTTGCGTAGTATTTGCCCTAACATGCATTTCCTTGCAGGGTTCCATCCAAACGGGCCTTAAGTTTCACATTATGATTGATTTGTGTAGCATTTACCTTTTCTTGATTGTCATATATATGCTAGTTTATAGAGTTATTGGGAGCCTAGGTTTCAAATTTATAGAGTTATTGGAAACTTTGCTTGTTTCTCTCGTATGTGGGTTGCTCCAAATAGTCGTTGTCACACCCAATTTTAAGGATAAAATTGAATGCAAAACCTTATGTGTGCCCAGAGATCAATCACACATAAGCCGACAAATTATAGGAAGTATCATCACAAGTGTTTATTACATAACGATATAACTCAGAGTCTTTACACAAATAAAGCGGAAAATAAAAGATAACTCTTGCATGGAAGCTCCATCACACAGGCACGTCAACTGGTTGACC
>Ga0182004_10004851_pt1 | contig 10892 bp, 13 predicted proteins | sample Sormic07211540_1_FD_120479 | JGI IMG/M metagenome (GOLD analysis project Ga0182004, IMG submission 120479) | Endophyte microbial communities from Sorghum bicolor roots, Mead, Nebraska, USA - 072115-40_1 MetaG | ecosystem: Host-associated > Plants > Roots > Unclassified | place: USA: Nebraska...
CCTGAAATTTATGAGATGAATCTTTTGAGCCTAGTTACTCCGTGATTGGACAATGTTTGTCAAATAAAAACAAAAGTGCTACAGTAGCCAAAAAACCAAAATTTTGCCAACTAAACAAGGCCTAATAGAAAAATGATGAAGAAGAAAAAAAAGGGTGAAAACTGCATGTACTGGAGCGACTCACTCCAACTAGACACAGCGCGCCGGGAGGGAAAAACGAGAGGGAGAAGTGGCTCTGTTCGGAACAAGTTCGCCCCGGGCGAACAACCTCCAATCCAGATTCGCGACATGTCTTCTGGCTTTGGCACGGTCGTTTTTGCTTGGACACCATTCACAATAGTCCGAGAATAATATAGTAGACCAAGGTGATGGGAAGAGCGATTAGCATGCCAAAAATCACCCTGAAAAATGATGCAAACATATGAACCACAGCTACACTGAAGGCTGAAGCAGAGCTCACACTGACAAGTGACAAACTGACAACCTGCAGAAAGCAATCGAACTAGCTGTTTGGTTTGGCTGCTTACCCGGTGCAAAGAATGGCGGCGTGCAGATTGTACTCCTTGCCGAACACAAATGGCACAATTCCTTGCGGCAGAGCAGCCTGCCGTGTCACGCGCAGATGCATGGAATAATCCGCATCATTTTTGGCTGGCCCAAAAGCTTCAGCTGATCAGAATGTATGTACCAGAGGTTCCCTTACCTGAACAATGGCGACGCGCAGGAGCGTGCCTCGGAGGCCGATGGCGGCGGACGTGGCGGCCATGACGGCGGGGCCGAAGAGGAAGCGAATTGCCATGGTGATGGCCGCGACTTTGTTTCCGCAGGCAATGATCTTGGGCTGCGTGGCCATGAACAGCCCTGGGCAGGCAGCAAAAGAATCATTGCAGCATAGGATAGCCACCAACATGTGTGTTAGATTAGATGATCAGAAAGTACAAGCTGAAGTAAACATATATAGAAGGCTTTTGTTACTAGCTAGTTGGGAAGACATGGAGGTGAGAAAACACACCGTACCTAAGCTAAACATGGCCATCCCTAGCCCTGCATCGGAGAGTATGCTGATGGAGTTCTTCACTAGGACTGGCATTGCGACGTGGAATCTGCAGGAACAGATCCAATGATAATGCAATACAAGGCGGTGTTTTTATTTGTTCTTTCTGAAACAAAACTCTGATGCAGAAAACGCAAATATATATAATAGCATCGCGACCAAGAACTTGATGGGTTACCGGAACGAGATGAGCGACCAAGTGAGGCCGACAACGCTGGCGTACGTGTTTGGGTTGCGGATCAGCCGGCGCCACACCATCGTGACGATCAGCCGCATCATCACGCCGGCCGGTGCCGCCGCCGCCGTTTGCTGCCCTCCCGCTCCGGCGCCGGCGTCCTTGTCGTCCTTCCGCTCCTCCTCCGTCGACCCGGACTCCAGCTTCGTCAGCGCGTCCTGCCCGGCGGCGTCCGCCGGGAAGCCCGTGACGACGCGCTCCCCCGGCCGCATCGCTGAAAAAACAGACAACGTGCGTGCATGCGCTGATGACCATCGGTACGTGCTTGCACGTTTATCTACGTATCGATCGGCTTCAATTGTTCATCGCCGGTGACTGACCTCTCGGAGGCACCTCGGAGGGGACCAGCCGGCGGGAATCCATGCCGCGGTGGAGGTCGCCGCCGTGGAACACCGGCAAGCCGCGCACCTCCGACGTCGTGGACGCGCCGGAGCTCCACTCGATCATGTGCACGTCCCTGGGGTCGTTGCTGGGCGCCACCGTGGCGGCCGATCTTGCCCGCACAGCTTGCTCGTCGAAGCTAGACGGCCGCGGCGTCGGGTGCAGGGAGAAGAGGTCCGCCGCGCCGAAGCTCGACATGCGCAGCGACGACGCGCCGTGCAGCGGCGCGGCGGCGGGCCAGCCTATGTCGGCGTGCGCGATGCCGCTGGACCCTCTCGGGGTGGCGTTCCGCGACGAGCTCATCGAGTAGATCTCCACGCCTGTCAGGTTGGACGGCCGCGGCGTCGCGGCGGTGGCCGCCGCCAGGGACCGCCGTGACGGCGCCGACGTGGACCGGCGCACGACGAGGCGCATCCTGCCGTCGGGCGCCACCTCGGCCTGCGCCTCCGCCTGGCTGCCGGCCAGCGACACCACGTCCGGGTCCACGCGCACGTCGGCGATGATGCACGCCGCGGCCGCGGTGCCGGCCGGGAACTGCCCCGCGATGAGCACCCGCGCGGCGCGGAACTCGTAGAGGACGAGCAGGAGGGTGTACCACACGATGCACTGGAGCACCACCACCTGCACCAGGAGGTCGCCCGAGTACTGCCCGTACATGGCGACCAGGAGCGGGATCCCCATGATGAGCGTGTTGGGCAGCGTGGACAGGGAGAAGAGCGTGATGGACCAGTCCAACGGCTCCCGCTTATTATTCGTCCCGCCGGCCGCCGCATCGGCGGCGGCGCCGCCGCGGCGCGCGGTCGGGAGGTACGACCAGACGGCGAGCGCGGCGAGGACGAGGACCTTCTGCAGCGTGTCGGCGGCGATGAAGCGGAGGTTCATCACGTAGGGGTCGCTGGTGGAGATGCAGTGGAAGGAGAGGAGCGGCACGGCGAAGACGGCGACGAAGCGGTTGATGCCGGCGCACTGGTCCGGCGTCAGCACGCCCCACCACCGCACGGAGCCGTACGCCAGGACCATCGCCACGTACAGCGGCACCACCGCGCAAAGCACCGTGTACAGGTCGTGCCACGAGATCATGGCGGCCGGCGGTCGATCGACGGGAAGCTAGCCTCGATCTGCCGATACTCTTGGGGGGGTTGGCAGCAGGGAGCGGGAGGTTTGTTGAGTGATGAGTCTGGTTGGTCGAGAGAGACTGTGAAGGAGTCAGTTGCATGGCATGGCATGCGAAGAGGCAGGCAGTTTTGTGATGGACCGACTACTATTAGCTTTGTGTGGTCACCGCCACTCGCGCTCCTCCTCCGACAACCTCCGCAAGGGCGGCGCCATCGCCGGCGGGGAGAGGAAGGAGGTCAACGAGACAACGACCAACGACATGGGCAGGCTTACAAGGACCTCGCCGGCGGCAGCGGTTTTCAAGACTTCAAGTCACAGAAGGTCAATTGATTCTTCTTTGTTGAACACTCCAGTTCTTCCGATAAAAGAAACCAAGATTTGTTTTATTTATATTGAATCAGAAGTGAGAGCCTGGTACTACCCTGGATATTCATGTATGAACTGAACCCCATTAAAATTGATTTACATGTTCGTTTGATTTGCGTACCTATTATATATACCATGTCTGTTGTCAACTTAACACAAGTTACAGCACACGAACAAAGCGAGTTCTGTTATCAGGTTGGCGCAAAACAAGCAAACGTGCTGCAATTTTCCCGTCACTGGATCCTTGGATTACTCAGACACAGGCCGCCGGCGAAGTCTACTACAGGTTATAGCTCATCCTTGACACTGTCAGGAGCCGCTACTGTCTCCACATCATCCTTGACATTGTCAGGAGCCGCTACTGTCTCCACATCTGATATTTGCAGCTTCTCCTTGATGAGTTTGGCCATGTCCTTGACACTTGATTTCTTTGAAAGCTTGATCTGCGTTCCAAAAGACAGAATCAGCACATCACTAACGTGTGTCCAAAAGAATCAACTTAACAGCATGTTTGCATTTGTTTATGTAGACATACCGGCTTGCTTTTGTCTTCAGCAAGAAAAAGGAATAGCCCTGGGTAATTGTTCACCTGCTCATAAACATGGACGATTGTAACTGTAACGCAAAGTTTAAAATTTGACAAATCCACTTGGAGATACAGGCATGCAGATGCATTTAACTGTGCTTCCAGTAGCCAAAGCAATGTACCTCTAACCAAGAGTTTACATATATTATATTATATTCTGAATTACTCATGATATTTGCTAGCTTTGGATGGACGTGTTCGATTCAGTTATCTCATATAGTGTTTAAATTGTTTCTGAACAGTAAATAGAAAACGTCCAGGAGGGGGAAAAAACTGGCCAACACGTGCAGTGAATCATCCAGAATCTCTCATCTTCTACACACAGGTCTCATGAAAATTTCATTTTTCCAAGCTATAGTCACGAGTCCATGCATCAGAACATCAAGCATGAACAATGGGTAAACTGTGAACATTTGTGTGCAGGTGGTGTGCCTGCGTGTGGAGTGTGGGCAATGTCCATACATGTAGCGGGCAGCCTGCATGTGTGCATGCGAGCTGTGCTTTTATAGAGATAGTTACAACCATATAAGTTTACGCCTCAAAAAGTATTCTCCGCACACTTAGATCTTGTTTGGATGCACTTGTATTCACCTCAATCCATATGTGTCGGAGTTGATTTGAGTGAAAATTTTATTTCCACCTCAATTCACTCCAACACGCAGGGATTGAGATTGGATACAAGTACATCCAAACAAAGCCCTTACGTGGGTGAAATGCCCTTGATAAGCATTAATCAAGCTATAGCACAGAATACTGATACTAGATAGAAAATTGCACTGCAAGTCAGCAACTTGTGATACATGAACATTATAGAGAAAGTGTCAATTATTGATAATTCCATGCCTTTTCCTGGATGATAATGCAAAGATTGACTCACCTTCAATTTGGGATGTTCATTCACAGAAGCATCTATGCGTGCAAATTTAAGATTGTCCAAACCATTAAAATGCTTGGCCAACTTCTCAACATTTTTACTTATCGCTTCACAGTCAACACACCAAGGTGTATGAACCTTCATTTAAAAAAGAATTGTACGATCATTTAAAGAACAAATTGTGTACATTGAAAATGAGAAGAGATATAACAAATAAAAAAAAGCCATATACCTCAAGGAAGACGTTTTGATGACTTTCCAGCACAGAAGAATCAAATGTACGACCAACAACCTTTTCAACAAGTCCCTTCTGCACAATGTACGGTCAAACATACTGCTTAGTGGTTAAACAAATTTCACTTTAAAAGGAAAATACCCAAAACATTTCAAAACGACAGCTCAGTACCAACATAAAGACCATGTAAGTTGGTTTTCACACACCCCACGCCCATGAACCCCCATTGGATGTTGTTTTCCAATTTTAAACATTCTTATGAAATGTCAAGAGGAAATTTTTACTGAGAAATGTTGAACTACATATTTCAGAATTACTAAGTTACAATGATGTACCCTTATAAGGCCTTAACCTGTGATTATTTCAAAGTTAGAATGCTTCAGGAATTCAATCTCAGTACTACGTACACCTTAAAAGATCTAAGCAAATAAATAAAGCTTACCTCTTGAGGCACTGGTTCTGATTTGTGGTACGGCGGCAGTGTGCCATCCAGAAGGCTTAAGCAGAACTCCTGTTGTCCAGCAACACAATACAGTTATAACTAACTGCCTCGAGTGGTCAGGTAATTCAACATAATATCAAAATAAAAATATCAATACCCTCAGGTTCTTTGCATTGATATCTGCCTCCATCAGATACTTGGCTCCATTGCTTGTATCAAATGCTGTAACCTGGTGAACTTCCTACTTTTAGTAAATAAAAAATCTATTGAATTAAACAACATAGAAAAAGATTTGACAACTGTCAGCTCATGTCCCCAGAGTAGTAACTGCTATTATTATCACCCACAACCTTAAAGGAATTAATAATCCAAGTCAGTAACCAATCAGACTCCACCCATACTCATAAGTCATAAGACATCAGCAATAGAACACATGTGCCCTCATACATTTGCACCCAAAGGGATATACATATTAATTATGAATCCAACGTGAGACTTACAGTAGGCCTCTTTTCCGATTCAAGGCCATAAAGAGTGAGGAATGGTTTTGCAAGGTTTTCTTCAGCAGTGTCCACATATATAAACATTATCTGCAACACCATGGGAAAAAAAAACATGTTTAACCAAAATAGCCATTCAGGTGATATGATCATGGTCAGAAACAAAATAAAAGCATTGATATGTTGGCACCTTTGTCTTGAATGCTCTGGCTATTTCTTCAACCATAGATTCAAGATCTTCGAAATCATAAGCCTCTGAAAAGGTGAAGACCTAGAAGAAATTTGTGAGAGTAAATCCAACTGTCCTTTCATAAGGATTGCAAGTCTACTATAATTTTCTTTTGGTCATTATACAGTTAATGATTTCTTGCAGTTGAATGAAACATAAATAGCTGGCGTCCTTTTAGTAAATTTGGGCACACCTGGTATCCTAAACATGTGATTGATCAGCAAAGTAGAGAAAAGGCAGAGAGTGCCAACCTGTAGCTTAATAGGGCTTGAATATACTTTGCCCGAATTGAGCTCAGTGAATACAGTAATTAGGGGAAACTTGTTGAGCTCCACAAACCGCAAAATTGCCTTTTCTTCAAATTCTCCATCTACAAAATCCCACTGTATGAGTTACTGCGTAGTATAGAACAAGAATTGCAATTTAACCCAGCTTATTTGTTTCAGTATGCAGTGTCTTTTCTCCAGTAAGCTTTATGTCTAGCAAATTAGACAAGAACATCTGGAAAATCCAAAATTACTTAACAAGTGCTTAGGTACTTACCCTAAAAGAGCAAGATAAATTGTTACTATCGGAATTAGGAAAGCAGATGTCATTATAACACGTTGAAAATCTTAAGAATTCATGATTCACAGCACCAGAATGCCAAAGGAACATAAAATACATTCAAACATATGTACAAAATACTTACCAAACTTTTCAAACTTCTCTGGCTCGCTTTTAACAAGGCCCACAAATTTCTCCACGGATGTAATACCTGGAAAAAGAACTTTGGCAACACTTGTATCACTGGTTTCTACAAACTGTACTTCATTGTCTGTGGTTGCTGCCTTCACAAATTCTTCATGTTCTGCTCCCTGCCAAAATATGGATGTCAATGAACACAAATTGAACAGATGATAAAGTTTGTTTCACAAGTTTTTCCATTTCGAGCAAACTAAAACTTGAAAATGACGCATTTATTCACATCAGTACCTCAAAATTCTTGAATAGACCAATAACAAAGGTCTGGTCCTTTTTGAGGAACTCCTCAGCTGACTCCTTAGACTGAAGCCTAATGACTGGCACACCAGTCTTCTTTCTTACCCAAGTAACTATGGCGTCCCTATCAACATGAGGTGCAGATAATTCCCAGTCAATTGGTCAGACACATGAAAGGACACTCCAGCAAACGATAAATTGGTAGTAATAATAATATAACGAAAAGAGACAAGAAAGCAAAGCGGCGTCCTCACTTGGTGTGGAGACCTTGGTAGGCGTGCTCGGTGCCATTGACGAAGAGGAGCACGGTGGGGAAGCCCCTGACCCCGACGGCGGCGGCCGCCTTCGGGTAACGCTCCCCGTCGAGCTTCGCGAATGCGACGGCGCTGCCCATGGCGCGCAGCGCGGCGGCGGCCTCGGCGAACCGGGGCATGAGCTGCGCGCTGCGCTCGCACCACGGCGCGTACCCGAGCAGGAGCAGCTCCGCGTGGTCCTCCACGGCGCGGCGCGCGTTGTCGTTGTCGAGGACCAGCACCATCGACTGCGCCCGCCGCACCGCCTCCGCGGCGCCCCCACCCGCCGCGTCCAGCCCGCCCCGCTCCGCCTCCTCGTCGATGGCCAGCAGCTCGTCCAGCACGCCCGAGTCGTCGTCGTCGTCCAGGTCCAGCCGCGCCGCCGACGACGCGGCGGCGAGCGCCAGGACCGCGAGCAGCAGAAGCGGCCCGACCCGACGCGCCCTCATCGTGCTCGGCGAAATGCGGGAGCGCCGCAGCCTCACTCCCCTCCCCTCCTCTCCCTGGCTGGCTATCTCCCTTCCGCTCCTCCCTCCGAGATCTAGCTCTAGCAGAGCCCGCAGGACGCACCCACCGCCACGAAGGGATCGAAGGAATCGCGGGGGCAGGAGGGCGCGATGCGATGCCGTTAATGGTAATGGCTCTCGACCTCGAGTGTTCAAACGGCAAGGCGGACGGGGGAGGCGTGCGCCGCGACTCCCCGAGAAGGTGACCACTGGTGGAGAGGCGCGGGGCAGAGGATGACGGGTGGGCCTAGCGGATGGCGGGGCCTGGTGTCAGTGGGCGGACCGCGTGCGAAGGACGTGACGGGGGAAGGGGGAGGGCACATGGGCTGGCGGTGGCCGACGGCGACGGCGACCGCGTAATCAGCGGGGGGGTTTAAGGAGAGTGACGGAGCGGCATCTGCATGTGATTAGATTAGAGCGAGGCGAGGAGGTCAGCACTTCATCTTCAAATGGACGCAAGTCAAAGGCGCAAAGTGGATTCAGATTTAGATCCAGATCGAATTGCTTGTGTTCATCCCAACATCTCTGTCCCATTTCGCTGAAAATGTGTTTCCTCGTTCCTACAGATTAGCAAATGACGAGCCTGATCCTTAAAAAAAAGTTTCACTAACTTTCAGCAAATCCTCTCTTTGCTGAAAATAATTACGGTGCTCTATGTTTAACTGTTGTAATCTAGTTTAAAAGAAAAAATGTTGTTATCTCAAAAACAACAATGACTCCTGGGTGCGAAACTGCAGATAAACAACATTTTACAACCATCCGTAGATGGGCAAGAATAAGTTGACGATAGAACATCGCCTTGCCATCAACGAAACAGTATGCTCAAAACTTCATCAAACAAACCATCCTACAGATTAGTAAGTTAACGAAAGCTCAAAGAGCTTAAGAGAATTTACTTCACATATTTGCAAACAAACCAGCATCCATTGCGCTTCGCTCTAGTATGCTTCTCGCTAGTATGCTTCTCGGCGAGAATCTGGCTAAGACACTACCTGTGATAACCAGAAGACTTTCGCTGTGATAACCAGATTTACTCCCTAACAATCTTAAAGAGTCAAAACCATCGTCAAAACTCTAGAGAGATTTACAGATGAATACCCAAAATTATCGAAATATATCTTCTTATAATTTATGATTTAGGGAGTACATATTTATCCAAAACAAATGAAGTCGAATCCCTATTTCCCATTAGAGAGAAGATCAAATTTCAATATTGATTTGTAGGGCTTTACCCTCTCCGAAGAGAAGGAGCCCTTCCAGAAATTCTCAAGGGCCCAGAGGGCCAATGAGGGGGTTTGGAAATAGTTTTCAACCAGCAATTGACGCGCCTCGGTATGACCTCATAAGCTGCGTCATTGCCCCAAGCGCAAAGATGGTTTGTTCAGGTCGCCCACCCCCGCATCTTATACCCGCCTCCCCGTGCCTCCCCGCCTCTCCCCTTCCGAGGTGGGACTAAACGAAACAACCAGCTCCGACCTCCCGCACCGCACCGCCTCACCCTCACGAGTTGGAGTTGGCACTTGGTTCTGGGCCGTCTCGCGCTACATTTTCTTCATGGGCCCAATCCGCACCCGCTCTGCTCCCACCTTCCCTCAGCCGGTCATCATGGGCCTGGGCTTTCACAAATCCAACGATCAAGTCAGAATGGGAGGGCGAATGAAGCCCACTGAATAATGACCTTTTTTTATTATTATGACCGAGTGGTAAAAACGTCTCCGGCGCAGCAATTCAGGAGTCGTTGGTTGGCGATGGAGAGTTAGGCCTCGTTTAGTTCGCAAAAATTTTCAAGATTTCCCGTCACATCGAATATTTGGTCGTATGCATGGAGCATTAAATGTAGATAAAAATAAAAACTAATTGCACAGTTTACCTGTAATTTGTGAGATGAATCTTTTGAGCCTAGTTACTCTATGATTGGACAATGTTTGTCAAATAAAAACGAAATGATACAGTAGCCAAAAACCAAAGTTTTTGCCAACTAAACAAGGCCTTAATGAATAAATAACCTCGCCTCTCGCGTCTCGTGTCTGTCGCCTCCCCTGCCCGCACGCACCCACGCGTTGCCGGCGACCAGCCGCCCGCCGATCTCCGGCGGCTATCCATCCATCCATCTCGCCGCCGCCGCCGCCGCTTCCCGTGATGAAGAAGCGGCTAGCGTACGCGGCCTTGCTCCCACTGCTCCTCCTCGCGCTCCGCATCCTGCCCCTGCCCCTGCCCTCCGGCTCCCCCAACCGCAGCGGCGGCCGCGTCGGCGGTGAGGGGGAAGAAACACCGCCCGCGTCGTCCAGGCACGTGGTGCGGTTCCTGGAGTACCGCCGCGCGGAGGAGCACCGGGAGTACCTGGACGCGGGGCTCCGTGGCGCCGGCGCCGGCGCCCCCGCCCCCGCGGCGGCGGCGTGGCGGTGGGTGGAGCGGCGGAACCCCGCGGCCGCGTTCCCCACCGACTTCGCGGTGCTAGAGATCCGCGACGCGCACCGCGAGGCCGTCGTGGCGGCGGTGCAGGCGCTCGGCCGCGTGCGGGACGTGCACGCCGATGCCACCTACTCGCGGTCCCCCCTGTCGGCGTCGGCGGATAGGTCCCGACCGCCTCCCCGGCGGGGCAAGCTGTTCACCGCCATGTCGTTCGAGGGGGAGGAGGAGGGTGGCGGAGAGGGAGAGGCGGGCAATTCGTCTTCTGCTACATGGGGGCGGAGGGTTCTTTTGCAGGTACACGACCTCTGCTCATGTTATCAACACCAAAGATCGGTGCAACATTGTTTCTTTGTGTTGAGCATGTATTTGTAGGGAACATATCTAGTGCAAACCATAACCTCCATGAAAACTCATGCAAACCACGGCAAAAAAGTCGTATAAATTCAACAAAAAAATCACACATGTAGATGATATGATGATACACAACCTTGTAAAATATCTTGTCCAAACTTGATTTTGTTTGTGAGATATAAAAATAACAAATTTCAAGCCAGAAAGCTGTCCACATGATCTGTTAGAAATTTGTTATTTTTATATCTCACAAACAAAGTCGAGTTTGGACAAGATATATTACAAGGTTGTGTATCATCATATCATCTACATGTGTGATTTTTTTGATGAA
>Ga0182004_10004852_pt1 | contig 10891 bp, 9 predicted proteins | sample Sormic07211540_1_FD_120479 | JGI IMG/M metagenome (GOLD analysis project Ga0182004, IMG submission 120479) | Endophyte microbial communities from Sorghum bicolor roots, Mead, Nebraska, USA - 072115-40_1 MetaG | ecosystem: Host-associated > Plants > Roots > Unclassified | place: USA: Nebraska...
CTTAGCCTGCTTTGCATGCGCTCAACCGCCAACGACTTGCCTCTAGACTCGATCAGCCTTGCCTAATGCAATCCTAACAAACTACATGCAGGACTCCGGCCACACAACGTGAACTCATCACGTATCCAGCCACAACTAACCCAAACAAGTTAACACATAACGTGACTAATCTATACGAGATGCAAAGACTTAAAACTAATTCAAGTCATGATTATTTCTAACACAGCCTTCATCCAAGATCATATGTCATACCGGCCCATCTAATGCTCCTAACTCGCCGAGGGATCCGAGGCATAGAAGTAACTGTAGATAGGTGTGTCGTCCTCACCTCCAAAACAACTTGAAGTAGCATCTTTAGTGCAAGAGCGTAGTCCAAAGGTCTTACCCCATGCAATATAGTGACAGGTTCTTCTATAAGGAAAATGTTACCTTATATAGGCCATATGTGATTTTGGTGGTTGATTGATAATATGATGGATATGTATCTATTTATAAATAATGTATAGTATCATTTTGTTAAAATTATTTGAATTTTCTAAGTTTATTATACACCAAAATGTATGTTTGTAGAATTTTCTAACAGAGTTTAGATATTATTACTTTTATTCCATGATAACACGGAATAGTTGTAATAATATCATAATTTGATTAGAAAATTCTATAAACTTACAACTCAACATATTTTAGGCCCATAACCTTTCCAGTAAAAATATTTTATTTTAATAAAGTAGTATTATACATTGTTCATAAATAGATACACATCATATATATACTACCTCCATTTTTAATACAAGGCGCGCACACATATCAAAATTCAAACTTCAAAATCTTTGACCAATAACTAACTAATAAATTTAATTAGAACATAAAATTTGATACTATTAGGTTTGCATTTAAATCTACTATCCAATCATCACAAGTTTTTATATATAAATATCATAAAATAAAATAATTTTATGAATATAAATAATATAAAATAAAATAACTTTATGGTCAAAATGTTATTTGGAGGTCGTGTCATCTCAAGCTATGTCTTATAAAATAGAATGGGAGGTGTATTCATTTCTGAACAATGTGCGGTGCTGCTTTGTTAAAATTATTTAAAATTTTTTGGAAATGATTACAAACCAAAAACATGATGTCATGCAGATTTGTAGAATTTTTCTAACAAAATTAGGATATTATAATAATCATTGTATAGTAATTTGGAGATAGGAGGATGAGTTATTCCTAGAAAACAAATTATTTTTCATCTATCTTCAGGATACGGACTAGAATAAAATGTGTACGAGCCTAGCTACACCTCTTGTGAATTTTTAAAATCTTATTAGAGGCATGTGTAATTCAATTTGAAGTTACTTTTGAAAGCACGTAGAAATTTATTGAAGTTATGAAAAATAGCAAATTGGTTTCAAACTTTTTATAACATATACTAGCAAATATGTCTATGCGTTGCAACGGGATAAAAAACTATCAAGCATTCATGCAACACGATAACGTGAATTGTATATATTATATATCTACTCATATTGTATCCTTTTATAATTCTTTTAGGATGACCGTGACATCCAAGTAATGCTAAGAATAAATAACAATCTTACTAAAACTATATCAAACTCAAATATATCTTGGTTTATTTTTCCTTTGATTGCAAAGCATATAATTATTTAGCTATAAGTATATCATAACTTTAATTTTTCGTAATACCCATGTGTTTCTATGACTCAATATAGACTGTTGTAGCTTTTTTGATGCATCATATCAACCTCCGTGATTTTTTTATCAATGAGTTAAGGATTTGTCTATTCGCTAGTGAGTGATACATCTCTTGAAATTTCAGGTGGCAGTTCTCGTCGGGAATTACATAAATACACTTGTATAGATTTGTGCTGCAAAATTAGTTTGGTATTTTTATGATTTTTCTATGATTTTAGTGAATTTTGTGATATCTTTGTTTCTATATAAAAAGAGAAAATGAAAGAAAAGGAAAAAGGCTTGCATGGGTGAAATATTGATGAAACCTAAGTACTAATATGCTAAGTGATGGAGCAAGAGATGATCATGGTGATGATGACGATGACCACAAGATGATCAAGTGCTCAACTTGGAAAGAAGAAAGAGAAAAACAAAACCCTATAGAGATCAAGACAAAGGTATTGCTTAGGGTTTTGGTTTTGGTGATCAAGACTCCATAGTGGATGTGATCACATTTAGGATAGATAGCCATACTATAAAAAGTGAAATTCTTCGACTAAGTGGTTATCAAGTGCCACTAGATGACATTGTTCATGTGCATACATTTAGAACCTAGTGTGCTAACTTAATCCTTCAAAATATTTATAAAAATATACTAAAACACGTGCACAAGGTGAAACACTTGGTGGTTAGCACATTTAAGTAAAGGTTGAAAAGGAGGTGAAGTCGTAGGAAACAGACGCTGGCCATGGTGGCATGGCACGCTGGCCTAGCGTTCGGTGTGTTATGGCTCTTTGACACGTTTCTGAACAGTGCGTTGGAGCGTCAGACAATTTTGTATCAGAGCATCCGGCACTCGCATTGTAGTAGCGTGACGTTCAGTAGGCATCGTGAACTAGAGTTTCTGCGTTATGCGCGTCGGACGTTGGCAGCATCCGGTGGCCAACCATTGGACGCGTCCGATGACCCTTGAAAGGTCCTAGTATAGACGTTAAAAAAGAAAGTGAAGTGTGCCCACTTAGTCCCCGAGCCTGGTAGTAGGTGACGTAGGCACGTGGTGCCAAGTCTAAAAAGAAAAATCCACGTAGAAATTTTGATGTTGAGATGCATCGCCAGATGCATCATACCGATGTAGTCCCCGAGCTTGCTGGAAGGTAAGTATGAGCCTTGTAGCAAGGTCTAAAAAATTAAAATCACCCCTCAGTTGTATATGAGTCCAATTCATATGTAACTGAGAAGAACAGTCCTCAAGCTGTGGTCGGAGAGTGATCGATGCAAACCCCAAGTACAGCATAGGGAGTGGTTGACGAGTCCCAGGCATGGTTGGAAATGTAAATGTGCTCGGTGGTCGGCACAGTCCCCGAGCACGACGTAGGGACGGGTGGACAAGTCCCCAAGCGTGATTGGGAACGTAAATGTGCTCGGTGGTCGGCACAGTCTTCGAGCACACCATAGAGAGTAGTCGACAAGTCCCTGAGCGTGGTTGGGAACGTAAATGTGCTCGGTGGTTGGAGCAGTCCCCAGGTACAGCGTAGGGTGTCGACGAGTCCCCGAACGTAGCTTGTTAACTGGGCCAAACTCCTGAAAAATAAATATAGAGAATAGGTATTACATGATGTATAAATAAACTCTAGATAAAAAATCAGCACTGAAATAAGTTTTAGATTTTTTGTTATATTAAATTAACATGAGTAGTTAATTCATCCTAGAGCTTGTACCAGCTCTAGTCTAGCCAACAATCAGCATGAGGTGCGGAATCTAGGCACGCATAGGATTGCCAGCCTCGCTAGAGAGCTACTGCCGACCACCCAGAACGCAGAGGGCGGATCTCGTGCACGTGTAGGGAGGAGTCAGAGACAGTGACGACTCTAAAAAAACTCGTGTAGGAGAAAAAACTAGTCAGCTAACCAAAAAGTTATTTTGAAGAATAATAATGTTAAAATTATTATGCGAAAAATAAATAAAATATTAGAAGTGTACTTATCTTTGGACGAAAGTCTGGTCGGTGGTGACAAAATTATCTGCCCCTCGAACTTTTTGACTTGTTGTCATGACAATGGTCGCGGTTGTCGTAGCGACGTTCTTCGCGGCGATTATTATTGCGACCGGTGGTCAGAGCAAGTAGGCCAAACAACTTGGTCGATAGTCCGAGCAGGTCGGTGTCGTCGATCTACCTCCCTTTGTAGCAGGAAAGCAGGTGACGCGTTGTCGACGTGGTTGGAGACGTTGCTGGAGTAGTCGGATTCGTAGCCAGCGTGGTTGGAGCCTCGGCCGACGTCGATGAAGAAGTGATTGGCACAGATCAGATCTACGCCTCCTCCGTGGTCATGGCGACGAAGTCAGAGATGATGGCCATCTTATTCGTCTGGGAAGTTGTACGCACACCTCCTACCTGGCGTGCCACTGTGGACGATAGCTAGTCGGCAGTCTACCTTGAGGTATACCCATGGTAGTAGTTTATCGGCAGACAGGTGCGCAAGCTACAAACTCGATGGTGACGCAAGACATAGACAAGAATTTTATATAGGTTCAGCCGCCGTGTGGACGTAATACCTACGTCCTGCGTCTGATTGTATTGATGTGGGATGTGTTGAATTGTTTATGACTTGTCCTCTAGGGGACCCCTGTCCCTCCTTATATATCGTGAAGGGACAGAGTTACAAGTAAAGTATCCTATTTAGTACAATATCTTATAGCCTTGTGGTGCACGTCGACCAGCGTCGTGCGCCTCACGTCTTCATCTTATGGGCCGGACCACCTCTAATGGTGTGGTCCATATCGATCCATGAGGGTATAGAGGTTTATACCCCCACAAATAGCCTATTTAAAAATTCTACAAACTCACTAGAGCAAAAGGTTAGTAAAAAACAAAGCGAAGTTTTTTGCTCTAGCTCTAAAGGGGTGTTTGCAAGCCACCTATCCAATAATTCTAGTTGATATAATCACTAGGCACACAAGAGCTATATCACTACAAGCTATACTAGTGAACTATGCTACACAATGCAAGACTAACAACTAAACTAGTTACACTACTTTGCGGTAAGTAAATTGAGAGGAAGAGATATTTATACCGCCGTATAGAGGCTGAACCAATCACCAATATATGAATAATGAAGCACCGAGAGAATGTCAATCAAACACAATTGAGATATGATTTTTCTCCCGAGGTTCACGTGCTTGCCGACACGCTACGTCCCCGTTGTGTTGACCAACACTTGGTGGTTCAGCGGCTAAGAGGTATATCATGAACCTCGTTCTCACTGTGACACCGTAAGAACCTACCCACAAGTGAGGTAGCTCAATGACACACACAATCCACTAATGTTGCCTTTGGCTCTTCGTCAGGGTAGGCATGAAAACCCTCACAATTATCGGGAGATGGCCACGAACAGTCACCAACTCGTGCCAATCCTCCTCCGCTGCTCCATGCCATCTAGGTGGTGGCAACCACCAAAAGTAACAAGAAAACTGCAGCCAAATCGATCATCAAGTGCCACTAGATGCAATCACTCAAGAAAATGCACTTGGAATCACTCTCAATCTCACAAAGATATTTAATCTATGAAAGAGATGAGTGGGAGATGTTTGCTTAGGCTCACAAGGATTTCAAGTATGCTACAATATCAAGAGAGTGAGCCCCAAGCTGGCCAACAACTATTTATAAGCCCCTCAAACAAATAGAGTCGTTGGCTCTTTCACTGGGTAGAAAACGAAACCACCGGACGCGCTGTAGGAGACCACCAGACACTAAAACAGAGCGTCTGGTGCTCCAGAAACAGCCACGTGTCCCTTACTTGAATCTCGCGCGTTGAACCCTAACGGTCAAAAACGAACCACCGGACGTGGTCAAGTAGACACCGGACACGTCCGGTGAACACCAGTCACATACGTAGAGAGGTTTGCAAAAACGCAGGAGCACCGGACGCACTAGGTTAGCACCAGATGCTTACTCAGAGAACACTAAAAAACCGTAGGAGCACCGGACGCACGAACAGTGTCCGGCCCCCGTCAGATGCTGAGTGTCTGGTGCTCAGTGTTGGTATAAATTAACTACACCCTAATAATGATTATAATCTGATTATCCTTAAGCGCACAGATATATACTGATAAGCACTTCACCAAGATTAACCTGGTTTTAATATCGAACCCAAAGGAACAGTAGATGATTTATGAATTAGCCTATAAGTTCTTAATCTAAGGAGGTACAAACAATCTAGAAACTATTGATGATGAGGAAATACTAATGTACTCTGGTTCCAATAACCGGTAAACTTTGTATAGTATCGTCTTATCAGGCAAGTAACCCGAATAGGGGAAGAATCAGAGTAATCCCCTATCAGGCACCTATAAGCCTATCAATCTTATCAATGGGAAGTGGACTATAGAGGAATCAATGCAACTATAAAGTCACCTACGTGAACTACCACTGTCCGGCTGATCAGGGGACATTCACAAGCAAACATAGCCCAGACACCACGTCTACGCTACGAATCACTACTCCGACCTAGGAGCTACCCAAATCGTAGTACTCAATATAATATGAGTTGCAAACCAAAGAACGAATACAAACAAGTTGGTTACTTGAATCAGAAGGGTAAATACAAAAGTACCTCAGAACGCGGTTCCGGGTGAGGGAGCCGAATTCCGAAGAATATAGCTCCTGAGGAAGCTCTGACAGGCTGGGACTCCTCCGAATCTCTACTCCTCTACTCTAGCTCTCTCTAATTTATATCTTGATTACTAGCCTAGATCTAGTGGATCTCTATCTAATGCTCTAGCTCTTTATCTCTTGATCTAGCCTCCTCCAGGGGGGGACTTGCCTTCTATTTATAGCCTGGTGGGGTGAACGCGCGTTGTATGATCAAACCGACTTAACAAGCGGTCGAGATGGCTCCTCAGAGGTGGTGGAGGAAGCTTCTAGAAGGGGGAGCAAGCCCTAACCCTTGGGGGCCAATCGGCGCTAGGGTGGGGCCGGCCGGCCCCACCTGGTGGCGGCTGGCTCCCCCTCACGTCGGGTGTCTTCTAGAGTGTTCCTGAATTCTCCGATGTCATCCTTTCGTCGCGGCTACGTTTCGTGACCGATTAGCACTTAAATCCCTCTTTTCAACATTTTCTAGAATAATCCCTAGAAAACACAGAATATACAAAACTCGTGGAAATTGTTAGTGATAACCCTATTCTAGTGGATATTCATTTCTGGTGGAGAAATAAATGCTAATAAATTTTATAAGTTAACAAGTGTCAACAATTACCCCCACACTTAGGCTTTTACTCATCCGAGAAAAAGGTTGGTTTCATCATACTGAGTCAATACTTAATGCATAACTTCGGAATTAGATTATATAAAACTGATCTAGTCATCATGCACTGTGGAAATTTAAAGTGCTTATCATGAATTCTATAGTTATTGCATAGTAGGATAGCTTAAAGTAGATTACTCTCTTCCTTAAATTTTGTCTACTGTAGAGTAAGTGAAGTTCACAAATAAAACATAGCTTCAACCTTCTCTTAATTGTAGGGGCATCAATGGTTGTGATATTAATTTGATGTTTCATAACCAGGGAGGGAAATATCATATTCCTGGATGAGACAAAATTTCACTTCCTTGGCATATTATGTAGGAGGGACCATGAGCTCTCTTTTCTTTCTCTTCTCTCTTTTTTTTGATTGAGGTTCCGAACACTTGTCCCTTTTTATTTCCTCGGATTTCTTTATGAATAGCTCATGCCTCCTTCATAATAGTGCTTAAGGGAGTGTATTATGTTTTTATTTTATGATACTAGGAATATGATCGATCTCTCTACCAAAGTCATAATAATGATATTATTATTTGATTCCAATAAAAAGAGAGGTGAAGCTAATTATTTTTACCTTTTTAAAAGAAAATCTCCAAAGACAAATTTTCAGGAATTGAATACTCATTATTTTGCTAACATAAGCAAACATGAAGTACTTATAAATTTCACAACCATGACTCTAGAAAAGTGTTATACAATTTATTTTTGAAGTCATAGATTAAGTAGTGTTTATTCTACTTTTAAAATATGTAATATGAAGATTTTCGATTCGAATGATGATTCACAGATGAAATATATGCAATTATAATTTAAATAACTCAAACCTGACCGTGACCGAAGCGGAAGCGAGAAAGGAGCGAACAGGGCACCGGCCGGCCCCACCTTTGGGCAGTGTGGGCCACGCTTTGCTGTGCGTCATCTTAGTTTGATTGTATTCCGAATTATGCTACTTTTCAGACTGAATTTCCATTTCGTTATTGCGATGTGCCTCGCCCACACTTATTTTCCTGTATACTTTCCTACACAATATGTGGAGACAAACTCATACAAAAATAGGGAATAGAGTAGATAAAAGATAAGGCACTTTATTTATTCATGATGGTGATAATTGAACAAGCGCTTTAACGATTGAGCTAACGACTGCCCTAGCTCGATGGGCTTTGACCTAAGGAAACTTTTATGAATGGAGTGACCTAACTAACCAAACCTAATGGAATTGTGCCTTATTAATAAGTAACTGAGCAACTACGACTGCCCTTTCTTGTTGAGGCCCTGAATTTCTTCGTGAAGGGCTACAATCTTTGCTTCAAGCTTATCTTTATCACTCCTAAGGCTGCGGATCAACTTGAAACGGATCCCTAGCTGCTTGTCCATGCCCTCAATAAGCTTGTCCCTTCGATTGTTGGACTTCTCCATCCCCCTGACAATGTCAGAGAGGCTTTCAAGTTTTTCATTAAGGGTGCACAAGGTACGAGCTGGCTGCTTGGGAGCTTTCTCCAGTGCTAATGCTGATGTTGCTCTCTTCCTCTTGGGCTTAGGCGGTGGTGCGAGATGCTTGACATAGCACACCTCGTTAGGGTTAGCCCGAATGCCTTGGATAACCAGACGAGCGGTGGTGTACTTGACACACTTGTCGGTTTGGACCGACACTAGCCGCTCATTCTCCCTGGGTTGAAGAAGCAGAGTACCCTTGGGTATAGTGACCTGCTTCTCTTTAGCAATTCCTTGCAGCAATCGCCTTGTAGGAGAAGGATCAGATGGTTCTTGTATGTAGTAGGCTTGATCATAGCGCTGGGGTACTGTGGCGACGAGCTTCGATGGCACAACGGCGAGAGGCTTCGGCTGGGCGATGACGAGGGCTTTTGAGTTGTCAACTGCCTTGTCTGCCATTGCTAATAGATCTAGATTGGACAGCTTCAGGGGAAAGAGGTGGCTGGTTATGGGATACTATTGAGGAGGGTCTAGGTACGTATTTATATGGGTTTTTAGAAGATGTGATGAGGACAGATTCTAGGCTCCACGGGATCTGTATGAAAGAATATCTGATTATGACTGTGCACGAATATCTGTAGGAAGAGTGTAGAAGAACAGGGAACGAGAGTCAGGACAGGGGGCGACAGGGGGGCGCCGACCGGCCCCACTAGGGGCCGACTTCGGGTGCCCTTCTGTGTGGTGCCTTTAGACCTTCCTATTTTCTGTTAAACGTATTTTCAAATAAAATTTCATATTGGAATAAATAGAACTTAATATGGTGGTAATTGGATAAATTCTATTTCATCAATTACTCCTGAATCAAATGGTTCTAAATAAAGTTTAAGTCAGTGTTCATTTACCTTAAATAACGTACTTTCGCTTGATTGTAGAGTTACTGCTCCATGTGGTGATGAATTCACGACGGCGAAGGGTCCTTCCCATTTGTTCCTCAATTTTCTAAGCCTGAATAATTTGAACCTGGAATTAAAAAGTAATACCTTATCTCCTGGTGCAAATTCCTTCATCTTGATCCTCTTGTTGACACCGTTTTCGGACACGTGTCCATGATTGGTGAAGTATAGGCCGGCAAGATAAGATGGTGGTGTTTGATCTACAGGATGAGTTGCCGATGAAGGTGGTTGCCGATGGAGGAAGGGTAGAGCGTGACTAAGTCCATAGGTGATGATGTGTCTATGCCGATGGCTATGACAAGGGAGTCTGCCGATGATATGGAGGGAGAGTCTGGAAGCTGCCGATCGGTTTGAGGAGGTGTCCCAGTTTGTCACGGGGGAGTAGTTTTATGTTTTCCTTAGTTATTTAAATCGTTTTGTGTATGGATTCTGTGTAATTTAGAATTCGAGTTCTAGTCGTATCTGGTTGTAGCTCTTCGAGCAGGGTATAAATATAGACCTTAGGGCTTTGTAATCGGGATCGATCAATCAATAAAACACACGTTTTTACTTATATTTCAAGCATCTACTTTTTCGACGACTTCGTCATACTTTTTCCTTTTCATTACGAGTTCTTAGGAATTTGTCGACTTAAGCTCGGCGTGTTCTCAAGTTCCGCGTGAATACCTCTTGGCTGTGACATCCGGGCGCATCGCTGTTGTTGGGACCAAAGTATTCGAGTTACCACCTTTGCCGATAGTAAGGTCAAATCGGCTGGCACGCCTTAACGTTTGAATCGGGTATTAGCCCTTTGTGTTTACAGATCAGCTTTTGCATCAACACATCTTTTGGCACACCCAGTGGGACAGATTCAAGATCAAGATCAGCATGTCGACTTCTGAGTTTGATCAGGAGAACGTCATCCCCGTGACGGAAGCCAATCTCAAGGATGAGCAGAAGCAAGCTATTGCTAAAGCCATGGAGGATTACAAGCAGCAATACCTGAGGTCCTTCAGCATGAACATGAGTGGCGAAGTGATCCAGAAAGATGCACTGCCGGCACCTCGGTAGGTTACTTTTGAAGCCAATCCTGGTAAACTTCAAGAGATGGTTGATAGTGCTATCAACCGTGCTTTGATCAACCAAGCTGGTGTACTGTCCAATACGGTTTTCAACGCCGTGGCTAGAACTTTCAAGGAAGGACAGTTGCCACCAGATTACGTGGGCCCCTCTCATCATCAGCCAGGGTCACCGGTGGTCACAGCTCCATCGGCTGCTCCAGCCGCTGCGGGTACACAGACTACTATTCCTCCAAGTACGTTGGGAGTTACTAATGCGCAAACCACGCCGATGACGACCAATCCACCGAGTTCAGATGAGCAGATCAAGCTTGCTACAGATCTATTGGCATCAGCAATGTCAGGACCAGTTCCTCCTCCCAACTGGTGGGGTTATGGTATGCCCCCGGAATACTTGAAGACACCTGGCACATCTCAGGCAACCGATATGAGAGGCAAGGCTCCTATGGCATCGGCA
>Ga0182004_10004853_pt1 | contig 10889 bp, 5 predicted proteins | sample Sormic07211540_1_FD_120479 | JGI IMG/M metagenome (GOLD analysis project Ga0182004, IMG submission 120479) | Endophyte microbial communities from Sorghum bicolor roots, Mead, Nebraska, USA - 072115-40_1 MetaG | ecosystem: Host-associated > Plants > Roots > Unclassified | place: USA: Nebraska...
AAATCGTCATTGCGGACGCCCTTAGCATTTATTGGCATGGTGTCAATAATAGCAAACAGGATGTTCATCCTATGGTACCGATAATTAGAAGCCAACACATGTTTCTTCATCCTCTCCAGAGATCGGCTTTTTTCATAAATCATAGCACATTAATATCACCCCTTTTCTATCAATAATAAGAGTTTAATTAGATGGATTGTCCTAAGTTTTGTAACCTGTTCAAATCCAGCTCTCATACAGCTAATAACTTGAACCCCTTTTCTACAACCTACACACTATTTATAAAAATATAATACAATATTTTGTTTCCTTAGGTTGGCGATGTAGGCCCGCATAAGCGGTGCCGCCACCCAGCAATTAGGGCATAGGTCTACTTGTCAGCATCGCAAAATTGGGCCGATCTTTGTTCAATGTAACAACCTAGCTTACAGTGCACTAAAGAGGGTCTAGGCTTTCATGTAAATACAATATTTACTAACCCCTAGAGCGTTTAAAGGCAAGTTGTATCAACTTTTTCTCTACCTTAATACAGAGACGTGCAAACTTTTTGCGTGATCGAGAAAAAAATAATACAATAAGTTCAAAAACTAACTTCAAGTTTAGATTGTAAGCGGACAATAAATCCAAACGCTCTAAATCTAACTTCTAAAGTCTCTAGCCTATTTAGAAGTTAGAACCCGTTTGAATTGTAAAATTTCTAAATGAAAAAGTACAAGAATCAAATGATCCTCCATTTATTTATTGTTCATGGCGTTTGGAACATAGGATTGAGGATATCCTTTCCTCCAAATAAGCACTAAGAGCATTTTGTGATTTTTTTTTAAATCAGTGATCCATAAGCCTAGTTAAAAAATGAAAAATATAGAAATAAATAATGGGTCATGGTTGCTCAGTGGGCTAAAAAGCCCAATTTATACTGTAACCTTATTGGACTGCCATTGGCCTAAATAGGCCCAGGCAGACTACATCCATGCACGGAGTAGTTCGTGGTAGTCGTAGTACCTCCGCCGAACCACGCTGGTCGCGAGTGCGGGAACTCTCTTATATCTTCCATGTGTGGGGTGCAAGATGTTATTATGATAAACGTATCCTTGTGGCAATTCATACACATAAGAAGTTGCTAAGTTGTAAGTCTGTGGAACCTCTGTGTCCTAGTGTGGAACTTCCGTAGCGCGGAACCTCCACAACTAGGTGTGAAACCTCCACAAACGTGCAATCAACATAGATAAACAATACATAGGCATGAATATAATACACTACACGACAAAAAAAACTTGTATGACTCTCTTTTATCTTCTTAGGTTCACGTATCAATCTCTCCCTCCTACACTCTCCTAGTATTTTATACTCCTTTGATATCAGTCTCTAAAGAGGATCTCTCAATCAAAAGGAAGAAGTTATGATAGATAAGTGAGAGTAAGAGGAAGATAAAAGTTCAGCATACAAAGTTAGCGCATTTAGCTCATACATCATTTAGACGACGCTATAAACATTTAACAAACTCATGTCATCGCCACAAGAGGCACCAACTAAATATCTAACTAATTCTGTAATCATCACCGAACAAGCCGACTCGAAATGTTGCATACACATATGAATTTACATTGGTATGTTTCTAAATATCTTGTGAAGGGAAGTATGTATTAGTTAAAACACAATGTCGATACATATGGATTAGTTTCAAGTATTGACTACTCTCTCCAGGTTCCTAAAAGAAGTTATTTCAGTGACATGGTTTTCAAAAACATAACTTTAACTTCTTATTTTGTATAAAATATTAATTATGATATATATTTTTATGAAAGTATTTTGAAGACAAATCTAATTATATAATTTTTATATTTTCAAACTCGATAACTTAAAAATTATTTATGATTTATATTCCAATGTTTGACTGGAGCCTTCCTCAAAACAACTTTTTTTAGGAATTGGTGATAAAGTCATTCAAAACTAATATTACTAAAAATTGAATAAAAAAATGTACTCCTTCCATCCTAAAACTGAGTCTTTTTATCTCACATCCTGAAAAGTCAATTAATCCTAGATTTAACTAAAGATATACAAAAATACATTAATGTTTACGATAACAAATAAACATCATTGAATTATCAAGACATACGCTGTAGGAAATATGTATTCAAAGATACAAATATCTATGTCCTTTCCTATAAATTTAGTTAAAGTTAAATTGATTTGACTTCTTAGAATGCGAGTCATGTATAATTATTTTGGGACCACGGAGGGAGTAGTGAGGAGCATGTTTTATTTAGCTCTCAGCTTCTAATATATAGTGAAATAATTATTGCCTGATTCCTTTCAAATCAAAATACTTAGACCATTTTTAACGGGGTTTTTGTAGAGCATTAAATATGTTGATGTGACACCATATTAATGAAGAGAGAGATGATAAGAGTTTTATGGGAGTGGAGAGAGTTTCACGAGGATAAACTCTTCTACACAATTTCTAAAATATGAATGCATTGAAAACTGGGTCATGAAACTCTCAGTCACTGGGATGGCCTTATAAGACCAATTTCAATGGGCGTTCATGACCTAATTTCCAAAATACTTCTAGTTTCATCTCCATAAAACTACATGTATTCTCATAAAACTCTTATCATCTTTTTTTTATATCAATATAGTACCACATTAGCATATTTAATGTGTATGGGACTCACTGGCTATGTCAATGGGCAAGTCTGCAACGGCATGATGATCTTAAGGATCATCTAGTTTCTGCAGCTAAGCATCTGGAGACGTTAACTTTAGATTTTTTCGGTTCCAACGGCTTGCAAAGATATGTTGGTTTTGTTTAGAAAAATAACTTTTTGTCCAAGTAGCCGTGTGTATGGCTGTACGTGGTTATATCAAACTTTGCTCATTTGCTAGACGTTGTAATAATTGGTCTGATTCTATCTTTGGATAGATAAAGCCGGATTTTATATCTTTTATCTAAAAAATGAGACTAGACTTAAGTACTTCACCACCGAGGATATGAGTGATTTTCACACCGGCGCTGGTTCATCCCGAATCACAAATTCGCGATCCGACGGCCGCCAGTAGCGCAGGCCAAGTCGGGCTCGAGTAATACTGTGGTTCGGACTCAGAATCCAATCTACTCCCGTAGCCTCCGACTCCAAATAAGGGGACGAACGCACCCGACGTCCCTTCTAGTATTACTCCTAGTAAAGTTTCTATCTTGCTCCGCAAACCAGCGCAAACCCTTCCCTGACAGCGGCGGCGACTCCCCAGCGGCGGCGCCATGGTGCTCGAGGTACGACATGCGCCCTGCTGCTGTTTCTCGGTCCGCGAACTCCGATCCCCAACTAATTTCCTCACCGTGGTTTCGCTTTCCCCCTGCAGGCGACGATGATCTGCATAGACAACTCGGAGTGGATGCGGAACGGCGACTACGCCCCGTCGCGGTTCCAGGCGCAGGCCGATGCCGTCAACCTCATCTGCGGCGCCAAGACCCAGGTACCCACCGCCGGTCTCCCCGTCCACCGATCCAATCGATCGCACTTTTGCAGTTTCGTGTGGGTTAGGGTTTCTGAGATTCCGGATCTGATTGCTTCTGGTTGTTGGATGGGTGCAGTCGAACCCGGAGAACACGGTAGGCGTGATGACGATGGCCGGGAAGGGCGTCCGCGTGCTTGTCACTCCCACCAGCGACCTCGGGAAGATCCTCGCCTGTATGCACGGTAAGCTCACATCGATCCCAAAACCTTTGCTTTACTATTGTGCTGAGAGAATTTTACCTATTAGTTTAGGGATTCAGTGCAACTGTTTAAGCTGTCCCATAAGTTGTTAGATCATGATACTTGTAATTTCCTGACCAATTGATGCACAACAATGTACTGTATAGGGTTGGAAGTTGGTGCCGAGGCAAACTTGGCTGCAGCAATCCAGGTTGCTCAGCTTGCACTAAAGCATCGCCAGAACAAGAGGCAGCAGCAGAGGATTATAGCTTTCATCGGAAGGTATGTAGGGGTGGCATAACTTGTATGGCCATTATTAATTCTGTTTGAGTTTAGTTTAATGAGTCTTGTCATGTGTATCAGTCCTGTGAAGTATGACAAGAAAGTTTTGGAGACAATCGGGAAGAAGCTGAAAAAGAACAATGTTGCTCTTGACATTGTTGACTTTGGTGAATCCGATGATGAAAAACCTGAGAAACTGGAAGCATTGATTGCTGCTGTTAACAGCAGTGATAGCAGTCACATTGTTCATGTCCCTCCTGGTGATAATGCCCTCTCTGATGTCCTCCTAAGGTAATTGTGTGCCATGTTACTGGGTTCTAAGTTTTCTTATGCTGCATATATGTTAACCTTATTTTTGTATCTTTAACCAGCACTCCTATATTTACCGGTGAAGAAGGGGGAAGCGGTTTTGCTGCTTCCGCAGCAGCTGCTGCAGCTACTGGAGCATCTGGATTTGAATTTGGTGTGGACCCAAATGTAGATCCAGAATTGGCACTTGCCCTGCGGTTGTCTATGGAAGAAGAGCGGGCAAGGCAAGAGGCTATTGCCAAAAAGGCTGCAGAAGATACTTCTAATACTGAAAACAACAATGCCTCAAGCTCAAACAGCGATTCTGTTATGGCTGAAGCAGAACCTGCCTCAAATGCTGCTGCTGGCGACAAGAAAGAACAGCCAAAGGTATTATCACTGCCCATCAGTTACAAACTAAAAATGCCCTGACCTGCCTCAAATGCTTCAAGTTTTGGTATTTGTATATAATCTCATGAAATACTTTCTGCGATTTCATTTAAATTTGAGAGTGTATTTGCTTACATACTTTCTGGATCGACCATTAAACCTTAGATGATGATCTGCTAGTGATTGTTCTCTATTGATAATTACGTAATCTATTTTTGTCCGTGCTTAAGAAAAATATGGAAGTTTTGGCTTGGAGGTGCATCTTTTCTTGGCACATTTGTACATAATATCTAGTGTTCATTGCTTACCTTGTTAACTAATAAAGTTTTCAATCACAAATTTTACTTAATTTATACAAGTTTAAACTACAATTATATGCAGTACAGTTTATCTTCTGTTGCAATATTGATTATAACGGTTGCAAGTAGCAAAGATCCTTTTCAATTAAAGTGCCTGACTCTGTATCTTCCATTTCTACTATTTGTATTGTATATTATTTATATTAATAGTTAATGTAAATCCAAGTGGACATCAGAGGGCTAACATAACTGTGATCACAGGATGATGACGATCTACTACAGCAGGCACTTGCAATGTCAATGGAGGGTGGTGCTTCAGGATCTGCAGCTGTGACTGACTCTGCTATGGCAGAAGCTGGTGCAGTTGACCCTGACTTGGCATTGGGTGTGTTTTCTCTTCTTATGTTTGCAGCCTTAACAATTCTAGCACATACAATATTAGTTGTTATCAATTAATTCTGGTAGTGGCAAATGAAAAACCACTGCTTTCTAGTGTTTGCATGCAAACATGGATGTTTAACACTTCTTGCTCCAATATGAAACATATAAACAACCAACATCTTCAGTAGTTGTTCCTCCCAGCATTAACTTAAACATAAGCATTTTTATCATGGGTAGTATTGATCAGTAGTTCAGTGTAGTCATCAGAAATCACCAAGTTGAAAAAGCAACCATCTAGCGGATTAGTGATATGTTCCCAGGGCCCACACCTCATCCTAATATCAGATGATCCCCAAACACTTCTCTCTTTTTATGGCACCAAACTATTTTTCCTTTGTGACTTCATTTCATTCCCCACACCTCATCCTAATATCAGTTGATCCCCAAACACTTCTCTCTTTTTATGGCACCAAACTATTTTTCCTTTGGGAGTTCATTTCATTCCTATACATTTCTAAGTTCTATTAGCACCCAATCTGCCTTTTGCCCATAGGCAAACCCTCTTGAACATAACTCATTAAGGAACATTGTTATATATATTCTGGCTGTCCAGTAGATCGTATATTCAACATCACATCTTCACATTACTCAAGAATGTTGCTTATTGATTTTCTTCGTTTCACTTGCTTTCTTTTGTATTGATACCTATAGTATTACATTCTCATTTCTTTTATCAACCTCATTCTCTAATATTCCCATACTCTGATTGTTTATATGCAGCTCTTCAAATGTCTGTCCAGGATGCAAACATGTCCAGTGACACTGATATGAGTAAGGTGTTTGAAGACAGAACGTTTGTGTCATCTATCCTTAATTCGGTATGTATTATTCTTAAACTAATGTGACATACATGTACATTTTTAGCTGCTGTTTCAATAATTTATTGGTCCTTTTTATGTGTGAGATAACAGCTTCCTGGTGTTGATCCCAATGATCCATCTGTTAAAGATTTGCTGGCATCATTGCACAGCCAGGGAGAGGTATGTTCTTTTTTGGTTACTCTGAAGGTCTGCCAGTATTGTGATCCAATGAAATTCATGTTGCCTCTAGATGATAGCATTGTTTGGCTTCACCTTTACTAATACTAAATAAGAATATATATTATCTGTCAGCAAATCTTCATAAAAATATGCACAGCTAGTATATGCAAGCAATGGCTACACACAGATACAAAAAATCATTGCAAGATTTAAGTAACTAAGCCCCTGCTTGGATCCATAGAGCTAATAGTTAGCTGAATTAGCTCCTTGGATCCAAACAGGTCTAGTTTATAGTTTAGCTAACTGTTAGCTGAATACCCCATCTAACAACTATTTCACTAGGACCAAACCTTCTAAGGCCTTGTTTAGATGCGAAAATATTTTGGATTTTGCTACTGTAGCACTTTTGTTTGTTTGTGACAAGTATTGTCCAATCATAAACTAACTAGGGTCAAAAGATTCGTCTCGCGATTTACAGGCAAACTGTGTAATTAATTTTTATTTTCGTTTATATTTAATGCTTCATACATATGCCGCAAGATTCGATGTGACGAGGAATCTTGAAAACTTTTTGGTTTTCGGGGTGAACTAAACAAGGCCTAATAGCAGCTAATATATTAGTTAGCCAATAGCTATTAGCAGCTAATGGGCCCAAACAGGTCCTAAGGCCCATGTTCAGCCCCAGCTCTGAGCTCCACCTATCTGGAGTTTGTATGCTCTGATGAAGGACTTTGATTCTGTCTTCTCTGTAGAATAGAAAGAAAACAGCTCAGCTAAGCAACCCACGTGTAATCACAGCTCTAGGATCCACAGATTTCTGAGCTCTGCCAGCAATGGCTCTGCTGTTTAAGATAGCATATGGAGTTCTTTATGGTCCACAAGCACATTTGGTCTTGTGGAATGGAAATAGTAGCACATTACCAGGTGAGAGCACACGAATACCTTAGAAAGCGGCACTGGGTCAAATTGTTCGTGTACCCATTTGTGGTCTGCATACAAATACCTTAGAAAACGGTACTGGGTCAAATTGTCGTGTACCCATTTGTGGTCTGCATACACTGGTTTGGTGAAAATTAAATATGTTCAAAGCAGTAAACCCCCAGTTCACATGAACTACTATCCTGTAATGTGATGAATCTTGACTGGTCTGGTAATGTATGTATGTGGAAATATGATGGTTTCTTTATTTCTCTTTTTAAACAGCAAGAGAAGAAGGAAGACAAGTCCGACAAAACAGAAGATGAGAAGAACTGATGTAGCCATGTTCATGCTTCCATGTAAGAGTTCATTATTCCATATCTATCTATATCTATCTACATCCACTGTTGAAATGCATATTCAGCATAGTTTGTTCAGCTCTCATCTGCTGTTTCAATGCTGATTTAAAAGAGCTGTTTGATTTGATTTTAAGTAAAAGTACTTTAGGGAATATACAAATACGAACGAATAGCGTTATTCATTACACTGCAGTGCCATGATTTCCTTGAAGTCTGCAATCTTTGGGTAGTGAAGGCACATAAGTCAATTTATGGTTGACTCTGTTTAGTGATAGTGTGATCAGTGGCTATCATTCCTCTTGCTCTAGCTCCTCAGAAAGCAGGAAATTAACATCTCTTTCTGACTTTGCAGGCGCACAAAGAAATTGAAGATCGGTCTCCGTTGGCTGCGTTTACTCTCTTGGATTCGTGGAATTTACTTATCCTCATGTAACAATGCTTTGATTATAACTTAATGCGGAGGGAATTTGTATTATGACCGCAACAATCTTCTCTCCATATATGTTCAAGTGATTTTCGTGTTTCAAGCCCTCTTTGCCTTGTGTTTATTTGAAGCGAAAACTGGTCATTCGTTCTCGTGTAAGCCGATCTGGTTGGTTATAAGCTGCTGACCTAGAATTTTACAGCGAGTAGGGAGGCGACTGGCATCTAACGTATCTGTATTCTGTAGTTTGTGCGCTAGCCATTTGCATTCACGTACAGCGAGTGATACACAGTGGCACTTGCGTAGAAGATGCTAGGCAACTGAGGCTATATTCTTCCTAATGGTTAGATAGTTTTGCATTAAAAAATATCCTAGCTTGTCTAATTGGATACCTAAATATAAAAAAAGTTGTTGGAGCACAGAAAGATATAAACAATTTTTATTTAAATGATTTTTCGTATGATGGTTTAGAGAGTTTTAGAAAGACTCTTGGAGATGTTTTAAGGCTGCAGTATCGAATCTAATTTAGATTAGGTTGAGTAGTTTTGCCAAATAGATGATGGCAGTGTTTTTGTTCTAATGATAATGATTTGTTCTCTCAGTTGATTGAACTAGTTCTCTAATTTAGGTTAGGTTGGGTAGTCTTGCCAAATAGATGATGGCAGTGTTTTAGTTCTAATGATTTGTTCTCTCAGTTGATTGAACTATTACCTATTGTGGCGGCTGAGTGGATATGGTGACGGTAGTTTCAGCTGTCGGGCCACACGCATTAATAAATACATTTATCTCGTGAGAAGAGGTTAGATATAACGACGATTTTGCTTTTGGTGGAATGCCACGGTGCAAACTAGACAGGAGGCGGCTGAAATAAAATATGATCCTTCCGATCTTGAATTTCTTGGTCTATCGGCCTATCGCACTTCGTACACAAATTTGCTTTTGGTCTTCTTTAGATGTGAATTTTTTTTAGATTTTACTACCGTAATATTTTTGTTTATTTATGGCAAATATTGTCCAATCATAGACTATAACTAGGGTCAAAAGATTCGTCTTGCGATTTACCGCCAAACTGTGTAATTAGTTTTGTTTTCGTTTATATTTAGTGCTTACCGCAAGATTCAATGTGACGAAGAATCTTGAAAACTTTTTGAATTTCGGTGGGAACTAAACAAGGCCTTTATAATGTGTGTTTCGGCACGATCACAGACCTGTTTCGTGACTCCGCAATCTCTAGCCCTCAATTGTGACTTGTGAGCCAAAGACCGACGACACTTGGGGCCAAAGACGGACCTTTCTGAGCTTGCCGCTGCTGATCTTCGGGCGGTGAAGAATACTGGCTCTTGAAAGTCAGGTCGCTATCGACATTCAACCATGGCACGTTGCAGCCACACACCTGCCCTCCTACCTCAATGTCCTTTTGATTCCCTTGTGATCACTGGAGTGCGCCACTGACAGGAAGGCTTGTCGCATATCCCTCGTCAGTCTCCTCCCCGCCGCGGCGGATCCACGCAACGATGTGCTGCGCCTGTCAGCCACTCGCCCACAAAAGCCCCTCTCTTCCATCGCTTTCTTTCTGGTGCGTGGTGCCGGTCCACTGGCGTTCTGATCGTCGTCGTCTCGCGCGTGCAGACCGGCGTGTCGCCCCATGAGCCATGAGGCCATGGAAGTGGAACCCAGCCTCTCTAAACTCTAGTCGTTGGCGCAAGGACGAGAACAGGTCGGGGATAAGCTGTCGTGTTTGGCGGGGTTTCCTCGTCGGCAGAAGCAGATATCGCTCGCACGTCGGGGGCTGATCACCCATTCCACCCGTGCACTGCTGTCGATAAAATTCTTCAGCGACAGCTCTTGATTTTTTTTTGCGTCAGACAGATGTCGACGTCGTCGTTGTGTAGATAATGGGGTCTACTAATACTCCCCCGTCAGGCTACAGCTCTTTGGTTTGTTGAAGGGACGCGGCGCTCTGTTTGCGTGGAACGAGTGTACATCGTCGCTCAATCATTGCCGAACTGAGGCCAGCAAATTGCAAAGGGGAGTTATGATAGCAAGTTGGTAGCGAGACGGAGAGAAAACAGTACTGGTTGATGTCGATCTCAACTTTAAGCTCCGCAAAACTGCGTTTTGTAGGATGCGTTTCCCTTTTATTTTTATTATTATTTCCCACCAGTAAGCAACCTCCATTTATTCTTAGGCCTCTTTGGAACAAATACGAGCTTGTTTGGACACAAATAGTTTACATAAATCAGTTCAATTTTATAGGGAAAAAAACATAGAATTCAAGAAAGGCAGAAAACTTCTTTATGAAGCTTTTTGAAACAAATGATTGAGTTCCTGCAAATCCTTTAGGAATTCTGTGTTGTTACTGAGCTCTATCCAAACATTCTTCCTACATTTTCTTTTGTTTTCTCAATCATATGAATCAAGATGTGTTAGTGTATTCTGTTTCTACATTTTTTTTTTCTATTATTCCTGCATTTCTACAATCTACTCAGGTTCCAAAGAGGTTCATGTGTGCCGGATGCTCTTCTTTTTTACCATTCCGCTTCTGTAACATCAACATACTCCTACGGAGTAGATGCTGGAGTAGCCTACAGCGGAGGGCTCATGATCACCCTTAGCTTCTCTGAACGGTTTATAACCGCACAGCCTCGGTCCTCAGTCCCCCAAAGCTTGAGCACGTCTACGGGCTAAAAAGAAGTGGTCATGACACGGCTCTCGTCCTACGGCAATTAGGGCTATCTTACCTAGCGTCATCATCCGCCCGGGCGATTTATGATTTCTACGCCGTGCTTATCTTCACAGCAAAAAAAAAA
>Ga0182004_10004854_pt1 | contig 10889 bp, 8 predicted proteins | sample Sormic07211540_1_FD_120479 | JGI IMG/M metagenome (GOLD analysis project Ga0182004, IMG submission 120479) | Endophyte microbial communities from Sorghum bicolor roots, Mead, Nebraska, USA - 072115-40_1 MetaG | ecosystem: Host-associated > Plants > Roots > Unclassified | place: USA: Nebraska...
AAGGAAATAGAAACGTTCTAATTTCACTACTGAAATAATATTGACGAGATAGAAAGTAATAGAGGAAAGAATACGACTTGATGAGGAAACAAGGAGTTTCTGTGAATCGCACTGCCCAAATAATAGAACATTAACAAAAAAAATAGTAGCAGGATTTGCATAGAAACAAAAATATTATTGGGTATATATATATATATATATATCGTCAAATCATATCCATAAGAATGCGAGAGTTTCCTCAAAAAATAAGAATGCGAGAGAGAAAACGATTACAGAACACCATGAAATAAAAAAACATTACAGAAAACGATGCAATAACAGGCTAAAGATTAAAAGTTACGTCATAAGAACGTACTCATAGAGTAGCTAGCGTGCAGGTGAGAGCAACTCTTGTCAAAATCAAAATAGGTAGAGCAATGAACAGGGGAGGCTCTGCGGAAGATATTGGATGTTGAATTTTATGGAAAAGTCCCTTTTGTATTATTATATTTTCATACTTTCGTGCCGGCTTTAGACATATAAGTCCTGTTTGTATCGGCTTTTATCCTGCTTCTACCAGCGAAAAGTCAACCTAGCTGTTGAGCTAGCGTTTGAAAAGCTACAAAACTAGCTTTTGAGGAAATAAAGCAAAAGCCGGAAAAACATATTCGGACTCCTTAGAAGTTTTTCTAGCTTTTAATGTACTATAAGAAACTTAATTTATTATGAAAATAGAAAAAAAACAACAACCATAAGTCAAAAGCAAAAAAAAGCCAGCTTAACCAAAAGCCCAAAATTTAGGGGGTGCTTGGAACTACTTAGTGCCACGTTTATCAGTTCCGCTCCATATTCTTTAGCCAAATAATTTTAGCTCCATGCACTCTATTCGAGAAAAAAAGTATGAGAGCATCTAAGAAGTGCTCTACAAACTCTAGTTTTTTGTGAAACAACTCCATGGTGAAGTTTGTGGAATATAGTTTATGAAAGCAGTCCTAAACACCCTCTTACATCTCAAACAAATAGGTGAGATGATGAGTGTGAAGACTGACAGTCACGAACTAATCCTATTTTGAAATATTTGTTATAACAAGGTTCACCTAGACTATTTCCGGTATACTAGTGATTGTTGAGTCAACAAATGAGAGCTACTCCTTCTATCATGTAATATAATATATTTTAGCATTCAAAATTTATTCTCAAATATAATGCATTCTAAGTATAAAAACCAGTTTTGTTAATATTTTTTATTTATCAACTAATTACCATTAATCATATTGATGATAGGGACTAATTAAAAAATAAAATGAGGGTACATACGTTTTTTATAATCTCTTAAAATTTCTAAATGCACTATATTATAGGACAAAGAGTATATAGATCAGGGGCGGATCTACAGTAGTAGCATGGGGGTACAGCTGTCTTCCCAAAATTTTTTGAAAAACATCTAGTATATATACCCTTTGATAACATATACATATATAATATATTGTTATATATAATTGCTAGTCTGCTCAGCCTATACAACAGCCTCAACACTCTACATTCATAACTATTTTATCATCGTTTAGTAATCTAATTATGTTATGTCCATGTTGATAAACTATATTATTTGTATCCGTACCTCTATAATTAAAATCCTAAATCCGCCACTGATATAGATGCATCTCCTTATTAATGAAAGACCCTGAAACTGTGAAACATATGGCAACTCCCAGTCATCTATAGTATTTTCAGTACAGTAAATTAGGATTTGATGCTTTTTTGTTCATAATATAGCTGTTATGTGTGGACTATTGGCTGTCTGAAGTCGCAGTCTAACCAGTGTGCACGATGATGAATTGATGATGCCTTGCCCGCGAGGAAACGGACATGTTCCTGGCCATCATGCAAGCGTTCCGTTCATCCACGATCCGCTGGCCGCTGCACCAAACCCACGGGCGTTTTGAATGGTTGTGGATCAACACCTGCTAGGTCCGTTCTTTTCTACTGATGCTATACAAAAGATATATATTTTTTTTTAAAAAAAAAGACTCCCTAATTAACATGAATGGATATTTTTGAATGTCACCTCTATAAAAAACAAGAGTAGCAAAATAGTAATTGACTGCCATCAAAACGTCTACCAGTTTTAATTCTATTGTGCCTCTGGAGTCAGAAACAATCAACAAAGCTATCTGCAGTAAAAACTGGGACATAACAAAAAGGTAAACAATATCGTAATTTTATGAGATTTAAATTATCCTTCTAGAGAAACACAACAGTATTGATTTCATCATTAGTATTATAGGAACATACAAAGTTGATCCAATACAATATGAGATGGCATATAGTGAAAGTGACGACTTAGCAAAGCTTTCGTATTTTGCAAATAAAAATTAACATGAGTATACAAAGTACCAATGTAATACAAAAAATCATCTTCCATCTCATACATATGTTCTCTGACCACTCCATGTCCCATGGCTGGGTTACCACACCCATTAGTGAAGTACTGATAGAACAAATGGAGTACTATACAAGCGTATGGTGCATTTTTTAATCTAGTTCTAACCTTCGATGGCTATGGAGTTTCCAACGCAAACCGATTTGTCCAACTTATTATTTTTTGTTCACTTCTCTTGAAATTCTCTGATTCAGGAATGATATAAAGGTTGATGTACCTGCAACAATCCTGTACCACTTAGAAACTGATACTGGGATATATAGTTTGTTTGAGCAATCTCAAATAACAATTCTCCATCAAATTCCGAGCTCTTGAACCCCATAATAATTATTCAAGTATTAAATAGTGCCTCTTCTATATGAAATGGGCATAAATATTCAAATATTAATGAAACAATTAAGTTCTATCAGTAAAGTGTCAAAGAAATTTTCATTAATATATATGGCTATGAGATGGGCAGATGGCATAATAGAACTTAATGTACCTATGAAGCTGAAATGCAACATATTAGCAACAAGACATGATTCACTTATGAAAACAAGTACTTAGGTATATCAAGCCATTAACTTCTTTGTGAAGAATTTGGAAACATATAAGGACGCAAACCTTTGGGTGCTTACGGTCATAATGAATCCAAGGAGAGAACGGCAGTAGATTAATGCTCAAGACATGGAGTTTTGTTGCAATTTAGTCTTCTTTCTCGTAGCAGCAACCTTGAGGCTGCCCTTAGTCTAGCAGTCAGTTGCTTGCAACCTGCAGTGACATTTTGTCATGCACCTTGCCTGCATGCCCTCCTCTCTGCTATGATAGTTGACATCAGAGAGCTTCCGGGTCTCCTGCTATTCCCATCGGGCCTTTGATGCATCTCATATTCAGTCTCGAGCCGATGCAAGTGGCACACAGAAACGAAACGAGGAGATGCCGAGAGAGGAAGGTGGGTAGCTGCCATGCACGCAGATGCGCCAGCGACTTGGAGGCAGCCAAGGCCACGACCATATCAGTATGGTTGCCTTTGGCAATGTGCTATGCTCTGGCCTTGGACACCGCCGGGGACGGCCAGGTCGATCGAGCGCGGTTGCGCCGCGCGCCTGCGAGCCGCGAGTGACGCGGCAGGCGAACAGTGGAGACCGGCATCTTCGCGAGGCTCCGGGGAGACATCCGTGTCATGGGGTGCTCTGCTCGCCGCGACGCCTCGTCGGTGGGTGGCGTCCGAGCTTGTGGGGCGGCGGTCCGGTGTGGTCATCGCTTACGGCCCTGCCAGCCGCTCGCTCGACCGGGACGAGCCCGAGAAGGTTCTCGAGGTCTCGGGTCGACTGAGAAGCGGGCAAAGATCCGAACCCGATCCAAATCTGATGGTTGATGTTGCGTGCTGGCTGGATCCTACGGTTATCGGTTTAACGGGCGACGCGGCCCGATCCGTTAGCCTGCTTTTGGTGCAGGATTCGTTTATAGAGAAGATTTGTTTTTTTATTTTAAATTAGACTAGCAAAGATGCCGGTGCATTGCAATAATACGTAAAACTTGTTATGCGGCTATCTAAACCTTCCCATGTAGTGATTATAATAGAGCTAGCTAGCTATATCTTTGTTGGATTTAATTAGATTTTGTCTATCTTTATAGTATCAATTAATTTAAAATAAAATAAATTTCAAGGCCCATAATAAGATGTGATATAGGTGCAACAAAGGATTAGTTCACTATAAAAAAAATTCTTTGGAGATTAACAACTCACTTAGGTTGTTATTGTTGACATCTACTGTGAGATTAATACTGGTGGAATGCAAGTCACATGCCTGAGCGTGCACTGTCGTAATGTCCAACTCTAAATTATAACCGACATAATACTCGCTGAGGATACACACTATGGAGACTGACGGACCAAGAGAAGCACTCTCTCTTTGTATATGATTTAGAAGTCATTTAGGACAACGACACGGTCTCAAAAATACAACTTTAATCTCTTATTTTTATAAAAATATTTAGAAAAAAATAGTATATGTATATTTTTTATGAAAATATTTTGAAGACAAATCTATTTATATAATTTTCACACTTGCAAACTGAACAATTTGAAAGTTAATGATGATTTATATTTTCAATATTTTACCTAAACTTTGTCCAAAACAATTTCTAAATCCTATACAGAGAGAGTACAAGTGAGGGACAAACGGAAGAACGAGAATGACGAGCATTTTTTTTATAAGTATTTAAATCAGATTTCAATTTGATATGTTACATTAGTTGTTTTTTATTCAGAAAACTTTCTATTTGCATTTACTTTTCTTTTTCCCTTTTTAATTCACGATATATGTCTTTTTTTATTGGTTCAAAATGCGAACGAGAACTGATGCTAGCTGCGAGAGGGAAAATTTCTTAGGGATAAAGGTGTTAAAAATTTAACAGGTACTATGACTCTTTTATTTTATTTAGCAATTAGTGTCCATTTATGGACTAGTTATGCTCAAAAGATTTGTCTCGCAAATTACTCTCTAGCTATGTTTTTAGTTTCGTAAGTAGCCTATTTAATACTTCATATATGTATCCAAATATTCAATGGGATGAGAGTTAAAGTTTAATGATGCAAACTAAACACAGGCTTAAAGCAGTAAGGCGAGAGGGATATCTTTTGCAAAAAAAAAAGGTAAAATAAAAATAAAAATAATTAAAATGAAGATGGCAGAGTTGGGCGCAGGGAGAATGGGCCATGGCCCTAGTGCCAGCGTTGAAACACACAGAAACGCAAATGCAGCCCAAGCCCATAAGAAGGCCACGGCCATGGGGCCCACGGCACCACAGCGAACCCCTTCCACGGGCACGGCGGCGGGCGCCGCGCCGGCTCTGCCCCGTCCCGCGTCCTCCTCTCGACCGTCCCTGCTAGCCGCCGACGTTCTGCGTCACCGCTCTGGCCTCCACCACGCGATGCCAAGCCCGTCTTCCGCCCCGCGGCCGTCCGCCGAGCACGCCGCGCTGCATTGGCCGCGGCCCGGCCGGCGTGCACTGGCAAGGCAGAAGCGCCGCCACCTCGACAGGCGCGCGGCGACTAAGTGGATTCGAGACTCAACTTCAAGTAAGTAAGTGGATCCCAACACGAAATCACCAAGAATTAGCGGGTCTGGACTCTGGATAGTAATCACTCGCAGACTCAGAGTCTGAAATCATTTTGAGCCGTGTGTGCGGCATCTTCTTGTAGAGCTAGCTAACTACTTTGATGAACCGTGTGTCTGTAGTCCACGTCGTTTTGGTCAAAATTGGCAGCAGCCATTACCCCGGTGGAAGCCTCGAGATTGACATCATGGCATGAGCGGGGGCCGCCGTTGGAATTGGAACGGAAGGGAAGCCTACCTCACCATCGCTGAAATGCATGGCAAGTGGCCGGGACCGGGAGATGCTTTGGATTAGCTTGGCTGCATCATGTATAGAGTCGCTGTCTCCGACCAAAGTTGACTTGAGGCCCGCCACCGGCAGACTAGCCCGAGGTTTCTCCGGTGATACCACCATTGTTGAGCCTAGAGTCTAGAAAGGGAGCTCGTGGTTGCACACTTGCACTGCCACTAGCAAGTTAAATATAGTTAAAAGTTATAGCACACATGGTTTTCGGTAGTGCTGTCCTAATCAGCAATCTCAGTTTTAACAACATGTCCCGCCGTGTGTCGAGCTCAAACTATCTCCCATCTTTATATATATAGTAACATCGGAGCAGAACATCACCCCCCACACTTATTTGCTATTTCTTCATCCATCCATAAAAACATATTCAGTCAGTCAGGCTTGCTCTCTGTTCTTCAGTTCAGGCATCCTCTTCACCATCCATATGCCTACCCTCAGCGCATTACTCTTTTGGCTTCTCCTAACGTTCTCCTCCCTGCACGCTCCCGTTTCATGTTCCACTGCAACTCCAAATGATGATACTCTCGCGGTAGGCGAATCGCTTGCCGTTGGCGATAAGCTCATCTCCAGAAACGGCAAGTTCGCGCTCGGGTTCTTCCAGCCAGGCTCAGCCATCATCAGTAAGTACAGAACCACCACCTCCACTGGCTGGTACCTTGGCATATGGTACAATATGATCCCAGTCTTTACCACCGTATGGGTCGCTAACCGGGACACGCCAATCAGCGATCCTGTGGTCAACCTAACAGTGCTGAAAATCTCAGCAGATGGTAATCTTGTCATCTCAACCCAAAATGCCACTGAACCCATAATTTGGGCCACTCACGTTGTCAATAGGACACAAACAAGTATAGCAAACACTACCGCTGTTCTCTTGAACAGCGGGAACTTTGCCCTCATGGAAACCTCATCTAATGCAGTTCCGTTGTGGCAGAGCTTTGACTACCCAACAGATGTTTTTCTTCCTGGTGCCAAGTTTGGCCGGAATAAGGTCACTGGTCTGAATCGTCAGTTCACCTCAAACAGGAGCCTGATTGATCCGGGTCTTGGCTCATATAACATTGAACTTGACACCAATGGGGGAATGCTTCTAAGTAGCCGTAGCCCATACTTAGTGTATTGGTCTTGGTCAGGGAGTTCATCAGCCCCTAAACTTCTACCACTACTCATAACGATCTTGGACATGAATCCACTGACCAAAGGATTGATTAGCGCTGCATTTGTTGATAACAATGAAGAGGTATACTACACATACACGTTACTGAATGAATCATCTTTGGTATATGCGTTGCTAGACATCTCTGGTCAACTCAAGCTGATTGTTTGGTCGCAAGCCACACAATCTTGGCAAACACCATATGCCCAACCTGCTGTTCCCTGCACTGCTTATGCTACATGTGGACCTTTCACGGTCTGCAACAGCAAGGCGGACCCGTTCTGTAATTGTATGGATAACTTCTCTCAGAAATCACCTCATGATTGGGAACTTGATGACCGAACAGGTGGATGCACCAGAAATAACCCCTTAGTTTGTAATACGAAGGAAAACACAACAACTTCATCAGACATGTTCCAGCCCATAACCCGTGTTAAACTGCCCTATAACCCCCAGAGCATAGAAGATGCTACCACTGGGGCCAAATGCGCAGAGGCTTGTCTCAGTGACTGCTCCTGCACTGCTTATTCCTATAACAGTAGCAGATGCCTTATTTGGCATGGGGAATTGCTCAATGTAAATGAGAATGATGACATTGATAATTCCTCAGAAGATGTTCTTTACCTTCGCCTATCTGCACAAGATTTTCATGGCGTGAGAAAAAGCAAAAGAAAATCAATCATTGGAGCCGTTACTGCTGCAGTCGTTATTAGTTTTGGGTTGTTAATGCTCATGCTGCTGTCAGTGATTTTGAGGAACAAATTCAAGTGTTTTGGTGGACAGTTGTACAGCAGTCAAGATTGTGGTGGCGGAATTGTAGCCTTTAGATACACTGATTTAAGTCATGCTACTAAAAATTTCTCGGAAATGTTGGGAGGTGGTGGTTTTGGTTCTGTGTTCAAGGGGGTGTTAAGTGACTCGACTCCTATTGCAGTGAAAAGGCTTGATGGTGCTCGTCAGGGAGAGAAGCAATTCAGAGCTGAGGTGGGCTCGATTGGAAAGATCCAACATATTAACCTTGTCAAATTGATTGGTTTCTGCAGTGAAGGTGATAAGAGGCTACTTGTATATGAACACATGTCAAATGGGTCTCTTGATGCCCATCTATTTCAGAGCAATTCTACTGTCCTAAGTTGGAGCACTAGGCATCAAATAGCCATAGGAGTTGCAAGAGGATTGTCCTACTTGCATCAGAGTTGCTGTGAATGCATCATACACTGTGATGTTAAGCCAGAAAACATACTTCTGGATTCATCATATGTTCCTAAAATTGCAGACTTTGGGATGGCAGCAATTGTAGGAAGGGATTTTAGCCGAGTTCTGACCACATTTAGAGGAACCGCAGGGTATCTTGCCCCAGAGTGGCTTAGTGGTGTCGCTATTACACCAAAAGTTGATGTCTACAGCTTCGGTATGGTACTGCTGGAAATCATTTCAGGAAGGAGGAATTCACCTAATCAAGTATACACTAGCAACAGCAACCATGTTGATTTTTTCCCTGTACTAGCTGTCAGCAAGCTTCATGAGGGAGATGTGACCAGTTTGGTGGATCCACAATTAAATGGTGATTTTAATTTCGAAGACGCTAAAAGGCTTTGCAAAGTTGCATGTTGGTGCATCCAAGATGACGAGTGTGGTCGGCCAACAATGGGTGAAGTTGTCCAAGTTCTTGAGGGCTTACAAGAGCTTCTTGATATGCCTCCGATGCCAAGACTACTTGCAGCTCTAACTGAATGCTCTGATGCATTTTCAATGTATAGTAATTCATAAATGCATCATAGTCAGTGTTCCTTTTTTTATAGCGGAAGTTAAGATTTGTAATATGGATTAGGAGGAATAAAGCAATGCAAGCTTGCAATTAAATATGGGAATATTTAAATGGCTAAATTTTGCGTATGATGCATGTGGGTTTCTCGCTTTCTTATTACTTCTTTTATAATGACCCCAATTATGGCAGGATAAAATAATGTGTTTATTTGTTTGTTTCATGGGCAGTTGACGCATATCGATCTTTAAATTTAAGGAAGAAGATATGCCACTTTTACATCCTGCTTTACAGAGATCTTACTTCTAGGTTGCTTATTGAAATTTGCCATAAGTTAATTAGATTGTCTGTTGTAACTTGTATGACATTTAGGAGCGCTACCGTCTATTTCTTCCTAATATGCTCTATTTCTTCCTAATATGTTCCCTTTATCTGGCATGTTCTTTAGATATGTCAGTGCTGCTACCAAATTAAGAAATTCTTGATTCCAATTGGTTTGACCGAGCAAAATTTGAAACATTACTTCATTCCATCCATTCTCCCAACCTGTTCACTGTTTACCTCTGAAGGAAAAGTTTTATGCCTATTCTTCTACCAAGCTAAGAAGCATCAAAATATGTTAAGAGGTGTGGTACACAATATTTGAAGTGCCCACATCATGGTAGTGTATAAATACAAGTTGTCATGCATACTGTGCCACCTCGTGATGAAGTTTATTCTGCTGACTCATCAGTGAGCAGAAAGGCCAGAGGACACAATATATGCCTGAAGCCCTGAATGAAGACAAGTTGCCTTTTTAAGCTTGTTTAGAAAATCCAATCCCTAAAGACACCTAAATATTAGGTGAAATGCTTGAATTGTCTGATAGAGATGCACCCAAAGTGACCATCACTCCTGGTACTAGCAGTAAAAAGATGGTTGGAAGACTTGGAGTTACTGTGAAGATTATTCAAGTCAAGTGGGTACAAACATTGGCTATGAGTTAGATTATATACTGTGATTTGTGAGCAAAAAGAAACTGGAGTTAATTACTGATGTTTACACTAAGAATAAAACTTGTATAAGAGTAATTTCTCTATTTCTGCAGATTGTAAGGAATGCACAAACAAGATACGAATTGTTTGGTTGGTGGGAGTTCCATCATACATTCAGGCTTAATTTATTATTTTAGATAAAATATATGCTATTCATTTATTTTGTTTGCACTATTTATGGATCTGCTGATGATTCACTGTCTCAAGAACTTGAGTTTTATAATGTATAAAAAAACTTTTCACTAGTAATACATCGACTTGATACAAAGCCTTGAAACAGAACCTCTGGCCTCTGCTCAGAGGTTACCTTTATTTTAATGGATCAGGAGCTTACATAGATTGGCAACTGAGCTCACATGTTTTCTGACGGCTTGGAATCAAGTGCATCAAAATCATACTGTACTGCTCTTAAAATGAATCATGGTTCAAGTCATCAGGTCAGGAGACCTTGTTAGTACCAAGTAGCAGTGAAATTTTTTGTTTTGGGGCAGCGAGAGAGATGGAATCTTATTATACTAGTCTCTTCGGCTGCAACATTGGTGGTTACCCCTTCCGATATCTAGGGATCCCAATGCACCATAGACAGCTCCTGAACTCTGAGTGGAGAAAAGTTGAAGATCGTTTTCAACAAAAATTATCTTGTTGGAAAGCGAAAAACCTGTCTTATGGGGGAAGACTAGTTCTGCTTAACTCCGTTTTAAGCAGTCTATCCATGTTTATGATGTCCTTCTTCGAGATTCCTAAAGGAGTTCTAAAGAATCTTGATCATTTTAGATCAAGATTCTTCTGGCAAGGCTCCTCAGATAAACAGAAATATAGACTTGCCAAATGGGACATCTTATGTCGTCCAAAGGACCAAGGGGGTTAGGTATCTTAGATTTACAACTACATAATAAATGCCTATTGGCAAAGTGGTTGGTAAATCTACTAAATTCTGAGGGCACCTGGCAGACCCTCTTAACAAATAAATACCTAAGTTCGAAAACCCTTACCCAAGTGACGGCCAAACCCAATGATTCTCATTTTTGGAGAGGGCTTATGCGAATAAAAGATGAGGTTCTCTCCAAAGGTTCTTTCATTATTAAAGATGGGACCAAGACGAGATTCTGGGATGATACATGGGTA
>Ga0182004_10004855_pt1 | contig 10888 bp, 7 predicted proteins | sample Sormic07211540_1_FD_120479 | JGI IMG/M metagenome (GOLD analysis project Ga0182004, IMG submission 120479) | Endophyte microbial communities from Sorghum bicolor roots, Mead, Nebraska, USA - 072115-40_1 MetaG | ecosystem: Host-associated > Plants > Roots > Unclassified | place: USA: Nebraska...
CACATGCATGAAACATTAAATATAGACGAAAACAAAAACTAATTACACAGTTTAGCTGTAAATCACGAGACGAATCTTTTGATCCTAGTTAATCCATGATTGGATAATATTTATCACAAACAAACGAAATTGCTACAGTACCGAAAACTTTTTACTTTTCGGAACTAAACAAGGCCCGAGCGATGCTAGAAGCGTTGAAGGTTGGAATTTGGCTTGCTGAATTGTCTGCTGACGCCGATCGCTACTGTTGATAAATTCAAGTGAACAGGGCGAAAAAGAACATACGTGTAGAAATTAGCATTTACATGTAGAAGCAAATATACATATAATGAATCCTATTGAGCTTTATACTGTAATCGTTGAGCAATCAAGACCTCAGCTTGCTTTCTTTGATTAAGAACCTGAACTTCCGACCTGCATTTTCACAAGTTTCCTTTTGTCCACTTCTCTAAAAAACTTAGAGCCTCTTTGCTTATCTGAAAAATCATAATTAAAAAAATACTGTTTATTGAGTTTTTATGAGATAAATACTGCTAATTAGTAAAAAAGAATACAACTTATAAGACAAACAAACAGATTTCGACGAATGACGCAGAGGGCATGATCAGCTCCTGACCGCTGTGAAAGGCTGAAAGCTGGCCGTCCAAATGTCCAACGTAACCGGTTCCCTCTGTTCCAGAATAACAGGACTCGGCAGCACTCACCGGTCGTTCAGTCACAGCACGATCACGCTCGTGACTTTTTTTTTTGTGAATAATCACGCTCGTGACTTGTGAGACTGCAAAAGCACGATACAATACCGCGTTCCAATCGCTACTCGCTTCATTATCCAGTCCAAATCGGCAGGCACGAAAAAGCCGGCGAACAGACGAAATAAAATTGCCCTCCCAAAAAACATGGACCTCAGACCCATCCATAATTTATCCTCGCGGCACGGCCGGTTTGACTCAGCCGACGGCGACGCGCCGACGTGTCTCCGTCCCGCTCATATCCGCCCGCGCCATCCGTCCACGTGTTCCCGGCTCCGGACGGCCCGTCCCGTCGGGCCGCCCCTCCCGCGCCTTCTTTTCCTTTCCCCCTCGCGCCGCGGCGCCCGTTCCGACTCCGGCGGCTATAAATAACCGGCCTTTTCCTCCGCAGCTCCGCCTCCGCTCTCCCCCCAACCCCTCGTTTTTCCTCTGCGCATTTCCTCGTTTCCAGCTGCCTTCCAGGCAACGACGCCTCGCCTCCCCGCCCATTCCATTCCCGGACCGAATCCCCCTCGAAACGGTCAAAGCCAAAAACCAACCGCGCGCGGCGGCGGTAACGAGAACGAGACGCGCTTGCTGAATCAGGAGTAGGAGAGTCGCCGGCGAGCAGCAATGCCTTACTGCGAGGTGGGCAGTTACGCCGACGGCGACAAGTGGGAGGGCGTCCGCCTCTTCTACCGCCGCTACGGCCGCGGCGCGACCAAGGTGCTCCTCATCATCGGTACGCACGCACGCCGATCTCCCCCGGACCTCGATCGGGAGGAGGAGGAGGAGGAATCCTGTTCCTTTTTCCTCTTTTCTCATGTAGTAGCAGTAATAAAGATTACTTTTTGGGTTCCTTGTTGCGCTTTTCGCTGAGATGGGAAACGGTTTGTTTGTGTGTTTGGTTTGGGTCGGAATCAAAGGATTGGCGGGGACGCACGACTCGTGGGGCCCGCAGATAAAGGGGCTGACCGGGTCGCTGGAGCCCGCCGACGACGAGGCCGTGCGGCCGGACGAGGAGGCCGGTGTCGGCGCGGCCGGAGCGGCGGAGGCGGCCCCCGCGGAAGCGGACGAGGCCGCCGGCGGCGGCGATGGCATCGAGGTCTGCTGTTTCGACAACCGAGGCGTCGGCCGCAGCTCCGTGCTCCCCAACAAATCCTACTACTCGTGAGTATCCCCTCCTCCAGCAGATCCAAATCCTCCCTCCCCGTCGTCGTTTGCAAATTGCAATGGCCGGAACGATCGGTGGGCCGTACCGTTCGGTAGATACCACATGATTGCTTCCTCCCCTTGCGGTCCAGAAGGACCGTACATGGGGATCTGGTGGACGACAGCAGCTGCATGTAGCTTTCGACGAGAGATTCCACATTTCACTCGCGTCCTGGCACAATAGCTTTCACGAGGAAATGAGTGATGGGGAAGAAAGAGAGACGGGAATCACTCATTTCCGCGTGAACGTGATGGGGAAGATATGATTCATGTGTAGGAAAAGTCAAAATTGGCGGTGGGTCTCATGAGTATTTGATTTCAAACGTGTTCTCTCATATCTGGCAGGACGGCAATCATGGCGACGGATGCCTTGGCCTTGATGGATCATTTGGGGTGGAAGAAAGCTCACGTCTTTGGCCACTCCATGGGCAAGTCCTTTTTTTTTTCTTGCGTGTCTTTCAATTTTGGGACTCTGTTCTTGAAATTTGTGAGCTTTAGGCATTGACCCTGTTATCTCTGGGCAATCAGGTGCCATGATTGCTTGCAAGCTAGCGGCAATGGCACCTCACAGGCTATGTTCGCTGGCATTGCTTAATGTTACTGGAGGTGGCTTTCAATGCTTCCCGAAGGTACTGAAGTTCTGGTATTTGCATATTGCATACAATATTTGTGCAACTGAACACGCTCAATGTTGCGAAATGCAAAGGAAATGCTACATAGAGGGACTAATTATAATTTTCGACTATCCCTGGCACTGAGTTAAGTTTTTCTCTCTGCTTCTGTAGCTAGATGGGCAGATGCTATCTCTTGCATTCCGTTTCTTAAGGGCAAAAACTCCAGAGGAAAGAGCTCTTGTGGACTTGGAAACACATTATACGAAGGTAAGGGACTAATAATGCATCCACCATCATTCCCTGTTTGATGAAAAATTAGTTTTTATCTTTTGAGGTTCACTGCATCACTGTTGATATGTTTTATTTTAACAATGCAACTATGCAGGAATACCTTGAGGAGACTGTTGGGTCAGTTACTAGAAGAATGGTCCTCTATCAAGTGAGTGATATCACATTTCTGATGTTGCTTTGTAACAGTCTGCTGATGATGATGTATCTTCTAGATTGGCATATGTGATATGTAATGTTCTCTCATGAGACATTGATTTGGGATTTTGGATGACTTGTTATTTTACACATTGAAAACTTGCATTTGCATGACATTATTTTTCAGCTGTCCCACACCATTGGATTATGTGATTTTCGATAGGCCATCTTTTGTTGTGAATTTGGTTCTATGTTGTGCATACCCTTTTAGAATATAACTGCGTATATGTCCCATACCCTTGGATTATGTGATTTTGACTTGGTCAGCTTTTGTTGTGATTATTCCTAAACTGGTGTTTTGTTGTGAATATATGGTCTTGTGTTTTGCATACCCTCTTTAGAATATAAACATACTAGTAGGTATACACTAAAATGAAGACAAGATACATGTGTCGACCTATTAAAGGAAGGTTCATCGTACCGTGTTTGTTTTCAGGAATATGTGAAGGGCATATCATCTACAGGGATGCAATCTAATTGTGGTTTTGAAGGGCAAGTCAATGCATGCTGGACTCACAATATGACTACTAAGGAACTAGATACAATACGATCTGCTGGTTTTCTAGTTTCAGTTATTCATGGAAGGTTAGTTTTGTTAACAGTGGATATTCTTGTTCGGAGAATAGTACACATCCATTTCATGTGGCTTACATTATAAATTTCAGGTATGATATTATTGCACAATTGTGCCATGCAAAACGTCTAGCAGAAAGGCTTCTTCCTGTTGCAAGAATGGTAGAACTTCATGGTGCACATCTAGTGAGCCATGAAAGACCAGATGAGGTAAACTGCGAACTCTCAAAAAGCAGCAACATGTGCTACTGAAATATTGAGGACATTGATGTGATTGATTGTTTTGCTTATTTGCTTTAACTGAAACCCCCCCCCGCCCCCAAATTGCTGACCAATGAAGGTGACATAAAAAACTGGTTCTCTGCAAGTTTCTCAAAATTGAGCTAGTTAACACTAAATTTTCTCGAACCAATCTAGGAAGGGGCACTGGATGAGAATTTTTTGTTGCAACTTTTGCATATATTCCAGAGTTGCTGAGAGAACTAAGATGACACCAGGCATCTCAGTTAGCTGAAAGCATCATCATCACCTAAACCTAAACGTGCAACAGAATATCAGAGTTGCTGAGTGAACTAAGATGACACATCTCAGTTATCTGAAAGCATCATTCATCACCTAAATGTGCAACAGAATACATGTTACTTTTCAAGGCAGCTGTTCTCCATTACTAGGTTTAGCACGGAAAAGCAGAACAGAATACATGTTACTTTTGAAGGCAGCTGTTCTCCATTACTAGGTTTAGCACGGAAAAGCAGAACATAATACATGGTACTTTTGAAGGCAGCTGTTCTCCATTACTAGGTTTAGCATGAAAAAACGAATCATAGGATCCAGTAGGTTGCCAAAAGTTATAATGAAACCACGTTGCCTCAAGTATCTAGGATTCTAGGTATATTTCTTACTGGCTTATCACATGCTCAAGCATGTTGCACATCTGGAGAACCATGAAAGACCAAGACTAGATGAGGTAAAGTGCGGGACTCTGATAAAACAGCAAAAAGTGCCACTTAAATACTAGGGAGGACTGCTTGATTTCTTATTAAATGTTGCATAGTGGTGGAAAATCCCAAAATTCCTGGCCAACAAAGATAACATCAAAAGCTATTAGCTGTCTGCAAGGTTCCTGAGAAGTTTGAGCTTTCTAATTCTCAACTCTTGTCTACCAAACTACTTTCATATATTTTTTTCCTGAGTGAACTAAGATGACAACAGACATTGCAGTTATCTGAAAGCATCATTGATCCTAACCAAACATGCAACACAATACAATGCTTTTGAAGATAACTGTTCTCCATTGCTAGGTCTAGTAGAGAAAAACAGAATTATAGTATCCATTAGATTGCCAAATGTTGTATTTGAAATCAAGTTGTCTCAAGTATCGAGGCATGTGCTTAGCATGAACTAAGCATACAACTTTGTACTAAGTACTAACCAAGCAACCATGCCATTTGCTGCTAGGAATTTTCCAAGCAGTGCAGTGGAGTTGCAAACTGAATTCGTTGTAGTGAATATGTAGACTTCGCCAAGTCTGTGTTCAACTGCTTTATCATATCAACTGTTAAATATTTTCTTCAATATAATAAGCACCTCTCTTACCTGTTTTTTTTTAAAATACCATAAATATGTATGCCTTCACATACTCAAGTTATGGATAATTAGGAGAATATTTGGACAGTAATAAATACACTTCAAAGGACTTTAAGAAACACTGAAACAATTGATCAGCATATTATATCTTTATACGCAGATAAGTTGAGAGCAAACCAACTAGAACTAGGGTGCTGTGCCATTGGCATGGTTATCTTCTCCATGGCTCTTATTTCATCTCATTGAGCTTTCTGATGTTTCCTTTTCTCGCTTGTTCACAGTCTACATGAAAAGCACAGTAGGAGCTCATGTAGCCTTCTATGAATTTCAGGTGAACAATGCACTTATGGATTTGATAAAGGCCACCAAATCTGCGATGAAACCTGAAGAGTGGTCAGCCCAGCCTGAGAACATATCGGGTAAGCTTAAGAAGACTAAACATCTCCGATTTCTCTTCAAGGCTAAATGTTCTGGAGCAAACCTCTTACGCTGCCTCCTCATCAGAAACCGGGGCACTCATTTCTGCGAGACCCATTACCGTCACGATGCAAACAGATGAAGGTGCAAATGCTGCCGTAGCAATCTATAACTTGCTTGGCAAGCTGCAACTAAGCTTTCTTTATCTCATAGGGGTGATAGTCATGGGGTTTGAGCACATGAGGAACATTGTAAAGGTAATGAAGCCAGTAAGGGTTGCAGCAGTTGAGTCATAAGGTAAAAAGGATATCCATCCTGCTCCCTCCCTTGCAATACCTGCGAAAACACGGCTTTGCACTTACTGAACTTCCTCTGATATGCAGATCCGAAGGCATGTAAACTATTCTCGAGACCTTGTGGGAGTCGAGATGATACTTTCACTTCTCCCCGGTACCTCGGAGATGATGATTTTAGAGTACCATCTCCAACAGATATAAACTGTTCTGACGAAAGGCCTGCTCCTGATAGCAGAATAATACGAGACAGAAACATTGAGAAAAACAGTGCGCGCCTGGACAGAAGTGTCTAAGGGCACGGTTGGTGTATGTACCTGTACCTGTAAGAGTACCTGTAACTTGCTGCGCTGGTGCTGTCCACCATGCTCCTGTATCATACCGAGATTTCAAATCGATTCTTTGTTACGTTGCTTATTTCCTCGTGGTACAAAACCTCTGGACATTTTCTTTCCTGCAAGGCATACAAAGAGATCAATGCGAGCGTGCAGATGCTGCAATACATTTCGCAAATACTCTATACTAGCGTAAAGCTGAAAAAGAGAACGAGAATGACAGCCGCAAAACTGGATTTCACAACGACGGCACAACGTGTAACACCAGGATATTCAGGAGTCAGGACCAGGATCCAGTCGGACCGCTGTGAAGCAATACCAGGGCCAGTGCGCAGGCGTTGATGATGATGACACCATTTGCCTCTTCTGTCTTTCAGTGGCGAAAACCCTAAACCTTTGTCCTGCTCGGCACAGACTGGTTGTCCGGCGGCAAGGCCTTGAGCGTTTCTCCAGGACACGTTAGCTTCAGCCTTCAGTTAGCTGGAGAACCACGCCGGAAAAAAAAACCCTGAAATGTCGCGCTCGTCCTTTATCGGTTATCTCTGCTACCCCGCGGACCATCCAGTGACACGTCTGATGTAGTTATCTGACAACACTCAGTGTTCACGTAATAGGGTTGAGGATTAACTCGACTCGATGGCGAAAATGAGCTTCCTAATAGTAGAGACCCCCACCTCGCCTGGCCGTCTTCCTTGTCCTGTTGTTATTTCATTGCAGGTCTCTCTCATCTGCCTCATCTCATCTGCATGAACCGCGCTGTGTGTGACCTGGTTAATAAGAGACGGCGGCCTCCCGTGCAAGGAAAGGAAGGTGGTCGTGTGTGCATTCTTATGCTGATGAGTTGATCGAGAGCTGCTGCCCATGCGGCTTCCATTTTACTATTTGTCAAGGTTCGTCCGACTCTGAATTCTGAATTGAATCAGAGTCCGCGCGCAACCGGCAAACTAAAAGGCAGCTTAGATGTTATGGCGTCAGGCGAAAAACATAACCAGACGAATAAAAGAATAGTAAAACCACGCATAATTTTTGGCGAACGATTATTGCATCATATCATGGTGTGCTGCAGACGTATCTAACGAGAGGATTTCATCAGAGGACCAAAGCACGAACACGAACACCATGCAAACTCATCTCATAATTAAAAAGATTTACTTGAATTGATGCTCCAGGCGCGAGACGTACGTAGTGCGGGGTACTAACCTTTGGTAAAAAAAAAAAAATCATGGTTGACAGCTTCGATGCCGGCCGCCTGCTGGTGCCCGGCGTCCGGCGACGACCCATGGGCCACGGTACCGCCGGTGTCGAGCAAGACACATGCCGACATGGAGAGGAAGACGACGGCGAGGAAGAACGAAGAAGAAGTGCCTCTCCTCTCCTACGCGCGCCGAGCAAGAGAATAGGTAGGTGAAGAGAGGAGAGGAGAAGGGTGGCCGTGCCGTGCGTGCGGTCCAAGGAAAAGGCGAGCGCGAGAAAGCGGCGCAGCGACGGTAGATTCGCTCGCCCCGGGGAAATATTCGCGCGCGCGCCAGGAATATTCCGACCGGCAACTCCGAATATGCCGTGAGCCCATCGTATTCTCCGCTCGGCCTACGGCCATCAGTATGGGCCTCAGCCCAACAACAAAATGGATCAGGCCCACTGGGCTACGGTCGTAGATGGGCCGGGCGTGGAAGTCTCTCGGCACAAGACATGACGGGCCCACGTCCACAGATCGGACGAGAGCACTGACTTGTCTTCCTCTCTCTCTCCTCTCGTCTCCAGCGACGGCGGTGGGCGAGCTAGGCGAAGGCGAAGCGGAGGAGTGGGAGCAGAAGCGGCAGCCATGGCCGTGATGGAGAAGCTCAAGATCTTCGTCGTGAAGGAGCCTGTCGTCGCGGCCTCCTGTCTCATCGCCGGATTCGGTACGCGCCCTTCTTTCCCCTTCGCAAACCCTACTAGATGCGCGCGCGCCCTTGGGGGCGCAGGGTCCCTTGCTTTTGGTGTGCCTTGGCTTAGTTCTGGTTGACTCTGTAGGGCTAGGTCTGCGACCGCAGGTTATTTCTAGGAACTTGTAGGCGGGGGTTTCCATTTGGGTGGCCTTCTCAAATCTCACTTGCTATTGGTATTATTCGTTAGATCCAGTATTCTAAATCTCAGGCACTGATACAAATTCAACTTTTCAGTAGCTCTGCTCCTATGGCCATTGACACATGATTCGTCTATTTTTCATAACTGACAAGCTATACATTTCCCTGCTCAGTACAAAGATTCATCTGTTCCATTTCCCATCCAAGATAGTTGACTGCAGTGCCAACTAGTACTTCGGCCATTCCAAATTGTAAATCGATTTATATTGTCTAACTTTGACCAAGTTTATAGGAAAATATAACATCTACATCTACAACTACAATGTCAAATAAGTTCATTATCAAAATATATTTAATTGTGTATCTAATGAATTAATTTGATGTTGTAAATATTTGTGCTTTTTTCTATAGATAGACTTAGTCGAAGCTAGAGAAGTTTGACTTAGGACAAACCAAAATTACTTACAATGCCAGACCGCTTTCAGCTCAATGTGACAACCTTTGTCCTTCACTTTTTAAATGCCCATTTCTGGTTTGCCTGAAAATGTTGTATGTGAAATCCAATGTAGTTTGTTGGCACAGATGATGGCCATAAGAGATCTTATTTTCTCCCTCCAAAATATGGTTATCCTAAGTTTTTCATCTTCCTCCAAAATTGTCTCAAAATGTGAATGCTTGTTTTGCTTGTAGAGGTAGAAAGCATTAGGGTATGTGTTATGAACTTTAATGGCATTTGAAAAGATTTGATAGCCAGCAAAGTGGTCTCTACCAATAACAAATTGAGATTGAAAATCAATATAACCTGTAGAAATTGGCTAATGCATACCAAAAAAGGTGTTAAGGCCTCATGATATATGAACTCTGCATTGTGGATCCATTCACTTGGATAGTACAAGGAATAGCTCTGTCAAGTTTACTTTTAACTTCTTGTCTGATTGGGTAATTATGTTTATTTCTGAGAATGCCGAATGCACCTAAATTGTCCATGATTAAGAGAAACTTTTGGCGTTGTAGGCTAGAAAAGTTTGTGTATATTATTTGAATCTAACCTTTTTATACCGTTGTATATTCTTAAGACCAACAGATTGCCTGAGTTTGTTATTCACGATCCCTTGCTATCAAGTTTGATCAAGTAGCATTGTCCTACCCTAAAGTCCTAAACATGCTGGTCACGTGACAGGTGCATCTCAGGTTGACAATTTTGTGTGGCAACTGGGTAACTTTTTGCTGGCTACCACTGTTGTTCAAATTTATAGGGCATCATAAGCACTAGGCACTCAATTCTTCTCACATAGTTTCTACCTGGAAACGTTCAGCCTAAAAGCAATGAGATCGAATGCACACTGTGTGAACCCCATTTTAAATATCAAGCATAGAACATCGCAATTTAAGTAGTGGGCCTGCTATGGTCATGACAAATGACCGAAAATGTTATTGTGCAATTTGACACTTTTCAGCGATTAGTAGGGGACAAACGGATAGGGAGTGGTGTTGACATTTCAGAAAGAAACGAGCAATTTTTATTGATTCTATGAACACACAAACAAACTTGGTTCCTAAGTTTTCTGAGTTGCCTGCCTGAACCTTTGGAATTATCTATTTGGGGAAAAGTTAGCAACCTGCTATTGGTTTTTATTCTGCCAAACTATTTCAACTAACCTTATAATGTGCAATTTCAGGTCTCTTTCTTCCAGCAGTTGTCCGGCCAATCCTGGATTCATGGGAGACCGCAGAGAAAGTTCCTCCACCACCTCTAAATGATGTATGTAATTTACTGCGATTCAATTTGTTTTTGGTTGTTTTATGCGTGTTATTTTCAAGATCATATAAACGATAAACATTGCTTCCACTCAATATATGTCATCATTTCCTAATTCAGAATGTTTATTTCCTTAGCAAATAAATTTCCTATTCATCTTCAGTTACTCCCTATAATCTGGTCACTTCAAACTAACCTGTCTGAAAAAAGTCCCATAAATGAGCTCTAAATGTGCTGGTAGCTCAGAGTAAATTGTCGAGGGCATTTATTGTTACTTTGTGTTGCATAATTGCATCCTTGTGTTGCTAACTTGGGGACTTGCCATTATGTTGATCTCCTTTTGAACAATGAAACCAAAAGTATTTCCCTCAGGCGGTTAGATGCTGTTATCGTGTGATTGAAAATGGGTGAGACAAGGTTTAAATCTTTTGTTACTTTTGCAGGTGGTTGCAGGTGTCACCGGCAAGAAAAAGTAGTGAACTTGCATTGTTTTCTTATGTCAATGTTGTGCCACATTTCTTCCCCATGTTTTCTGGCGACCAGATTGGAAGGATCTCCCAGTCATGGTCTTCAACTCTAGATGGCGACCAGATTGGAAGGATCTCCCAGTCATGGTCTTCAACTCTAGATGGTGTCCGCGGAATAATCATTGTACCTGAATCATGTACTGCAGTGTGACAGTTTTGAAAAAATTTCTCCTACAAAGGTTGATAGAATGTCATCAATATCTTTTGAACTGTGTTTATCAGTTCGTTGTTACCATATTTCTCGAGAAAAATATACATTCAGAAAGTATTGTTGGCTGATTTGTTGTGAGA
>Ga0182004_10004856_pt1 | contig 10888 bp, 9 predicted proteins | sample Sormic07211540_1_FD_120479 | JGI IMG/M metagenome (GOLD analysis project Ga0182004, IMG submission 120479) | Endophyte microbial communities from Sorghum bicolor roots, Mead, Nebraska, USA - 072115-40_1 MetaG | ecosystem: Host-associated > Plants > Roots > Unclassified | place: USA: Nebraska...
AATATCAATATTAATCACGCTATACTATATTTTTATAGTAAACTTATTTGGATGTACAAATGTTTGATACTATTTCCTACTGCCTTTGTTCCTGATTGAATCAATTTTTTTTGACCATTCACCCGTATTTTGTTAAGAGAAGAAAAGGTCAAAACCAAAGGAATTGAAGGTCGATTGCGAGGAGACATCAACCTTGAACACCAGCCACACACCTAGCTATTGGTTACACTTCTTTTTCTATAAATTTAGCCAGCCATAAAAAGTTTAACTAAAAAATACCTATATAAATGGATTCATTGAGATGAAGGGAGCATAAATCTAGTTAAATGAAAATTAGTTTTGAAAGACGAGATTTAGGGTGCGTTTGGTGGCATTTAAGCCTCTCTCTCTGTGTGTGCCGTTGTTGTTGTGTTTCTCCCTGCCCGGCCCGGCGTGGCTGTGCCGTGTGCGCACCTGGCCACGAGCGTGGCAATGATTGGCGGCGACAGACGAGGCCACTACTCTTGGTATTCCTATGTACTGTACTACTCCGGCCGGTTCTCTCCCCAAGTAGTAACTGCGGACGTGCGGTGTCGTCCCTTCCAAGTGCCTGCCCATCCGGCCATCCCCATCGGCGTACAGCACCTGCATTTGCAATTTGCATTTGTTGAGTGATGAGTAGGAAAGCTGCAGGCCAGCGTACACGTACAGCGTACCCCATGTTTCATCCATGTTGCTACTAGAGTAGTATGCCGTTGTAAAACAGTAGTAGTAACAATTAGCATGGGTATGGTAGATCCATGTAAACCACCTACTATTCCAAAAAATTTTACAAAATTTTTCAGATTCCCATCTTACGACATACATAATATAGATTAAAAAAATAATTAAATGCATAATTTATCTATAATTTACGAGATGAATCTTTTGAGTCTAATTAATATATGATTGGACAATATTTATTAAATACAAACGAAAGTGCTACATATAGTATATTTTATAAAAAAAATCAACTAAACAAGACATAAATGTTCGAACCTAGCTACCAGCGGCGGCAGCGGGGGAACTGGACTGGAGCAGTATTTTCCTCTGCTTACCATAACCGAGAGACCATCGGGCACGATGGATTGGCTCCCAAAGGAGGCCAAAGCCCGTCCGACACGGGCTATTATTGATGTCATGTGTTTCCAAGCACCGATAGGCTGGGTTTTCAAAAGTTACAGGTTCGGTCGCTCGGAGTTTAAGACGTACGTACGGGACAGAAAAAAGGCACCACCCGGGTGCAATTCATGCATGCATTCATGGAAATTTCGAGACCTGGTAGGTACCCCTGCCCCTCCTCAAAATTAGCTGTACAACAAGGTGATCATGATCATCGACAGTGCACACAGCCGTGTGGTGTTGGACGTATCCACAGTGCACAGCACTATCACTAAATCAAATATGGTCAGAGTTGTGTCCCCTGTGATCCATATTAAAAACCCATACTAAAGTCTGAAAAAGAAACTTTTAAGCTATTGGTCTCTGTATTTAATGCTGCTGATGATTCAATCAACATATAGGACTCAACAGTGTCTTAATGTTGTACTCCTACACATGTTGGCATGATTGGTCTTGATTTCTCACTACTCTATGTTTTTTGTAATATATAATTGGGCATAGTATTCAATTGGACCCCTAGCTAGGGTGCATAGTGTTTGTTTATTTTTAATTAAAGGATTAGTTTGCCACTGTTCTGAAAAATGGGTTACTACTCATTCATGGATTCATAGGGGACCACACTGAAATCTTTAAACAACAAATAATTGGTCCTTTTCGCACATAATTGGAGTATATGTATATGCAGTAGTCGGCAAAAAAACATTTATGAATAGCTTGACCCTCTTTGAAATGCATAAATGTGATATCTAGTCGGAAGAGTCATTCATGAACAGTTGACGGATGATCTCGTTAACCAATTTTAGACTCTATTACGGCCTTTCCGAATACCAAAATTTAAAAGAGAGTTGCGCCGCTGTTCAAGGACGAAATTCAACAATACTAAATAGTGTTGAGTAGGTGTTTAGAACCAGTTACTATTTTTCTTTTGTTTCTTTTTTTAGTAGTCTTTTGGTTTATGGCATGTGTGTCATAGTGGTTTCAAGTCAAGTTGCTATGTAATTAAGTTCTTATAAATCTATTTTGCTTCTTTTTTTCTTGTCTAATAAAAATATGACAAAACTTTTGGGGCGTTTCAAAAAAGAATACCAAAATTTCACAGGAATCCGTTCATTTAGAATAACGCACGGAAAGTCATATTGTTTGTCGTCGGATTAGTTCGGTGCACCGCATATTACTGATCTTATCCATTTTTATGAATATAATCATCATCTCATCGATTCGACATGTAGTAAGTCTTGTCTGGATGAACTCACTGACCACCAGTACGATTGGATCTTCTCGCAGGAAGTTTATGTGGTGAGCAGAGAGAGCACAAAGAACGACAAGCTACCGCGGGACAAATACCCGAAGCCGCTCATCTTCCACGACGGGCGCCTCGCCTTCCTCCCCACCCCGGCCGCCATGCTCGCCTTCTTCCTCTTCCTTCCGCTCGGCGTCATCCTCTCCGTCATCCGCATCAACATCGGCATCGTCCTCCCTTACAAGATCAACTTCGCGGTCGGCGCGGTCTTCGGCGTCCGCTTCCGCGTCTCCGGCCTCCGCGCCGCTCCGCGGGCGCCGGCGGACGACGACGACGGCGAGCCGCAGCCGCAGCAGCAGCGCAGGGGCGTCCTGTACGTGTGCACGCACCGGACGCTGGTCGACCCTATCATGCTCTCCACGGCGCTGCAGAAGCCCGTGCCGGCGCTGACGTACAGCCTCAGCCGGCTGTCGGAGCTGATCGCGCCCATCAGGACGGTGCGGCTGACGCGCGACCGCGCGCGGGACGCCGAGACCATGTCCAGGCTGCTCAAGCAGGGGGACCTCGCGGTGTGCCCCGAGGGCACCACCTGCCGGGAGCCCTACCTGCTGCGGTTCAGCCCGCTGTTCGCGGAGCTTGCCGACGACATGGAGCCCGTGGCGCTGGACGCGCAGGTGACCACGCTCTACGGCACCACGGCGAGCGGCCACAAGTGGCTGGACCCCGTGGCGTTCTTCGCCAACCCGGTGCCCTCGTACCGGGTGGAGTTCCTGGGCGCCGTGCCGCGGGAGTGGACGCGCGCCGGCGGCAGGACGGGCGTCGAGGTGGCCAACTGGGTGCAGCGCCGGCTCGGCGAGGCTCTGGAGTTCGAGTGCACCGGACTGACTCGCCGCGACAAGTACATGATGCTGGCCGGCAACGACGGCGTGGTCGCCAAGTAGAGAGCGCTGCAACAGCTAGCTGGGTGTGTTTTTATTATGCATACTTACATGCATGCTGGGTAAATTATTGTTAAAAAAGCTAGTTACTGTAATTTGCATGGCATCAGTAATGGATCTTTTGGTTCCGTTGTGTAAAGGAAATTTGATTAGCTGCAAAACTAATCAAATACTACTATAGATGCTTGGATTTAAATTCAAATCAAATTAGTATATATTTCGTCTGATCGTTTTGCTGAATCATTTGCAACCCTCGTCAAATTATTTACAGTATCAACCCCTTCCAGCTAATTGTACAACGGGTACAGGAAACCTTCAAACAAATTGTTTAGGGAGTATAATATATAATAAGACGTAGATAAAACTAACCAAAATTTGAGGCAATTCCACCCCCTTAACAGAGCCCACCACTCCAAGAGAGATAAAAGATTATACCGAATCTAAACTCTCTCTCACTCACTCACTTAGGCCTTGTTTAGTTCCAAAAATTTTTGGGTGGGTACACTGTAGCACATTCATTTTTATTTGATAAACATTGTCTACTCATGGAGTAACTAGGCTCAAAAGATTCTTCTCGTGATTTACAGGCAAACTGTGTAATTAGTTTTTGTTTTTATCTATATTTAATACTCTATATATGTGCCGCAAGATTTGATATAACGTGGAATCTTGAAAAGTTTTTAGTTTTTGGGTGAACTAAACAAAGCCTTACTCACTAATGATTTTGTAACCAACTAGGTGATGAGCAAGTGAGAGCGTGATAAGACTACTATATTTAAGTATTCGGAAATACTAAGACCTTGTTTAGTTCCATTTTTTTTGGTTTTGGGGAGTGTAGCAATTTTGTTTTTATTTGGTAATTATTGTCTAATTATGGACTAACTAGGCTCAAAAGATTTATCTCGCGATTTACAGGCAAATTGTGTAATTAGTTTTTGTTTTCGTCTATATTTAACGCTTCATGCATGTGCCATAAGATTCGATGTGATGGAGAATCTTGAAAAGTTTTTGGTTTTTGGGTGAACTTCACCTAAAAATCAAAAACTTTTCAAGATTCCCCGTCACATCGAATCTTGCGGCACATGCATGGAGTATTAATTAAATATAGATAAAAATAAAAACTAATTGTACTGTTTAACTGTAAATCATGAGAAGAATCTTTTAAGCCTATTTACTCAATGATTGAAAAATATTTGTCAAATAAAAACGAAAGTACTACAGCGTCGAAATCCAAAAACTTTTTGAATGTAAACAAGGCCAAGCCCTAAACAAGGCCTAAATGAAATGAAAACGAGCAGGATGGAAGGCTTCAGCCTACACACTCTGACGCCCCGCTGCCCACACAACCCACCCCTCGATGCTCGCTGCCCGCACACACACACTCTCTCTCTCTCTCTAGCGAGCACTTCCCTGGCGCCCAGACACGTCCACATGCCCACGCTTGTGCCCCACCGCCTCTCTCGCGCGTGGCCATGGCGAATCTGGCAGTGGCAGCGCTAGGTAGGCCTCCTTCTTCTCTCTCCTCTAGGGTTCTAGTAAGCTCCCCCTTCTCCTCCAACTCTACTGGGCTATAGAATGGCTGAACGGGGAGGAAGGTAGCCCAAGCGATGGGGACGGTCGATAGGCGGCTTAGGGGAACTAGGAGTCAGGCCAGGTTCGGGGAGGGGGGGGGTCTCCGGCTATGGTGACGACGGTGACGGGGAAGGGGGGAGGAAGGTGGCGCCATGGGCGAGTTAGGGGTTCAATGGAGCTCCGTGGCGGTGGCAAGGGCGAGGGTGCCGAATTCAGGGAAGAATACCTGCTTAGTTTTTTTGCAACTGAAAATATAGGCGGGAAGGTGCGTGCGCTAGAAGCCAAAATCCTACGCGTGCAGGCCGTAGTAAAGTCCATATGTATTTGCTTATTGTGTGCCGATTCCTTCTAGAAAATCATGGTTTGTTTAATAAACAAACAAGCATCCCACTTGTGCCATCTCTAATCCCATCCCTATTTTTTTAGCACTACTAATCCCATCCTGTGTGACTGTGTGAGCCCCTAACCTACTAGGCTACTACTACTACCACTAGGAGTATTAGATCAGGCCCAATAGAGTGGGGACGATTGAGGCCCACAAAAAGGCTCAAGCATTGTGGGGAGGAATCAGAGGACATGACAAGCCCAAATTGGCGGGGATCCGTTAGAACCAATTGTGGAAACAGCCCAGCAAGCTTCCGCATTAAACTTTTGTCCATTTGCTATCAACTCAAGCATCAGAAAGGCCCACAAAACATTCCAAGCTACTACTATGCCCCAGTCCACCATTGTTAGTGGCCACTGATTGGCGCTTCACTGAGGCTCGTAGCCTGGACGGATCACACAAAAGGCAAATCTCTGGACGCTTTGGCCACCATCATATCTGCACATCGAAAAGGGCGCAAAAGGAGACAATCGGCATCGCCGTCTTTGGAGAAGTAGCGATCAAGTTTGAGTGAGGAGCGCCGAAATCAGGGGAGTCAGTCCAGTCAGGTGGACCTTTTCCTCGTGCAGTAGCTGTTATGTTATCCCATGGTTAACACCAGTCGCTACAGTGAAAGCCCGGAGCTTCTGCCGGGGAGGAGGAGGCTTGCAAGGCCTGCTGCTGCGTCTCTGCTCCAAGCACCGCCACCGTCGGTCCGTCCGTCGCTAGTCGTCGGTGCTCCGGCGGCAACCTTCTGCTGGTGGATGGCTAGCGATGATGATCTCGCAAGTAGGGGGGAAAAATGATGATCACAAGTAAAAGTTATGGTAGAGACGACATGATGATAACAGACAACGAATCCATCCACGACGGACGCTAGTTTGTGAGAGGCAGAGAAACGCTAGTTTTCTCGTTCTCTGTTGAAATGGAACAGTCTCTAGAAAGGGATGTCTGTCAGAGAAGCAGTAGTACTTATATATCCATCTGTTTTTTTCAGTACCGTGATGATTTTTCTTGTGCTCCACTTTGTTTCAGTTTCTTTATGATGAATCGTGGATGGGGAGGACGGTCCTTGTGCTGCGCCAGAAGGTGATTGGTTAACACCTTCAGAAGCAAAGTATATTAGTTGAAGTCATAAGATACTCGTTTGCACCGATTCCTGATGATTCCTCCACATAATGAAGTTGAAAGAACAAAATGGAAGAATGATTATAGTCGACAGAACCAAAGTACCTTATGGGTCATGGGACAGTTTCACACTAATATTATAAAAAATCAAAGTAGGATCGACCAGACCATACAATTTGCCATTTTCATCATCTAACTAAACTCGACTACAATCATCATTACATGATTAATACGTGTTTTATTCTTTTTTTAGGGCAATGTGCTTTTTCCTGCTAACAAATCCCCCAATCTATCTAATCTTACGTTACTACTAACTTCTAAACCGGAAATGTAAAATCCTACCGGCAATTTTCTCATGCCTCCACACAGACACATGGGGGAAGGGAAATCTACATACTACAAAAACAAACAACCTCGTACGGGGCCGGGAGGGGCTGTGCAGATATTAAACCGCAACAGAAAGCCAAACATTCTCCGCGATCCCGATGGTCCTCGATCCGATCGACGAGCCGACATGAAGAATTCTTTCACCTCCAAAGTAAACTACTGGCCCGGGCAGCTTTCCTTTCCTCCCTCCGGCGGCACCCTGCGCTGCTAGATCTTCTTCACCCCCCCTGATGATCCACCACCGCCTTTCGCTTTGCCCGTGCATTTCTTTGCCATATGTTAACGCAGCTGTTGGCAGTTGCGTGCTCCAACCCCGCAAAGCTCCAATCCTCCCCTCCCAAGTTTCCTCTTATTCCTTGTCGCCTCTCTCTCTTTCTCCCCTGCCGCCGAAGGAACCTGTGATTCGACGGAAGTGCCTGCTGGCGTCATGTTTATATATACGCCATGGACGAAGAGAAAGCTCGGCCCCTACTTTACACCGCTTCTTCGTGCAGTAGCTGTCCATCGCGCGCGCGCCCGCTGCTGGGCTTTGTTTGCATTCGGATTTGTTTTGGAGGAGGGTCAAGGTTAGAGATCAGGAGACGAAATGGGTCATCATAGGCTGTTCAATCCCTTGGGCTTCCTTCTTGCCATCGTCGTCTTCTACGGTGGTGAGCTGCTGATTCATTCCTCGCATTCTTTTTGCATGAATGAAACAAGATAGTAGATGAAAAAGTATATCATCAGCATCATCATCAAGAAATGACTAGATCGGTGCAAATAATCAGAGCCTTCCATCTGATCACAAACAGGAACAGAGCAGCGGAGAGCAGAGGCAGCAGCAGGCGGAGCGAGCCCGCACAGGCTGCTGACCACCATCTCGGTGTCCAAGCCGTCCTACCCCACGGTCACCACGCCCATGTCGGCCTACGCCGACCCGGTCTCCACGCCAGGCACCCCGTACTCCACGTTCCCGTCGCTGGCGACTGGGACCGGTGGTGCCGGTGCCGGTGCCGGTACTGGTGGCGGTGGCGGTGGTGGTGGTGGTGTTGGTGCCGGTACCGGTGGTGGCGGTGGTGGTGCTGGTGCAGGTGGAGGCGGTGGCGGCGGCGGCGGCGGCGGGACGTGGTGCGTGGCGAGCCAGAGCGCGAGCCCGACGGCGCTGCAGGTCGCGCTGGACTACGCGTGCGGCTACGGCGCGGACTGCTCCCCGATCCAGCAGGGCGGGAGCTGCTTCAACCCCGACACAGTCCACGACCACGCGTCCTACGCCTTCAACAGCTACTACCAGAAGAACCCCGCCCCGACCAGCTGCGACTTCGGCGGCACCGCCACCATCACCAACACTGATCCCAGTAAGCAAACAAAACTCAGCAAAGCCTCTATTCTATTCGCAACCAACCATGATGCGTTTCTTGGCGAACTTTTTCGTATCTCGCTCTCAAGTCTCAAGCAATTTTCTTCCATGTTGCAGGTTCAGGGTCGTGCCAGTACCCATCATCAAGGTAAGCGTTCTGCGCTCATGGGAATATACATCGAAGCAAAGAACTAAAACAAAACATAGCTGTTCTTTGAAACAGTGGCTAAAGTTTTTTTGATGTGCTGTGAAATGGCAGCGGCGGCGGACAGAACATGATGCCCCCGCCATCCCCGACGACCATGCCGCCGACAGTCCCCACCACCCCGATGACCCCGATGACGCCGACAACGCCGGACACCACCCCGGTCTACGGATTGTCCCCACCGGACTACGGCTCAATGTCCCCTCCCGGTCCCGGCTACGGATCAACGTCTCCGCCGGACTACAACGACGTCGGCGCCGCCGCGACGATGGGGCAGCAGGGCAGTGCGGCGGCGCTGGCGCTTCTGTGCGTCCTCATCGCGGCAGTGTCGCTGCACGTCTCCAAATGAGAGCGCTGCACAGGGCAGTTTCAGTTTCAGTTGAGACGTTACACGGCGGCGCGCCCCGTACGTGGTGGCTGAAAAGACGCAAAGGTGCATCACCGAGGACCGACCTCCGGTGGTGTGCTAGCTGCCCGGCGCCGGGGAGAGCAGAGTCGTCGCTAAGTCTGCTTAGTGTTGTACTATAAGAAATGTGGCGAGCTTCTAGCGGCGCCCCAGTTCTAGAAGAAGCACCAGATGTTTATACATATATATTGGCCATTCCGCTATTGTACTTAGGAGTATATCAGAAAATTTGTTTACCTGCCCTCTCCATTTGTTCATGCTGAATAATATTGCTACCAACGATATACCGACAGTTTCAGATTTAGCTTCTGCAGTTGGTACAATTATGATTAAAGGGGCATCTGTCGACCAATAAATCCTTATTCAACGCACGTATGCCAATAATTTTATCAACGCACGTAGTCTTTGTGCAGCCTCTAGGTTAGGGGAGGGCGGTGGGCGCACGGGACGGGTGAGAGACAGGTGGAGTGACGTGGTGACGTCCTCGCCACTAGCCACAAGCGGCGGTGCTAGGGTTAGGTTTTGAGCTTTAGAGCTCTCCAGTGTCCTCTAGGCTTTGAGGGATGGCTTGGGGCGGCAGCCGGCCCAACGGTGGAGGCAGTTCGTGGGCAAGAGGCAAAGGCGGATGTTGCGCCACTGGCCTGAAAATGGAGGACATCCGATGGGCTGGGTCGACTATGAGGTGAGGGACAACAATGTTAGGAAGATCGGGGTAGAAACAGTGGGGTGGTTGGTGGACGGCATGGGTGGTTGTGAGTACGCCGCTGGCAAGGGCAGCAGCGGTGGCAGGAGAGTACGACTGACGAGAAAGAAGATTGCAAAAAGAAGATGAACACTGTGCGCTCATATCTGTTCGGTAAAGAGGATCAATTTATCCAACTTGTGTCATTGTTTTTCCACCAGTAGGCTAACAAACTGCCATGCAACCCCTTCATCGTGCATGCCATCTTCTTTCGTTGCCACCACGGTGCACCACGAGAGCTCGGGTTAGAGGGTATATTTAATCTACATGGCCATAGTGATGCGACCATGTTATCACTCATCAGTGTGACTGGCATATTTGATTTTTGGGTCTATAAGTATTTTTACACTACAACACATGGGCTTTCTAAACTATGCAATGATAATAGAGATATTGGTCAATTAAATTTATAATGTTTTTTTGGAGCCGATTCAACTTATAATAAAGAAAATGTTTCGTTTGTCAATGATACCAACCCAAATTGTCATAGCCTACTTTGATGTCATATTGATGACTAGTTTTATAACAACATTTATCTATCATAAACAACTAGAAATAGTCATAGAAATATTCATTACACGATGGTTAGAGAATAAGTAAAAAAAAATGTACAGATTTTTGTTCCATATTTGTAACAATCCAAAAAAAAACTCATATAGAAGAGAGTCGTCGTTTTGTTTTATGCAATTTACAAAATATAGTTAGAGAGGGGCCAACACGACTAATGAGCTACGAGGGGCCTTGATATGTGTTATCGAAAACTTTACCTATAGTTTGGATGGTGATGTAACTTTGACCCTACCGTTCGAAGGCAGATGAAATACATCGTCATGCGGGACAAAAGAATGCAGCAACAAGGGTGACACAGTCCAGTGGACCATTATCCTATGGTGATTGCTGAATTTTCCGTGAAGTGTGGACCAAGTTTGAACGAAATTCGACTGTTGGAGCTTGATTTGAATTTCTGGAAAATAAAGCCAATGTTCAGCGTTCTCTTCTTACCCTAACTTGTTCAGGGCTAAATCTTCTAAGCCCATCCTTTTTTTGAGCCTAAGTCAGGCCTGGTACCTCTCCAGCTTCCTTTCTAGACTGTGGCCCACCTTGGCCCAGGTTGGACCCTCCTATTCCCTCATACAGAGTAGCAGATCCCAAGACCAAGTTCATATCGCCTCTCCTGCACGCGGCAGCGGCATGCCACCTTCCCTCTTTCTCGCCTTGCCATCACCATTACTCGTCCGCGGAGCTCGATAGCGCCGGACACGGGAGAAGTGAGGGAGTGGAGGGAGGCTGTGGGGGGACTCACGAATGGAATAGAACTTACGAGGTGTTAAGATGCAGAGATCAAAGTTTAGAAAGTGTCACATCGAATATTATATAGAGGGTATGGATACTAAAAATAAAATAAATTATAGGAATTGTCAGTAATCTGT
>Ga0182004_10004857_pt1 | contig 10887 bp, 10 predicted proteins | sample Sormic07211540_1_FD_120479 | JGI IMG/M metagenome (GOLD analysis project Ga0182004, IMG submission 120479) | Endophyte microbial communities from Sorghum bicolor roots, Mead, Nebraska, USA - 072115-40_1 MetaG | ecosystem: Host-associated > Plants > Roots > Unclassified | place: USA: Nebraska...
TACTTATACTTGGCTTTGACCGGCTCGACGCGTGACAGTCGTGGCCGGCCTCAACCTCCGATGAACACGCAGTCTGACCCCTCGTTCATTGAACTTGAGCCTCTCCATGACTTTCTGGCCCCCTAGCACCCAGACCCGTCCAGATCCATTGCACCTGCACTGCAGGTCGTTTGAATCCAGCGGCGCGCCAGTATGTAAACCCTTGCTCTCCGAGCCTCCCAGGTCCGTACAGCTCCTCTGCCCCTTCTCACGTGCGTGCCCCGCCACGAGAAAAGGAAAAAAAAAAAGACAAGGGCCTCGTTTTCCTGCGAGATCCCGTAGAAAACGGCCGGGCGCGGCAGGAGAGGCCGCCACGCACGCCGGGGCCCGGGGTGCATCACGTGCCGGTGACCACCAGTCCACCAGCCACAGCCCACACCGTCCTGATCCTCATCCGGGTCATCGCCTCGCTCGCTGCGCCGGGACCGGGACGGGCCGTGTCCGTGTGTGTACGCTGGCGCCTGGCGGGATATAAAGGCGGCCCCGCGCCCACCGCTTCTTCCTCCCTCTTTCACTTCTCCGAATCCCCAGGCAGGCAGGTCGGCGAAGAGGGCAGGTGAGGCAGCAAGGCCGAGCCGCGCGGGGGCTCGGGACGGGACAGGCAGAGGAGACCTACAGAATCCCAGATCCTTCCTGCCCGCCCGTGCCCGTCGGCGCGTCGTTCTTGCCGGCCGCGCCCGACCTCCGGCTCCTCCTCCAGGTGATTGCTGCAACCGACCGTCTTCGACGGATGGGGATTCTTTGGTGGGGTTGGACAGGATGCCGCCACTGCGTAGTGCGGTGTGACGGTCGGATTTGGAGGATGCTCTGCATACCGGCGCAAGCATTGGGTTTTGGTGTTTGTGATTCATTTTCGGAGGTTTCCCGTCTTGCGGTAGCACCATGGTTCGGATTGGGACCGTGGATTTGACTCCGTCTCTGCTCCTGTTTTTGCAGGGGAATCGGATACACAACAAGCTGCAGGATGGTGCTGTGGGTCTTCGGCTACGGGTCCCTGATCTGGAACCCCGGCTTCGACTTCGACGACAGAATCCTCGGCTTTATCAAGGGCTACAAGCGCACGTTTAATCTCGGTACGGTATGGATGTTTGTTTGCAGGCGCTTGCTTGGGTACACCCTCGTTGACCCGAACCTCAACCTCAACCTCCTCCTTTTTTTTCCCCTGCAGCTTGCATTGACCACAGAGGCACACCGGAGCATCCGGCGAGGACCTGCACTCTTGAAACGGATGACGAGGCCATATGCGTAAGAAACCACTTCATGTCTATCCTTATTTCCCCTGTTTTCAGTGTTCTTGTTGCAAAGATGAATTATTGTAGCTTACTGTGGGTGATTCTGTACATTTAAAATGGTATTGTACAACATTCTTCCCTTCTTTAGGAGGCGAATTTAGTATGACAAATAGTTACATTGTGTCATCTCCATGACCATCTGAGTGATACAAACGGCCTAGGGAAGTTCTCACCTATTCCACAGGTAGTAGATATATGGACATGTATATCTGACTTTAACACAACATGTAGAGTACTGTACATCTCCTGAAACTCATGCAAAATCAATGGCTGACATCTGGAATCTACCCGCAGTTTCTCATCTTTCAAAAGCTCTAACCTATTTAGAGAGCATGCATGGCCTGTTTGTATTCATTACTCTCTGTGTCAAACGCTTGCTGGGCACTTTTAGTTCTCACTTTTTGTTTCTGATGAATGTTGATATGTCCATTCCAAGTTCCTTGCATCAGATGCTACTCACATTTAACACTCCCATACTAGTTTCCTGATTGATCCTATTTACAGTTCAAACCTTTTTTTTCTTTTGCAGTGGGGAATTGCATATTGTGTCAAGGGTGGCCCAGAAAAAGAGCGAAAAGCAATGCAGGTGCACTGCTTTTCTCCCCTGTGTTTTGCAGTTCAAAAGAATAATAACAACTGTATTTGTGACACTGACCTTAGCATTTCAGTACTTGGAGAGAAGAGAGTGTGAGTATGACCTGAAGATATCCATTGATTTCTACAAGGTATTAATAATTGTGTGAACAATTAGCTTTGAACTAGTTTTTCGTTTTTCTTTCAGAACTCTCATGTTCCCTTGATGTATTGTTCAGGAAGGAGATCCCCTGAAACCAGCTGTGACGGGTGTCTTAGTGTAAGGATCTGAAGTTCCGAAGCCAAACATACCAATTCCATGCTATCCGTTGTTCTTTTTCTGTGGAACTCATAACTTGGTATTCATGCAGTTTTGTGTCTACTCCAGATCCAATTGGCAACAAGTACTATCTTGGCCCTGCTCCTTTGCAGGATATGGCAAAGTGAGACATTGCACTCCTTTACTGTTCTTTGGACATTTTAATTGATCAAGCATCTAATTCTGACTTTTTCTACAATCTTGTCTGCAATGGCAGGCAAATTGCTACAGCCAATGGCCCTACTGGCTATAATAGGGATTACCTGTTCTCAATGGAGAAGGCATTAGCCAGCATAAGTAAGAGAACCTCTTTTAATATTTTTGAAGTGTTCACACTCGAATATCTGTCTGTTTATATACCCATGTGTTACATAAAATACGGTATTACCTAGGAGTAGTTCATGTATGCGCTTTCTGCTAAGTCAAGATTTACATCCTAAGACTCAAACATCAAATTGTGCTTATGCTGTCCTCTTCAGGCCACGAAGATGAGTCAATCATAGAGCTTGCAAACGAGGTGAGGAAGGTGCTCAACAAAACAAAGGAGACCAAGATCACTGGTGCCAATGCTTCCCTCAAATCTCATGCCCCTCTTGTGCACCTGTCTGCGCTTCCAGAAGGCACCGTTGTGGACTCGAGATAGCAAGAGCCTTGGACGCTCGACCTCTACTACCCGGAATTTACTTTCAGCTCTTGCATGTTTGTGCCCATCCTGTACTGAATTTCCCTTCTCAATGGTTGATGTGAGGCTGTATCTTCCAGAGTGAAAAACGCTAAAGCCGGCACTAATAATGATATTAATTTTAACATGGAGGCCATGTTGTCACTTAAAGCGCTCTGCATTTGAATCGCCTAATTGTTATGGTTATCCTAGCGCCGGACGTTTGGCGCGAGCTGAGCACGGAAGCTGCTCCCCTTCTCAAAACGGTCCACACCGTGTACAATCGGATCGAAAATAGAATGGAATAGAATAGAGAACTGCCTGTCCCTCCGCACCATTATTTGTCGTTCCTCATTGCATTTGTGTTTCCGTTCCCACGGCGCTCCGTTCTCTACCGCTCCTATGTTCTAAAAGCAGAAATTACTTCAAGCGCAACCTCATAAAAAATTATGTGAACTACGTAGTCCAACATAGGGATATAAAAACTGGAACTCGCCAAACTACATAGTGCAACATCTAAATTACGTATCGCAACATAAAAACTTGAACTCGCCAAACTATGTAATATAAAAACTGGAACTCGCCAAACTACATAGTGCAACATCGAAAATTACGTATCGCAACATCAAAAAACTGTATATTACAACATTTGGCAATTATATACTGCAACATCTTATGCAGTAGTACTAAAACATCTTAGAATCAACACATTAAACATGAAAAAATGGAAACAAACACATTAAACATGAAAAAAATGGAAACAACTCATCGAACATTAAACATGGAAAAATGGAAATAACTCGATAATCACCTTTCACTGCTACAACATTTAAAAAGGTAATTTCAACAATTGAAATCCCAAATTGAACAATCTCAACATTAGTACTTCCTTTCTGCAACACATGAATCACCATATTGCAACATTCGAAAATCTTTTGTTGCAACATCTAAAAAAACCTATTACAACACGGAGAAACAACAAAAAAACGTACAAAACAACAAAGGATATGAGTTTCGAGGTGCAAGCTGCTCTAGCCCTGGCCCATCACCTTTGAGCTCGCTAGAGGAAGAAGAGAATAGGACACTAGAGCTCGTCGGAAACCCTAGCCACCACCATAAACCTCAGTCTAGAGAAGGAGGAGGAAGATGAGTCAGATCCATAGGAGGAGGAGGAGGAAGGGGAGGGATGACTCATATCAATAGGAGGAGAAGGAGAAGGAAGAGAGGGATCAGATCTAGAGAAGGACCACCTACCTCATTGGAGCCGTTGCCGCCATCCTCATCTTCGGTGGGGGCACGAGATCTGGGTCGCTAGGGGCATGGGGGTTCAGTGGAGGTTGCGGAGGAGGAGGAAGGGAGGGAGGGAGCGCCAGCATGTGGGACGACAACGAGCGACCAGGGGCTCGCCTGCACGGATGGGGAGCAACAGAGTGCAGATGGGGAGCAATGGAGTGGGAATGATGATGATGGAGGAATTGATGTGGAATGTCCTCACTCTATTTGGCAACATCGTTCTATTGGGCCGCAGGTTTAGGTGCACGGAGCCCGGACGGGACGGATGTCCGCACAATATCATTACCGTAATTTTTTAACCATTTGTTTGGTCTAAACCATGTGGCCTAAGTGCACGTTTCATTTGATTTGTAACCAAACCTTACCACATTTGCCTCACTAAGGCTAAGTAATCAAAATTTCAGTATTTTCTCATGTGGAGACCCATTTGCAGAAAGTTTTTTTTAGGTCTTGTTGTTGAAGAAGACCAAAAATAGGTATTCAATCTTTTGTCTGTAGTTTTATCCAAACGTGGAATGAGTGTTGTATTTTGGGTAACAATTGACAATCTAAGGTTACGCAAGTTTGATCGAGGTGCTGAGGTATTTGGTTGTAGCTATAGCTATAGCCAGAGTTCTTTTCTGCCAACTAAGTCTCATGTCGTAATGACCCTGTTGGTATTTATTGACGCAAACAGAAGAGATCCATAAGTGCATGGATATTGTTGTAGCTTTCACTCGGAGGTTTTTAAATATCGTATCCACAGGGAAATGAGTGAGTCAACTATGTACTAACTTAACTATAAAAGGTGAATGAGTTGAAAATATAAACTATGGTTGGGGCAAGATATAAAGTCGAAACAAGATTTAAACGTAGGGAGGATCAATCTAGTATGGTGTCGATACTAGGAGTATAGAGAGAATAACTTGATCAAGGTTTCTACTTCTAACTTTAACAGTCCATGTCTTCTACTATTGAACTGGAGAATTACTATGGAAGACCACAAAAAGAGTACAAATCTACCACATGACAAAGGGCTCTTGCTTGGCCTACAAACAGGGGGTGGACTATAGAAGACTCAACAAGGCTATAAAGTCACCCTTGCGATCAACCACCGATCCAGAATATAGGATGCATCTATGAGTAACCTGAGTCTAAGCACCATGCTTACACTACGAATTATACTATAAACTACTGCAATATATTAAAGCACTCAAAAGAGACTCATGACCAGAAGAATAGTATAAATATGAAACTTACTTGAATCAGAAGTTGATGGCTAGATCCAGAGCCATCTCAGGAGCAATCCCACGTAGAGTGATGAGATTCAGGCCCGATCTTCCGAGAGGTAACCGGTCAGTTCGATTTGTGGAGAACTCGACGTTGGCGATCCGGCTTCAAATCAGCACGATTCGGACCCTGCAACCGTTACATCACTACTCTGTTGGTTATCAACCAAGAACAACTTGATTGATCTCGCCAAGAAGGCTGTTCCTGCAAGTGAATCAAAGAACACAAGCTAGAAGGTATAAACACGCAATCATATGTATGACACAAATATCAATGATGGGTTCGAGAAGTCGGTTCCAAAGGACTAATCGACACAGTGGAGGAGATCAAGAACGGAGGCCCTGGATCACTGTAAAAGGATTTGTCACCACAGTTACAATGAACGATTTAGTTTCTCGATGGAAAACTAAACTCTAATCGAAACTCGAGTCTAAATAGCGGTGGCCGCATGGAATATAAAAGAGAGACGACCTAGGGTTAGAGGCGACCTATGAGAGGCGCCCACAATATGGGCTTAAGGCCCGAACTCAATACATGGTCAAGTTAGCCCAAAATAGGTGATGCAACACCTTTTCTTGGTCACACAGACTAATCCGCAGCTGCTCTGGAGCTGGGACCAAATTCAAAATGATGGCGTTGTTGTTCCCTTTCCAACGAGTCCAAGATCACCCTGTTTCGATGTCGTATAAAGAAGTTATGATCGAAACACATGGAATATAAAAGAGAGACGACCTAGGATTGCAGGCGACCAGGGGGAGGCACCCACAACTTGGGCTTAAGGCCCGAACTCGATACATGGCCAAGTTGGCCCAAAATAGGTGAAGTAGCACATTTTCGTGGTCACACAGATTAATCCACGGCTGCTCTAGAGCTGGGACCAAATCCAAAATGACGGCGTCGTTGTCCCCTTTCCAACGAGTCTAAGATCAACCTGTTTTGATGTTGTATGAAGAAGTTATGATCGAAACACTGACGACGTGTTCTGCTGAATCCGAGAGTGACATGGTAGCTGAGTTGGAGATGAATTACAACTTGGAAAAGACGATGGTGTCAACGTGTCCAGCGTGACGATGTCCTCATCATCCTCTCCTTCTTGAATTGGAGTCGTCCTTAACTCCATCTTGGTGATGTCCTCATCATCCCCTCCTTCTATATTTGGAGTCGTCCTCGACTCTTCCCCATCAATGAACTCCTACAAAAAGTTAGTGACAACAGGCAATGCACAAGATATAATAGGTTGACAAATCATAGTATAACATGATGCATCTGGATTACCACATAACTCAGCAGTAGCAGAAGTTGTAGCAAGTAAAGCACCTCTATGTAACTTAATTCCATTATTTTTATCAATGTCTATTGGAGGTTTATTGTTAATCTCTTTAGCATGTTTAACAATATCCATAGGTGACAAAGGAAGCAAAGTAATGTTCTTGTCCTTATGCACGAGAGTGTATGTATTAGTTCTACCATGATGTAAAGCATCATTATCAAATTCCCATGGACGTCCTAATAAAATTGAACAAGCTTGCATATGTACAACATCAAAATCAGCAATATCATGATAAATGCCTGTGAAAAAGCTAATGCGGGCTGATTTAGTTACCTTAGTCTTACCACTATTATTGAACCATTAAAGTTGTATGGATACGAATGTTGTCGTGTGGGCAAGCCAAGCTTCTCAACCAAATCTGAACTCATCAAGTTGTTGCAACCCCCGCTATCAATGATGGTGAGAACACGACAACCCTACACAATGAGATACATATGGAACAAATTGTGGCGTTGGATCTGCTTCTCTTCTTCATGTCCCACACGTGAACTCAACACACGCTGCACAAGAAGGCTAGGATAGCCCACGGAGGCACCCACGGAGTCAATGGCGATGGTCTCCGTGTCTTGATCGTCCTCGGTGGAATCTACTGTAATGTTAGTAGCAAGGGCTAAATCATCTTCAACATCACTTGTACTTACATATCCATCCTTGGTAGCAATAAAAGCACGACGACTGGGGCAATCCTTCATGACATGTCCCCTGCATTTGCATCGATGGCAAATGATTTTAGCGTTGGGCGAGGAGGAGCTAGTGGAAGCACCCAGAGTGGCACCTTTCTTCAGCTGTGGGGGCTGCACATTAGACAATTTACTTACCCCAGAAGAAAATACAGGTGTAGATTGTTGTGGTGCAACAGAAATCTTGGGCGTCTTTGGCTCGGAACGTTGCTGAAAATTCCTCCTATTATTAGACCTGAAAGACTAGTGTTGCTTGCATCCCTGTACTTCACGTTCTACCTTTATAGCAAGATGATACAATTGGAAAAAAATACGTCATTCTTTGTAATCAAGAATGTTCTAGATATCATGATTTAAACCACCAAAAAATCTAGCACTAGCATCAGCATCATCTTCATGTGCACCACAATGTGCTAAACCAATAAGCAATTCTTGATAGTATGCTTCTACTCCTTTATCTCCTTGTTTTAAAGTTTGCAATTTAAGACATAAATCACGTTGATAATAAGGAGGAACAAAACGAGATTTCATACATTGTTTTAAAGCATTCCAAGTTTGAGGCACAGCAGCAACATTATTAGTATTGCAAATATCACTCTACTAAAACAAAGCAAAATTAGTAAACTCACTAGTAGTAAGTTGAACTCTATGCTCAACACACACATTATGAGAATTAAATTTTTGTTGAACAGTAAGCTCCCAATCTAAATATGCCTCAGGATCAACATTACCAGCAAAAGGAGGTAGGCTAAATTTAATTTTAGCAAAAGGATCATTATTACCATGATTATTACCTCCCATACCACGATGATGGAAGTTGTAGCGGCGACAATTGCGTGCATCATCATCATCATCCACATCTTCATGATCAGATAGATCTCCATCTGCACCTTCATCATCACCACAATGAGATTGAGGACGTTGCTCAATTTGTTAAATGCGGGTGACCAGATTGTTCACATTACGCGTCAGTTCATTCATAAGATTGCACTGTTTAGAGATGAACATTGTAAGTTCACCCTTGGACACACAATCATTAAAATCCGTTGGAGATCCTGCCATGGTTAGAAAATAGGGAAAAACAACAATAAAGTATTATCTCTATCAACTAAAAGGAACCAAGTGGTGGTGGTAGTGGTGGTGAAAGTGGAATACAAAATCAGAAATGGCTTACCACCGTCTTACAAATGTTCTTACCAAAGCCAAACAGGAGCTAAACAAAATTGACAAAGCAATCTGTTGTTGAGCGTGGGTAAACAGTTGCAAGATGAACTTGTGCTAATAGAAGTATATGTGGAGCTTTGGGCAGGCACAATATAAGTAGCAAGGATTAGCAATATTCGAATGCAGAGTTAGCTAAGTTCAATAAGTATCTAAAGGACAAATTACTATTGCTGGCTAAGACGTGTCTAGACGTAGCGCAATAAGGTGAAACAAAGTATGATGGGAGGAACTTAGCGAACAAGCAATAGGGCAGATTTTTCCTTTATCTTAATTTTTCCTAGATTTTCTCAAAAGGTATTAGTAGGAATCAAGATTTATTATTTTTTTACTATTTTTTATTATTTTTTCTGAACAAGGATCACAAAAGATGTAACCACAAAAATTGGCACCTACAATTGAGGTCAGATGTGGTCTACAGAAATTCAGCAAGTTCTCTAAAAAGCATGCAAAACCCTTGACATTTTTTTCTTTATTTTTCCGAATTTTTTTGGCAATTTTGATGAGACCAAATAGTTTGGGTTGAGTCCAAATGGTGTCAAGAAACTGCTGTAAAAATTTCAGATTTTCCTGATAAACGAGCAAAACACAGCGGCGACGGCGGCAGTTAGGGCAAAGCGTCCCTAAACTCCAACCTCGATCACAAGATGAATCTTCCTTGTGACTAACAACAATAGATATTCGTCTGATGATGTAAGGAGGGCTACGAAGCAGGCAAAATAACAGCGGCTGACAACCTATCTAGGGTTAGCGCGGCGACAAGAGATCACACAAGGCGGCTAGCTGGGACAAGTCGAGAAATATGGTGGCTTCGACTTGTTGTTTGGGAATGTGGATGGGATAGCAGCGCAAAACAAAGAAACAGCAACGGTGCAATTGAACTACGACGACGGACACAATCTAAACCAACAACTTTAGGTGATAGGACACAAACTCAACAAAGCAAAGGTGAAAACGAAATTGCAAGGCACAATAGGTGATAGGACAGCGGAAAATTAAACTATTTTTTGGGTTTTTGTGGATTGTAGGCAATGAACAAATATGAATCTAGAGCAAACGTGATTATACCTCGCGGTAAATTTGAGACATCTGATACCAATTGATGAGGTTCAGGCCTGATTTTCCGAGAGGTAACCGGTAAGTTCGATTTGTGGAGAACTCGACATTGGCAATCCAGCTTCAAATTAGCATGATTTGAACCCTGCAACTGTTACACCACTGCTGCGTTGGTTATCAACCAAGCACAACTTGATTGACCTCGCCAAGAAGGTTGTTCCTGCAAGCGAATCGAAGAACACAAGCAAGAAGATATAAACACATAATCTGAAATTTCAGATATGAATGACGCAAATATCAATGATGGGTTCAATAACTCGGTTCAATCGACACAGTAGAGGAGATCAAGAACGGGGCTCTGGATCACTGTAAAAGGATTTGTCACCATAGTTACAATGAACGATATAGTTTCTCGATGGAAAACTAAACTCTAATCAAAACTCGAGTCTAAGCAGCGGTAGCTGCATGGAATATAAAAGAGAGACGACCTAGGGTTGGAGGTGACCTGGGGGAGGCGCCCAAAACTTGGGCTTAAGGACCGAACTTGATACATGGCCAAGTTGGCCCAAAATAGATAATGTAGAAACTTTTTGTGGTCACATAGATTAATCCATGGTTGCTCTGGAGCTGGGACAAAATCCAAAATGACGGCGTCGTTGTCCCCTTTCCAATGAGTCCAAGATCACCCCATGTCGATGTCGTATGAAGAAGTTATGATCGAAACACCGACGACGTGTCTGCTGAATCCGAGAGTGACGTGGTAGCTGAGTTAGAGATGAATTGCAACTTGGAAAAGACGATGGTGTCAACGTGTCCAGCATAGCGATGTCTTCATCATAGAGCCTAATCCCATCGAAGTACAAGACATAGAAGAAGCACCGACCGGCTGACACCTCCTCTGAAGTTCTCCCTCGCTCTCCATCTCTCTACTATATAGAAGACTAGATCTACTCTAACTCGGGAGTAGAGAGGACATCTATTCAAGGGACATCTCTCTTCTCTAAACCCTAGCTTTTGCTCTTGATGATGATAATGAGATGATTGATGCCTTAGGGGGGCTTATATAGCCTGATGGGATGAATCGTAGCCCTCGGATCAAACCAACATGAAACAATAGGATGCGTCGTAGAGATAGAATGGAGGCCGCCACACGA
>Ga0182004_10004858_pt1 | contig 10882 bp, 9 predicted proteins | sample Sormic07211540_1_FD_120479 | JGI IMG/M metagenome (GOLD analysis project Ga0182004, IMG submission 120479) | Endophyte microbial communities from Sorghum bicolor roots, Mead, Nebraska, USA - 072115-40_1 MetaG | ecosystem: Host-associated > Plants > Roots > Unclassified | place: USA: Nebraska...
AAGTCTTGGAACTCACTAGAGAAGGATTCACTCAAGAAATCTCTCAATTCTCAATCCTCTCTAGGCTCTTGCTTCTCTCTTGCACCACAAGGTGTTTCTCAACGGATCAAATGGGTAAGGAACCTCCCATGGACGAGGTGGAGGAGTATAAATACTCCCCATCAAGTCCAAGGGCCGGCCACCTGAATTTCTTAGAAAACGGGAGCACCGGACGCGCTCAATGTTGCACCAGATGCGCTCCGCAGAGCGTCTGGTGCCCCATTAACGGCTACTTGAACTTGCAACTGCCACACACTGGACACACCAACAGCGGGTCCGGTGAGAGGGCAAGTTGCAACCCTCTTTGGGTACGGGACCGGACGCACCCAGGCGAGTCCAGAGCGTGCGTCTGGTGCCGAACCCTAGGCACCTGGACGCGCTGACCCAAGTCAGCACTCACCAGACGCACTCCCAGAGCGTCTAGTGCCTGCGTCCGGTGCTGTCTCAGCACCTAAACTTCGTCGAATCACAAATTTCCCAAAATGAAGTTTGATTCTCTCGATCTAAGGACTTTCTCAGAGCTGCCTAGTGCTAGGTTTACCAAGTGTGCACCACACCTAAACCTAAAGCCTTGCCTAGGTCAAGCTACCGGCTCAATGCCCCCCTTAATAGTACGGTCAAAGGAAAAACAAAGTCCTAAACTACTCTAAGTGCCCTTCAATACCATATGGCACCTAGACCTAGTCTAGTCTTGACGATGTCCAACCATCCTTTAAAAATCAAAACGATTTCCACCATTAAGTCGGCATGAACGACCTAGTCCATCGATCATCATTACCATGACCTAACACAAATGACTTTGTCTCTGCAAAACACATGTTAGTCATAGTAATCAACATTGTCATTAATCACCGAAACCCATTAGGGGTCTAGATGCTTTCGTGTGCAACACCTCTTAGCCGTTCAACCATCAAGTGATTTGGTCAACGCAATGAGGACTAGCGTACCGGCAAGCACATGAACCTCGGGAGAAAAATCTTGGTGTCCTCAACAGTGTCCATCTTGTGATTGGTATTCTCCTGGTGGTTCATATTATTATTGGTTCATCCTTACACAGCGGTATAAATCTCCTACTCGCCCCTTTACATTCTTGCAAACTAGTTGTCAAGCTCTTTAGTGTAGCTAGTCGTGAGAGCGTGTTAGTTTCATTAGTGTGGCTCTTTTAGTTAGTCCTTGGAGAGCACACTAATTTAGTGAGTAGCGACATAGCGATTGATTGTGTCTAGCGATCTTAGCAACTAGAATTGTTGGATGCTGGCTTGCAACCCTAGCTAGAGCAGAATTGCATTTCGCCCTTTAGGTTGCTAACCACTTGCTTTGTTCTGACGGTGGGGAGGGGGAGAGGGAGAGGGAGTGCAATTTCTCCACCATCCTCACTGATATCCCCTTATCTTGCATATTTCACATAAACCTATATTTCCATTTCAACAATCTTGATATTGTTGGATAGTGAACTCACCATGTAGCTGACTAACAGGTGACATTTGTACCCCACATGTGTTTCATGCACAGCTAATTTCAATGAATGAAAGCTTCAGAAGCCATCGATTGTTCCATTCCTACAATGCAAAAAGATGTTTTATTCAGCCAAAAACCTGTAGCATCAAAGACCAGTATCAAAGTTTTCATGTTAATTAAATTCACTAAATCCTATAATTTGTTAAAAGCTACTACTTTCATGCTAGCAGCTGTAGCAAAGAGCATGTACGTCGGACCTGCTATTCATGACGCTTCTGCTTGATTCTGTCTTTAGCATAATCTATTAGTCTATGAGAATCAGAGTTTGGCCGCGGAAGCAAACTTAGGTGCATGCTCTCATCTCTCCGTGATAATTCTTAGCCTAGTGATGGTCAGAGAAATTCTGAACAGTATCAAACAGCTTGAACTGCTTATATTTATTTGCATTCTCCTCTGCAGTATTTGATTTAGGTGGCTCCTTGGCTTCTTCCTTGCATTAGGTGCAATTTTCTGCAGCCATGGTAATCTTCTTCTTCTTCTTGGATTTGTTGTGGTTCTGGTATTTGCAGAGAACTATTTGACCTGTAACCAACTTGATCGCTGGAAGAACCCTGTGAAACAGTAGCTAGTCAGTAATTATACCAAGCAAAACAATAAAAGAAAATCCTATATTTCATATTTAATCAGTCCTATGGACTGAATGCCAATGAGTAGTACAAAAATCTCAGTAGCACAAATGCACAAAAATATGAACACAACAAACGCACATATGCATTCTCCAAAGAGAGGGGAAAAGAAACCCCTCCACCGGACGCGCTGTCGGATTGTGGCGGCGACCGGCGAGGGCTGGCGTACTCGGTGTCCATGTCGCCGTTGGCGCCTGGCGTCGTCGTCAATGAGCCGCTGCACGATCGCCTTGCTTGAGGTCGGAAGAGAAGCTTGCATGACCGATTCGCTAACGATTTATGGCCTGCATAATCGATAGTTCAGGTGGCCTCATTTTGTCTGACAAACGGTCGTCATCGTCCACCACGCACTGGTGGCTGGTGCCACTGTCATCCGGTTGGCTCGCACAGGTGGCTGGTGACTGGTGCCATGGTCATCCAGTTGGCTCCATCTGATGTCATTGATGCGTATTCGAGAAAAGAAAAGAAAACATTTGTTTATGTGCGACATGCTTCATCAATCATCACTGCATTGCTCCCTTTACAGATAGACCTCTACAGCTTTATTTGTTCGTGATGAAAGCCACCAAGCATAAGCTGCCTAGGCAACCCGCTTGTTTATGTGTGATTGCCTGATCGCACCTCCCACTAAGCATTTAGTGATTGAAGCAACCTGCTAATATTGTAGTCGACTGGATATTTGTTCATGTGAACATGGCTGCATGCTGCAGACAAACAACTGCTTTGCAAATTGCAAGTAATCTAGACAGAATCATATGGCCTGTAAGGACTGCAATTTGTGTTATCGGTCCAATTCCTGTTATTGGAAGTATATATCTCTACGAGAAAAGTCCATATACACTTCATAATATTGCTTAACAGATTGATTTGAATGAGTGGTTGTCTTAAATAGGAGAATTTTTTAACAAATACTCGTACACGGTATACCTTAACAGCTACACTAAGGCATTTCAACAAGGATCTTTGCCTGCAGTTGCCGCACACACGAAGTGGAGTATGATCCAAATAAAAGATGGAAATGTGGAGAGGGGACACAGAGATAAACTCATGTAGTAGTCGTCCTGGTAGCGGAGACAGAGGTTAGTATTCCAGAGGTAAGGCATACCTGAACCGCGTCCAAGGACAGAGGAGAGGCCCCTCTACAACACGCCCAGAAAATCAGAAAGTGACCGATCTACATACATGAGGAAGCACGGCCCAAACACTCCACCTCCACCCCTGCCTTGACGAGTTGAGGGTCACCACAGATCTGTCGTGCAGGAGGCGGCGTCGTCAACAAGTCCTAATTAGTTTTTTTAGGGGGGGTTAGTATTTCTGTGGAATCCCTCAAGACGTCTTAACCAGGATTTAAAACAGTTAAAAACAGGCAACAGTTCATGCACTCAGGGATAAGTAACAGTAATTTAACAACAGCAGCGATTTCGAACAGTTGAGTTCACTTGGTAAAGCTGGTACGTTTGCAGACCGGTGATACAATCCAGCGGAAACCGCTTAGATTATTAATAAGGTATAGAACTACAATAGCAAATGGAAAAGAGCAGGAACCGCAGAAAAAGCATTCGGTACTAATTTTCAATGACAGCAAATCATGAAGTCAATGAAACTGGCAGTCACATCAACAGGACAACCCAAATTGACGTTCTGTACAACCACAGACCAGCGATTAATTTTATCATCATGCTCGTTTGTAAGGAACACGATGCCTCCAATGCAATGGAGCCACAAACGAAAACATATCGTGCCATTTTTTACAACAATACTTATGTAAGGTCGTCCTCATCGTCCTCCCTTTTCTTCAGCTCATTCTTCGCCCTGAGCAGCAGGGTGGTTTTCCAAGGATCCTGACACAATATTTGAGAGATTAGATAGAGGGGAGAAAACAGAGAAGGACCAAATAAAATACAAATTGTGTCCATTAATCCCTTTTGGAGCAGTCTCTAAGTTTACGCATTGCAGCTCATGATTGTTATAAAAGGTTGAGAATCCTAAAGAGAAAGAGTCTGTTCGCTTGACAAAAAAGTCATGGCTGAAAATATTGTTCGAACGTTTATTATGAAAGAAAAACACTACTAAATGGTTGTCAGATTCGACAGATAAGCTCAAACGAACAGGCTTAGCCCTTAAAATTCTTTTATGTTTAGGTAGGCTGATGTCTAATGCAGAATAAAACAGACATCCTGCACCGAGGTTGGTGACCGGAGAAACAGTAGAATACCATGTGCCATAGACATTGCATGTTTGCTGACATTTTTCCAGCCAAATCTATAGATGTGATTTATCAAGTTAATTGTTGTAACACCCTAAAATTTTAAAACTTTGAAAATAGGAAAATATGATTTATTTATGTATTTTTGTGAAGCATTTGAATGTAGAGAAAAAATAATTTTTGATAATTTAAAATCAACTATAAGGTGTAGCTACATGTATGTGCATTCATGCTGGTGCACATTTAAATTTTGTATTGTGTGGTTTGATTCAAATTGAAAAGGGAGCTCAAAACCATTTGAAAATTTCTTTGGAAAAGCTTTGAAAGAAAAAGAAAAGGAATTTATTTCTCTCCCTCTCTACTGGTTTTTCGCCCGCTCGGGTTTCCATTCCCGCTGGCCCAGCAGCTAGCCGCGGTCCAACTCCCTCCCCTATCTCCCTCTCGGCCCGCTGCACATTCCTCAGCCCAATTAGAACAGGCCCGTGCAGGCATTCCCTTTCTCCCCAGCTAACGAGCAGGTCCCACACTCGCGCTCACTCCCACAAGCGTCTGTTGCCTCCCCATCAAGCCCTAGCCTGCAGCGTCGCCCTCAATCCAAGCAGCAGCAGCCACAAGCCCTAGTTCGCCGACGCTGGACTCGCCTCAAGATTCATCTCCTCGGTCGCCTCCATAAGCCGCTGCCGTGCTTCGCGAAGCCCTTGCAAAGTCACTGAGTCCTTTCCCTCTTTTATTCTTGCCTCGGAATGCTCATCTCGTGATGTCGGACATGTGCAGGAAGAAGCCGCCCACCATCCCGAGCGCCGGTCATCTCCAAGCCATCCTCGCTTTCGTTTTTGAACTTGGTGAGTTCACACGTCCCTCCTCTCCATCCCCATGATCTCGGTTCATCAAATAGAGGCTCGTAGCGCCGAATTCAACAATTCTGGCAAAGTTAGCGCCGCCGGCCGCCCTTCACCCCATGATCTAATCCTAGCCATCCAATCTAGATCTAACCGCCACGAGTGGCCAATACTCCTTCAGCTATCAATTTTTCTAAAGAGTCCCTGCTCTTTTAATATATAGAACCCACAGTCCTTTAGCGTATTCCATGAATATGTTTTCTTTTTCCAACAGCGTATTTCTTTTAGTTAGATTCAAAAATTTTGTTTTCACTATTCATAGAATTGCCACTGATTTCATTTTGGCCATAAAATCTTCGTTTTAACTCTGATTTGACCGATTCAAATTGCGTAAGATTCGCTATCGCGTAAACTACGTCTTACTACCACTGTTATACATGATTTCCACTTTTAAAATTCGAGTTTAGATTTAATCTATTATTTTACTATAGGAAATCTTGTTTAAATCATATCTTTTTCGTTATAGCTCAATTTTTCGTGATCTTCGTATCTGTGTGAACATAGCGAGACGTAGATTCGTTTTACATACTTTTCATCTTGATTTTCTACTATTGGTGTACTGTTCTAATTATAGACTTGTTTGCTTTGTATAATTGTTTCTGGATGATTGTTGTTGATCTGATGATCGAGTATATATGGTGAGCAATTCCTGGGAGACCAAGAGTACTTCTACAAGCAGGATCAACAGGAGCAGTTTGATCAAGGCAAGTATAGCATGGTATCATCCTTACACTTAATTCATATTGCATGTGTCACCTTGTTAAGGATTTCCTAATTTTGAACTTATACCTTGTCAGCTATGGGTTTTGCATTGTGTAGCTATTGCTAGTGCTTCACTTAAACCATGGTCTTATAATTTGACTAATGGAATACGCAATGAACATTAAAATATGAATTTTTAGCAACATTGATAAAGAGGGCTAGAGCATTGGGCTATCTTTATGATGCTCTAGTTTCTCTCCAAGAGGACCTTTCCTAGCTTGTTAGTGGTTACCTTTATGGTGCAATAGGGGGCACATGGCTGTCTTTAGTCATATAAGAGGACCTTTTCTAGCTTGATAGTGGTTACCGTTATGGCACAATAGGGGCTTGACAAATCTGTCTTTGTGTATAGGCTGCGTGTCATTGTGCCATTTAGAAGGGGAGCTCTACATTTGTTTGCCAATTGAAAAACTAGCAACCCTAACTTGTTAGACGAACCTTGAAAAGACTTCATAGTGAACCCTATCTGCTCACCTTGGTAGTGTTTTAGAGAGTCACAACCCCGGGCATATGGGAATCACGACTTGCAGTGAAAGTGTACAACCTCTGCAGAGTGTAAAACTAATATATCTGTCATGTGGGGCAGTCATTATAGCCGGCGGTCCCGTAGACAAGGAGCAGCCAGTGCCTCTCCCGAGGCTGCGCATGGCCTGGCACAGCCCGAGGAGGCTGGTCTGGCTGAAGAGGCCTGAGTTATGAAGGCAATTAAGGAGAAGATGAGGAGATTAAGTACCAGCTAGCTGGTAGTTAATAGCTGAAGGAAGTAATTGCGGGCTCCAGTAACTAGGTGCTGGGCGCAGCAGCTAGGAGCAGAGCTCCTATATATGTAACCCTGAACTCAGTTGAATGAATCAAGCAATGAAGTGATTATCTCTAACCTCTCATCTCCTGCTATCTCTAATCTCACCCCCCTGCTGCCAGGCGCCAGGCACACCCTGGCGCCCCCATCTCCTACCTCTAGCTACAACCTGCGCAGCCAAGGCCCCCTGAGCTAGGTGTCGAGGCCCTTGACACAGTGGCTGATGCCCTCACTGTTTTGGAAGGAATTGATGCGGCTGGCAGGGATCAAGCTCCATATGACTACAGCCTTTCATCCGCAGTCTTTCATCCGCAGTCTGATGGACAGACAGAGGCCGCCAACAAGGTCATTGTCATGTACCTTCGCTGCATGACTGGAGATCGTCCCAAGCAGTGGCTGCGCTGCTTACTGTGGGCAGAATTCATCTACAATACTGCATACCAGTCTGCCCTGAAGACAACGCCATTCCAGATCATGTATGGATGCAAGCCACCGTCCATCCGCTCCTATGACCCGCGGGAAACTCGCGTGGCAGCGGTGGCCAAGACCATGGCGGAACACGACGAGCTCCTGGCTGTCGCCCGGGCACGGCTGGAACAAGCAGAGGCCGTGTACAAGCGCTCCTACGACAAACACCACCGCGACGTCCGCTTCAGCGTGGGCGATTGGGTGTGGCTCCACCTTCAACACCGCACTCTGGCTTCACTGCCAGACACCACGAAGGGCGAGCTGCGTCCTCGTTTCTACGGACCATACCGCATCACTGCTGCCATCAACGAAGTCGCCTACCGCCTCGAGCTACCTCCCCACGCCTGTCTTCACGTCGGGCTGCTCAAGAAATTCGTTGGCACTCCCCCAGCTTCGCCACCGGCCCTGTCTCCCACTCACAATGGTGCCAGTCAGCCAGTACCAGAGCGCGCTACGCACACACGCCTCGCCAGGGGCATCCGTCAGGTCCTGGTCCACTGGCAAGGTGAACCAGCAGCTTCAGCGACATGGGAAGACCTCGACAGCTTTCAAGCCCGGTACCCCACCTTCCAGCTCGAAGACAAGCTGCTCGTCGAGGGGGGGAGAGATGTCATGTGGGGCTGTCATTATAGCCGCCGGCCCCGTAGACAAGGAGCAGTCAGTGCCTCTCCCAAGGCTGCGCATGGCCTGGCACAGCCCGAGGAGGCTGGTCTGGCTAAAGAGGCCTAAGTTATGAAGGCAATTAAGGAGAAGATGAGGAGATTAACAGCTAGCTGGTAGTTAATAGCTGAAGGAAGTAATTGCTAGCTCCAGTAACTAGGTGCTGGGCGCAGCAGCTAGGAGCTGAGCTCCTATATATGTAACCCTGAACTCAGTTGAATGAATCAAGCAATGAAGTGATTATCTCTAACCTCTCATCTCCTGCTATCTCTAATCTCACCCCCCTGCTGCGAGGCGCCAGGCACACCCTGGCGCCCCCATCTCTACCTCTAGCTACAACCTGCGCAGCCAAGGCCCCCTTGAGCTAGGTGTCGAGGCCCTTGACAATATCAAGCGTACTCACGGTCACGAGCGGCCTTGGAACCCTTACGAAATAAATGATCACTAATGTTTATTATTCTGTTTATGCTATTCATTATTCACTTTACCTGATCATGTGTTTACTTTGGGATAAAACAACTTGATGTTACTCATATGCTAAAATTGTGACAACTAAAAGCTATATTCAGTTAAATAGTATCTTGCCTTTTGAGCCTCATGAACCCGATGTTACACTTGTTAAGTATGAGATGTGCTTATGCTTGTTTATTTTCTTTATTTAGACAAAAATCCAAGATAGGTAACAGATGGCTCGGATAATGACTACTACTTCTACTTCCCTAAGGATTTCTAGTCTTGTGGTCAACCAATTGAACCTGTGTTATGGAGTTTATACGGGAAAGTTATCTTTTCCGCTATATTTATGTAAAGAATCTGTGATATTATTCATTATGTAATAAGCACTTGTGGTGATACTCTATAATTTGTTGGCTTATGTGTGACTGATCTCTGGGCGCACATAAGATATTGCATTCAGTTTTATACTTAAAACTGGGTGTGACAATTGTAAACTGCCTTCCGTCATAAAAAATACATTGCCTTAAGGCAAAAGATTTATTCAAACCTTAAAAACTACAAATATTTACATCTTTAGATGCCTGCACTCTATAAAGGTAAAAGTTGTTCATGTTTGTAGTTTTTAAGGTTTGAATAAATCTTTTTGTCTTAAACAATGTACTTTTAAGAATATATACTTGCAAAACTTATTCAAATATATTTGCAAAATCAGACTCTGAAGGATTTTATGATATATTCAAGAAGAAATTACAAATTAGTAATCACAGATATACAATGAGGACCGTGCAAATTCAAACACAACAAGTAGTTTGACCCGAGGAAGTATTTATTCTTAAGTTCTCATTAAGCTAACTCCCATCCATTTTACTGTTTATATACACTTAGAAAGCATTTAAGTTACAAATAAACAGGTTAGCCACCAATGACTTGAAATTTAAAAATAAAAGATGGGACTGCAAAACATACCAGACGTGTCATGCTATCAAATTCTTTTATGGCATCAGTAAATTTGGCAACATCGCCTTCATCCATAGACGCAGCAAGATCCTGGAATAAAAATAGCTTATGGATTAGGTGACTGATTTTAAAATTATATTTCATTATTGGTACTACAGATAATGTTATATTCGAGTCAGCATACAAGCAAAAAGGGCAAATAATTATTCATACAGCTAAAAGCTTGTATTCACGTGTCCCAGAGAAAGTTGGATCAATTTCCTGCAAAATAGTAACAAAACATCTTTATTAAGATAACAAGGCACAGATTAACTGGTTAGGATCTTATGACAGAATAATACACACCTGGTATCGCTCCAGAGAATTTGTGATGGCAACAGGATCACCTCTACATAGTTGGCAGATGCCAGCATTAAGGAGAATTCCCCTGACACTATACTTAAGAAGATTATTGTTGATTGACTGACGAGCAATCGCTTCAAATATCTCAGTTGCTTTTGGGTACCTAAAATTATTAAAATTTGCATTTGCATAAGAAATACCACTAGAGGTTGTAACCCTGAAACTACTATAATGAAGTATGCATAACGACATAAACAGAGATGATGGAAACAACAAGATAGCTGCCATGCTACCAGCTTAAACAAAAAAGGAAAAAACATGTTCATGGTGTAAATATGCCAATTTGAAGAGAAAATAGAGAAATAGAGAAGAACAAAAACAAAGGAAATTAATCAAAAGATGATAATAGGCAGATAAATAAGCCTCATAACTTCTAGAGCATATAGCCAGTGCTGATCTATAGGCTGACGCAATCCACTAGCAACCAGATTCAAAAACAAAGCAAACTAATCAAAACATGATAATAGGCAGATCAATAAGCCTCATAACTTCTAGAGCATATAGCCAGTGCTGATCTATAGGCTGCCGCAATCCACTAGCAACCAGATTTTCTTCAGGATTTGTGATTTTACATAAACGAATTGAAGTATGTCACCCATGACAAAACAGAATTCAAAGGCAAATGTTAAAAGAAATTCTGTCGCTCAGATGTAAGAACACATAATACTGCTACCACTATCTGAATCAAATTCTTGAATATATAGCTCAAATGTAAGAACACATAATACTGCTACCCACTATCTGAATCAAATTCTTGAATATATACATATACTCCATTAAGGATAATTTTCATATTCAGGGATGCAATGGCAAAAACAGGAAGATAGCACAGTTTTCCAAACAACATATCAAGTTGACAGATTACAGTGTTAAGAATATTTCATCAAATGAAACAGGGTGACATGTAAGTAAAGACAACAAAATTGCTGATCACCATCAAAAAGAAGAATAATAGTAATACTACTAGTAGGAGGTATAATACCCAGTTCACACTCAGGTGCATGAAATTGCTGATCACATGTAAGTAAAGAACCCCAAAACAATATATATATATATGTATATGTATATGTATATGTATATGTATATGTAT
>Ga0182004_10004859_pt1 | contig 10881 bp, 7 predicted proteins | sample Sormic07211540_1_FD_120479 | JGI IMG/M metagenome (GOLD analysis project Ga0182004, IMG submission 120479) | Endophyte microbial communities from Sorghum bicolor roots, Mead, Nebraska, USA - 072115-40_1 MetaG | ecosystem: Host-associated > Plants > Roots > Unclassified | place: USA: Nebraska...
CGTGGTTTACAGATGAACTGTGCAAATAGTTTTTGTTTTTATATATATTTAATGTTCCATGCATGTGCCGCAAGATTCGATGTGACGGGAAATCTTGAAAAATTTTGCGAACTAAACAAGGCCTCACTGCTACACCATCCGTGGTACCCGCTGTCAACTCACTGTCACTGTGATGGTCATAAATAACAATAATAATTAAAACCCTAGGAAATGTTGTAGTACTACCATAGCAGTATTGTATTGAATTCAAAAAAAAAAACTCTCAAAAGGAAATCTCTCAAAACTCATCCAAAGCCTTTAAAGAATGGATGAAAGGACTGGTGCTATTTAAGGGCCACCCTCCTAGTCCCCTAAAGAGCCACTGCCTCCCACCAGAAAAGCACACCCACCTTCTCTCTCCCAGTCTCCCTCTCTCCTCAAAACTCACCAGCCTGTCCCCAACAATGCACACCAGCATCCATTCTCCCCCATCAGCAGGCGGCTCTTCTTCTCCCCCAAACCCAAATGAGTGCTGAGTTTTGCGCTGCTGCTGGTGGTGGCGGTGCGGCTGTGGCCATGGAGTTCGGAGTCGTCGGGGATGTGATGGGGCTGCAGCAAGGCATCGCCGTCACAGCGCCATCGCCCAGGGACAGCAGCGACCTGGGTCTCCTCAAGCGAGCAGCCCTCACCCAGGCAGCGGCGGCGGCTGCTGCCCCCTACCCCTCCCCCTTCCTCGACGAACAGAAGATGCTCAGGTTCTCCAAGGCGGCTCACACATTGCCCTCAGGTTTGGATGCCTCCCCCTCAGTCATCAGCAACACATTTTCTTCCATCATGCCCATCCATTCTTCCTTTCATACGCACTGTAGAACCAAGATGTTGTGCCCATTCATTCCTCCTTTCATACGCACTGTACAAGTAGAACCAAGATGCATGTTCTTGGATGGATGGATGGATATGTTCTCTGCAAAACATGAACATGATAGAATGGCCTAATAATATTCAAAAAAGAAAAGCAAAAGTCAAAAGGAGAACAGAGGTGCAGCATTCATGGAACTTGATGAGCTCTCATGAATGCTATGCTACATGGAGGGGCCTAGCATTGCGGCCATAGGGATTTGCACAACGCTACAGCTCTCACTGGATCCTGGGCCCCTCCCTCCCCGGCCAAGGCCAAGGCTGCCTGTAAACATTTCATCTGCTTTTTTACCTTTACACTTTTGTCTTGGCGCTCCTGCCCTTCACCATGCACGTCTCTGGAGATAAGGTTGCTGTTTCGCTTCAGCATTTCAGATTTGGTCAGACTAAATATTCTCCTTGTTTCACAATCATCTAGGCTTGGATTTTGGAGGCCCAAGCGAGCAGGCTTTCCTGCTGTCCAGGACCAAGAGGCCATTTACTCCCTCGCAGTGGATGGAGCTGGAGCACCAGGCTCTGATATACAAGTATCTCAATGCAAAGGCCCCCATTCCTTCCAGCCTGCTCATTTCAATCAGCAAGAGCTTCAGATCATCCAATAGAGGTATGCATGCATATTCTGAATCAGAAAAAGTTAGTTTCTCTACTTCAAAACTACTAGCACTTACAATAAACAAATGGATGCCTTTGCAGTGTTACATGGTAAATAAAAATGCTGGCAACTCTGTAGTAAATGAAACCACAAATCATTAAGTTCGATATATGAATGTCATGGAACTACAAAGATATTTACATTCAACTATTGCCGCACCAAATTGTTATGTACCCAAACAATCATATGCCATAAAGAATAACCACAGTATCCCTTTGGATATAAATGCAGTGAGCTTGACAGACTTCTGTAATGCAGTGAGCTGGAGGCCTCTCTATCAAGGCTACACAAACGCAGATTCCGACCCGGAGCCTGGAAGATGCCGACGAACAGATGGAAAGAAGTGGCGATGCTCCAAGGAGGCAATGGCTGATCACAAGTACTGTGAGCGGCACATCAACAGAAACCGTCACCGTTCAAGAAAGCCTGTGGAAAACCAACCTAAGAAGACCACCAAGGAGGTGCCTGCTGCTGCTGGCTCATTGCCATGTGCTGGGCCACAAGGTAGCTTGAAGAAGGCAAAAGTTAACGACTCCAAGCCAGGCACTGTCAGCTATTGGACAGATAATTTAAACAGGTAAATACTATACTCTTACAGAGTCATCTCCTTATATGAGGCACCCTATTTTAGCATCATATTTGAATAATAAAAATCCCAATTAATACTTATGCATCCTATTAATAGCATTGACAACATTACATTTTGGAATAGTATTAGTATGTTACATACTTACATTCTGGAATAGTGTTAGTTCTATATAAGATTATTTTGATTTTAGTTGCCACTTAGCAGTCATAATAATTCCCATTTTGAAAACATTGTACACATTTTCAGGACAATGCTGAACAGAGAGAAAGCAAACAAACTGACGGAAGACAACTCTTTGCTGCTTAATTCTACGAATAGCCAGCCCACCTTGTCCCTGCTCTCTCAACTGAAGCAGCAGAATAAACCGGATAAGTTAGGTCCCACACTGGAAAATGAGTCAAACTCAGACACAATATTGAAAGCATGGGGAGGCAACCAGCCTAGCCACAAGGGCATTTCCTCCGCACAGCGCCATGATGCTGACTCCCTCCAATCAGTCCTTCAAAATTTCAGCCTAGCCCAGAATGAGAAGATGGAGTCAGAAAAGAACAAATATTCTGATTCCATGCTAGTTTCATCAACTTTCTATTCTGCAGACGGTCCACGATCTACCTGCCTTACACCTAACATGACACAAGTGCAGCAGGATTGCATATCAAGCTCTTGGGAGATGCCTCAAGGTGGACCTCTAGGTGAGATCTTATCGAACAACAAGAATAGTGAGGACTTGAGCAAGTGTGAATCAAGGTCATATGGTTGGTTATTGAATCTTGACCAAGCACCATGATTCCTAAATCCATGGAGAGCTTGACATAGATATCTCACCATGGAAGCAAACAATGGTCAGAAAAAGTAGGTTCAAATGACCACATTGTTTGCCCCATGCATGCTCGCTATCTACATTTGTATTTCTGTTTTGTAGCATTTAGCTAGTTGAATTTTCAGTTCTTCTGAATCTGGCTGTATCTTAAACAAATTCTAGTTTGCGTCAGATGATATCTTGCTTGCTAGATGTTTCATGTTTAACTTTCAACAGGAACTTCAGATATCCATTTTGATCAACAGAAAACTGTTTGAAGGAACTATTCTCACACTTTTTTCGGACATGCAGGAGAGCTACATCATCATTATATTAAATTAAATAAGAGTTTAGAAACCCTGGTTACACCCTAGACACCCTTAAATTATGTTTTTCTCATGGGTTACTGAAATATAGATTAAATGCATGAAGATGAACACATAACTGTTATTGCAGACATTGGGGTCATTTCACAATGGCTGCAACGTAGGGTTAGAATTGACAGGAATAACAGAGTACCATTTGTAGGAAACCCTTGGATAAGTCACAAAACTAATTACTGCAATCACACAGTTAATCATTTCATATATATGAGAACTTTTAGAGTGCATTTCCAAAAACAATCCAGCCAGGTTCCAAATCATTGAGAACTTTTAGAGTGCACTTCCTGCCAGAGTTCCAAACATAATTCCTGCTCAACGGCTGTACCAATATATGGGATTCGTGTATGATGATAATTCGAACAGCCTGGATAGGAACAGCAGCCAGGTGGCCACAAAAGAACCCAAGTTCATGTATGACAATTCGATGGCCACAAAAGAATCCATGGGCCTTGTTTTGATCCAAAAACTTTTTGGATTTAGCTCCTGTGGCACTTTCGTTTGTATTTGACAATTAGTGTTCAATCATAGACTAACTAGGTTCAAAAGATTTGTCTCAATTAGTTATTTTTTTATCTACATTTAATGCTTCATGCATGCGTCCAAAGATTTAATGTGACGGAGAATCTTGTAAACTTTTGGAATTTTGAAGGCATCTAAACAAGGAAGTTCATGTATGACAGTTCGATGCAAGAAATGAATCCATGACTACTCATACCGATATGATCATCCAGAACAGCTATGATGATATATCTGAGAATGCAAAAGACTGATAAGCAGCGCAGAGCAATCTATCCAACTTGAGAACTAGACAGAAATCACAAGAGACAAGTAACCACTAGCATCATTTTGGAGAGTATTGTCACCATAAGTGAATAAAGAAACCAATGAGCTAAACAAAACTCAAATAAGCCAGGGACAACAGAAAAAGGTCATACTTTTCGTGCGAAGAATAAGGATAGGTAATACTGATGTCTCATCCAGAAAAAAAGTGATTATTATCTCTATCACCACAACACAGTCAGTGTCATGATTTGGACCAGAGCAACCCGCCAAATATCACAGTAGACAAGCTGCCAATAACATTCACTTCAGACAAAGAGAACTCAAATAAAAAAAACTAGACCAGCAGGGGGCAAGACAGCCCCCGGGCATTGCCTTAAGAAGACGACCTTCTCACACATGTCGAGAAAACCCCTGAACCCAGCAGCACCGTAGCCCATGTGAGAACAACCACGACTAGGCCAAGTCTTAGACCTGTGCTTTGGCGTGGGAATTTGCTCCCACGGGGAGTCTGAACCGGGGACCTAAGCAGTGCTACTCAGACCACTTAACCAACTCAGCTAGAGATCCTTTCGCAAGAGAAATCAAATATACCATGGGCAACAAAAACGTTCGTAGTTTTCAAGCAAAGAATGAAGGTGCTGGCTCAGACCTTAGCAGCCTGGGACGAGCACTTGTCCACATTCCGGGAACGGGAACGGGCCCATTCCCACGTTATAAAATAACACCCCAAGTTCCTGTTCCTGTTTCACGTCCGAACATGGCTGCTAAGTGCTAAGGCTCAGACACGCACAGAGCTCATCAAAATATGGTCCTTGAATAAATCAAGTCTCAGCATCGAGAAACGAACATTTTTGTCATCACAGCCACCCTAAATAATCCAGATGCACGAAAAGACCATAACCTTCTGACAATAAATAAGGAAAACATACTCATTTGCACTGGCTCAGACACGCACAAAGGTCATCAAAGTTTGGTCCTTGAAAAAATCAAGTATCAGGATCGAGAAACGTATGTTTTTGTCATCCCAGCCATGCCAGATGAGCCAAAAACACTACTAAGAAGTCCAATCAACACACATAAATACAAGATGAAATCTATCCCTTTGCCATTTATCCTGTCAGCTGCAGATAAAAGGATATTTGCACCCTGACCATCCCACGACCAGAATCAAATAAACATAGTGCAAAATCATTAGTAGAGCAAAAATTTCAAGAACACAAAGGATAAGACATGAAACTACCTCTGCTAGGAAGTAACCAGCAGGAACAAAAATCGAGGATGAAAAGATCAGCAGAAAGGTCAGTAAACATGGACTCTGCATTGCAATGGCTCAGACACGCACAAATAAGGTCATCAGAATTTGATCCTTAAATGGCATTAATAAGAATCATAATCAACCAAATATCCTTTTTGTCATCACTGCCACACAGCAGCAGCAGAGATAGATCTACTCGTCACCAGGTCCCAACTAACATTGATTGAAGAGAAAAAAAGGCTACAACATAGAGCTGCAGCAATCAAATTGATGTGCGAGGGTGCGTAACCAGAAGCCCATCGTTTATTTGGGCCACGGCTATTAGAGCCCCAAATTGATCTGGGAGCGGCTGGAAGAAGAACGCCATGGCCATCAAATCTAGAAACCACAGCTCCTCATAAATGACCAACCTCCCATTAATAAATAGGTGAAGCAAAAATTCAAGCAATAAATGATCAACACGACAAACTCAGGAAGAGCAAACTCTTGGTCTCAGCAATCTAGAGAGGGCAAAGGCCAAATATCCATCCAAATCAATAAGGCTGAGATGACGAACTGAAAGCAAAGAGGAGGGCGTTGGAGAGATTTGGTCAACGTGCGTGTGTTTGGGGGATGAAATAAGAGAAACTCAAAGAGCATCCATAAAACTTGGATAAAAAAACAACTCCCCAAAAAAATTGACCCCGAAAATACAACCGTACCACAGCAGCTACCAAAATCCCAATTTTTGTAACTGCCATGTCATTAGTTATTTTCATCGAGCTTCTCCTGAAATCATCAGATTGTGAGGTTCAGAGCCATTTCCCGTCGTGCCACCCAGGCCCAGGCCACAGAGCAGTCGTCAAGCCAGCCGAGGCCAGCAGCATCCAGCAGCCCAGCCAGGACATGACACAGGGAGGCAGCCGTTGCAGCTGCCAGCTACAGCTAGCATCCGACCAGGAAAATTGGCTGCAAGCCAGGAAGGAGGCTTCAAGTGCCATTGATTAAAAAAGAATTTTCAGCATTTGAACATAACTATTTGTAGCGGAATGACCCGGAAAACAAAAGGCTACCCTGACACAGTTATTCCACCGTTAACTGAATAACTCAGTTTCCTGGTAGTGGTACCATGACCAGTGCTGAAACATAAGCTAAAAGGCAATTCATCATTCATTTTTCAGAAGCAACATATGAATGGGGAAATCCCAGGGTAGAGGGACAATAAACGAAGACAACATGACACACTCAGATTGGTAACAGGTACGTAACAGGTAGCTGTGAGAACATTACATAATGCGGAGTTAATCAAATTCAGAATTAGTAAAGTAATTTATGCTAATAGGTAGTAGTACATGCCAACATTAATACATAGGCAGTAGTACTGCTCATTATCTGACAAAGGGAACTGAAAATAACATTACCCAACTAGCCACTGCCACAAGAAGTTGGAGAAAGTTGGTCTGGGAAAATCCCATATTTCCTCATAACCTTGAGTTATCTTAATCAACTCAATTTGCATTCCCACAATGAGCACGACAAGAACAAAACATATTAAGATATTGCAAAGGCAGCAGAAATATTGCAAGATCACTACACCCCTGAACCCTGACATATTTAGTCTTGCTAGAACCATTTAGTCAGTACTGATCACGATGCTTGCTCAACACTTGCCCTGCCCTTTCGGATTACATAAAAAATTGCATTACCCTGACCTACCGCACAAGAAGTAATCGGTTGCAAGTACAGAAGCACTCGCCAGTACATACTAAACTTCAGGGAAGCCATTTTCAACTCAAATGCACCATCATCGTCTACCTTGATGTAGCTGAATGTCAAACAAGCAAATACAGGAAACTCACCGGAGGAGATCAACGCAGCAGGGTGGCTCCCGTAGCACGTACGTAGGTGACAGGAACTCCTCGTCACCGCCTTCTTGGGACATCGCATCCGCAGCAACTTATGCAGTGGGCCAGTGGCCGGCCGACCGTTGACGCTACTATGACCTGCTGTCTACAACGGGAAGGATCCGCCGCCGCCGAGCGCCTGGGGATAGGGATCGAGTTGCCGGCGCCGCGATTGGGTTGTCCCCGGGCCATGGTCGGCGGAATCGCTTCACGGGGGTGCGCCGACGGAAATGGCGGCACGGGGACGAAGGAAACGGGAACGCGGCAGTCCGGCGGGCCGCGCTCCTCGCGCTCGCAGGACAGAGCGGAGGCGGCTCTCCACCTCTAGCTAGCGAGGATTGCAGGGAATGCGGCATGGTGTACAGAGAGCGTCTTGTAGTCGAGTGCCAGTGAGATGAGAAGATTCTAGAAGGAACTGGGAACCCTACCTATTTTTTGCTGGGCTTTCTGATCTGGAATATATACTGCTTAGGCATACGGCCCAATAAGCCCACGAGTTAAACTTCCTCATTGCTGGGCTGTCCGATCTGGAATTCGTACTGCTTAGACACACGGCCCAATAAACCCACGAGCTAAACTTGAGTACGAGGCGAATTCTGGATTTTCTTTTTTCCTTCCAGATCCACAATTCAAGTTGTCGGCATCGATTTTTTCTAAAGACAGTGTTAGTTGTATTTTGCATCATCATATGATACGATTCTGGATTTTCTTTTTCCTTCTATAATAAATCTACAACTAAAGGTTAATATGCGGAAGACAATATTAGTAAAAGTAAGTAGTTTGCATCATCTTTGACTCGTCTTCCATACTTTTGCATCATTGTTGACACGAATTCCGTATTTTCTTTTTCCTTATAGACTTACACATCATATTTTTGGCACAAATTTAAAGTAGGAATAAACTGAAGCAACGTGCTGATGTGGAATTAGATTTTATTTTTCCTTCTAAATCTACATACAATGTTCTTAGCACAGTTTTATTTATATAGCTTGCCTCACATTTAAAATTACAAAAAATAGATTTTCGAAAAGATGCCTACTAAGACTTTTGAGGAAACGTCAACATTTTCAGCTTATTTAGCAAAGAACATAGAGTAATTGGTTGCATATTCAAGATAAGTAATTTAAGTGTTCATTTTTTTTCTTTTATTAATAGCCTTAGGGCGTATTAAGTAGTCTGATTTCTTACATTCTGACGAGCCTCATTTCGAGATTGAAAAAAAAAAGAATAAAAACAAGGATACATAACTTAGGATAATGTTAGTATCTAATATTGAGTATGACGCCATGGACTTTGTTGTCTTAGGCCTTGTTCAGTTTGTGAAATAAAAAGTTTTTGGTCACTGTAGCAATTTCGTTTGTTTGTGGCAAATATTGTCTAATCATGGACTAACTAGGGTCAAAAAATTCGTCTCGTGATTTTAAGGCAAATCTGTGTAATTAATTTTTGTTTTTTCTATATTTATTGTTTCATGCATGTGCCGCAAGATTCGATGTGACGGGGAATCTTGAAAACTTTTTAGTTTTTAGGTTAACTAAACAAGGCCTTATTTGCTTCAGGTGTAGTTGAGGTTTTTTCTCAAACACAGGTTTAGTTGAGGTTACTAGGTGGTTTGGATGCTTGCTTACAATTTTGATTGTTGAAGCCTTCCACTTCCTAATCCTAAGGCCTTGTTCACTCCGAAAACCAAAAAGTTTTTAAGATTCCCCATCACATCGAATCTTGCGGCACATGCATAAAGTATTAAATATAGACAAAAACAAAAACTAATTACATAGTTTGTTTATAAATCGCGAGACGAATCTTTTGATCCTAGTTAGTCTATAATTAGACCATATTTGCCACAAACAAACGAAAGTGTTACAGTTGCGAAATCTAAAATTTTTTTGCATCTAAACGAGACCTAAAACAGAAACACAAGTTTGGATACCATACTGCCATTGTTTTTGTCTTGTGCAATAAAAAATAAATACATATAATATATACTACCTTTACCAGATCGAATATGACTACAAATCTACAATAAAAAGAAAATGTTAGAGGTTGCGGGGCAGTTGGGAATGGGATGCCGGATGCGTGGATCCCTTGCATGGCTCCCCAGATGTATATTAGAACAAAAGAAACACTGCTAGTAAAATACAGTACTTTATATTGCCACGCCAGGAGAACTAGCCACGAGATCAGATTATCCACATTAGAAAAAGACTGCAACTTGACAGTTTGATTCAGTGTCCCTGTATGCCTTGACTCTCATGCAAACTGGCCCATAGCTAAAGGGGGACGGCGTAACAAGAAGGAACACTAGATCTCAAAGACCTGGGAAAATCATAAACGTCAAAAAGAAAAAGAAAAAAAAAACGAAAAATCGAGAAATTCAGCGGGTATGCATGTGCGAGGCGCGTATAACCCAAGAACCCATCTTTTTCACCGGGCAAAGGCTATGTAAACCTCGTGGAATCGATCTGGGAGCGTCGTGGGCACCGGAGCCGCAGCCATCGAAACCGGAAGCCGCGGCCTGTGGATGTGACCCAGCTCCCTTCCATTAAATTTAAAAATTAAAAATCAAATGAGGGGGAGAAAAAGCAGATGGCGAAACTAGTATAGAGAGAAATCGATTTCAGGAGCGGGAGCTGGAGGAGAGAGGTCGCCACGAGCTCGGATCGAGAGAGATCTGCACTGCGGCGAGGGGATCTGATCTGGAGGATGATTTTGGAAGGGGAACAACGGAAATCGTATGCGGATTTGGGGGCCGCGTCACGATCGAGAAGACTCCTTCCTTCCTTGGATGGGTCTGGGTCCTGCCTGCCTGTCCTCCTTTATAGGCAGCCGTTCCATTCCACCTGGCAGGGCGAGGAGAAGGGGAACGGGAACGGGAACACTGGAACAGGATCGTGACGTCATCATCATGTGGTCTCGTTCAGGTTGTTTCTGATGCGCCCCATTCTGCTGGCCTGTTTGACGGACGGGTCCGCATAACTGAGAACAAGTGGCCCAAGCCGGTTCCTTTTTGGCCCAACGAGGCCCGAGGCCAATTTGCCGCGAGGGGGTGGGAGAGGGCCACGCAAAGGTCGTCACGCACGAGGCACGAGCACGATTCAGTCGGTCGCGTTTGGAAAGCCCAAAGCCCCCAACCCATATGTACCATCTGATCTGCCAGTGTTCTGCTCCAAAAAAAAAGAAGAAAAAAAAACTGCTAGTGTTCTTAAAAAAATGATCTGCCAGTAATAATACATATAACATAATATAAATAAATCAAATCAAATCATCCCATCGAACTACAGTCCGTACAGGTGTTGGATGAGGACACGTGTCAGGAGGACGATTTGGAACAAAGAGGTAAACCACCTGCATGCCCTTCTTTAGGAAGACATCGTCCATCAACCGTGGAGGCCGACGAGATACTGCGCGTGTGGGATGCTAGCAAAACCATTCACATGTGCTAGCATTAACGTGTGCTAAAAAACAAATAGGACAAAATCAAATTATTTGTTCGTCGATTGCGGGAGTCAAAGAGTCGTGGGAAAAAAAAGAGAGCACAGCCCTCTCGGTCATGGGGATTTCATGTTACCAACTGAGGGTTGGAAAAAAAATTGACGTGTGAAAAAGATGTGTACATGTAGTAGCATCATATCGACCTCTC
>Ga0182004_10004860_pt1 | contig 10881 bp, 12 predicted proteins | sample Sormic07211540_1_FD_120479 | JGI IMG/M metagenome (GOLD analysis project Ga0182004, IMG submission 120479) | Endophyte microbial communities from Sorghum bicolor roots, Mead, Nebraska, USA - 072115-40_1 MetaG | ecosystem: Host-associated > Plants > Roots > Unclassified | place: USA: Nebraska...
TGCACCCTTTCTCCCAGTGGTAAAAATATAAATACGATACTCTGGAAAACCTCCCGGGTGAAATGCTCACCGATATCCGTGCACTTGCGGATCATTTTCTAATTGCGTTACCAAATATCAACACACACATACGGACAGACTTGTCCTTCTTCTTGACAAATAGAGCTGGACAACCCCATGGAGAAGAACTAGGCCGAATAAGACCTTTCTCTAGGAGTTCTTGCAATTGCTTCTTCAATTCTGCCAGTTCATTGGGTGGCATTCGATATGGCCTTCTAGAGATGGGTGCGGTACCCGAAATTAGATCAATTTTAAACTCTACGTCTCTGTCCAGAGGCAACCCGGGCAGATCCTCAGGAAAGACATCCGGGAACTCACAAACTACAGGAATCTCTGCCACAGTGAGTGGTCTGATAGCATTTGCAGCGTGACGGATGTCGTCGTTTTTTGGGAAGTTGGACTAAGAAAGCTTCTTTGCTATCAGGCTCCCTCAACATGACTACCCTTGTTGAGGTATCTATTAACACCCCATGCTTACTCATCCAGTTAATTCCCAGAATAACATCTATTCCCAAGCCCGGCAAGATTACCAGATTTGCTGAGTAATTACACCCTTCAATGGTGATATGCACATCCCTCACTAACTGATTCGTAGATTTGATTACCAGCAGCACTAATGCAAAATTTGCCCTGGTCAAGATCAACTAGATGTTGCCGATGCTTAGATGCGAATGCTTGACTCATAAAAGAATGCAACGCTCCAGAATCAAACAAGACAACTGCGGGATGTTGGTTGACAAGAAACATACCAACAGTAATCTTCACCTGCGGAGATTTCTTCAACGGTGCTATAATGCACTCGGCCGGTACGAGTATTAACCCCAGCTGCAGAAGTCTTCTTAGGATAAGGGCAATCCCTTGCCCAATGAGCAACCTATTTGCAATTGAAGCAGGGACGGTTATCAGGGGGAGTTTTGGAGCTCCCTTGACCTGTGGCACCTCTAGGATGAGCAACTGTGAAGGACTTGCGAACTCCCATATTCACATTTGACTTCTTCTGCGGCGGCTTGTACATTGTCACAGCATTGGGTGGGCGATAGGCCGGCTTACTTGTCACCGGAGCCTTAGACTGTGAAGCACCATCTTCATAGGCCCTCTTGCGGTTCTTGGATGCAGCATAAATAGCATTAGAGTTCTCCTGGGTCAATGCATCGCTCACAAACTCATTGAAGGTTGTAATCTTGTTACCAACCATATTCTTGGACAACTTAGGCCTAAGTCCTCTCTTGAAACTAGCAAGCTTCTTAGCATCGGTGTCAACAAACTCAGTAGCATAGTGAGACAAATTATTGAAGGCATGAAGATACTCAGTCAAACTTTTGGTGCCCTGAGTTAAGTTCATGAACTCGATATGCTTGATGGTCATTAAGTCCTGCGGAATATAAGTGTCCCTAAAAGCAGTTTTGAACAGATCCTAGGTTACAACAGCATTGGCAGGCCAGCTGGCCCTATGATGGCTCCACCAAACACCTGCTTTGCTTTCCAATTGGTGTGCTGCATATTCCGTTTTCAGCTCCTTAGTCACCTCAGCAAGCGGAACTTCTGCTCGAGAGTGTTGAGCCATTCATCAGCTTCCAAAGGTTCAGAGGCCTCCTTGAACACCAGCGGCTTGGTATCCTAAAAATCCTTGAAATTACTATACTGATTCGCTTCTCCGCCTTGACGGGCATGGCGACCACCCCGGTTCTGTTGCGCCATGGTTTGCATAGCTTCATTGAGCATCCGCTGGCCCTCAACAAGAGTTGCTAGGAGCTCAGCAGGCGTAGGCGGGGGAGGAGGTGGTGGTGGCGGCACCTCATTATGGCCTAAGCGAGTATTGCGAGCCATTTGCACAAGGTATACCAAGTAACCGTTTAGGATGACAGAAATAATTGCCATAAATCTCAGTTGATGCCATACGGAATTTACTGAAATAAATCCACATAATACAAGGCACAATAATCGATTTACAACAAGTGAACATCATCCACGATATTGGTTACACTTGCAATCTTTCTCAACCACATGAATTCTCAGGGATTAAAGACATCACTGGAAATTTATTCAAGCTCAACATAAACATGGAGCATCATATACAAGTGCATATGATTACACAAGGTCATTGTTGCAGCTTAAGTCTTACAAGAGGGGCATCATGGCCAATACAAAGAGTCTCAACTGAAAATTTAGATTACATGTCCAATACATAAAGAGACAGGAGCTGGTACATAATTATGGAAACCACTGCTAAACTACAGATCTTCCTCAGATTCTTCATTCGAGACTATGCCATCATCCTGATCTTCCTCATTGGGATCCTCTTCATGATTAACAGGGACAGGATGTGGAATAGGATTTATGACATTGTTTAAGCGATGGACATCTAACTGCAGCTCAGCAATCCTGTGAATTAGCTCTTGCTCTCTAACCTTAGCTTGGAACAAGGCTCTAACTCTAGCAGCTTCTCTATTTTCAGCCAAGCGCATAGCATCATCTCGCTCTCTAGTCATTTGCATCATGCGGGCTTGTGCCTCATTGTGCTCTCTAACTGCGTTTTAAACTTGGTTGCGGCGGGCTTGCGCGGTATGATAGTTTTGAATTTCAGCTTGTGCATCACTACAGGCTTTGCGGTGCTTCCGCACGTGCTTGCGTAGTTTGCGCTGCCCAGCTTGGGCTTGCTGGAGCGCTAGCATGGCTTCTACATAGGTGTCTTGGCGTACATAGTATAGCTTGAGTACCGCCAGCATGGCACTCATGGCGGGGCTAGAGCTATACCCTAACATAGTTTCTCTGATCTCCAGGGGCTCAGTTCCTATCTGGGATACAAAGGTGTCAGTTACACTCACTCTAGGAAGAGATCCAGCTGGACCATTAACTAGCTCATCACCAAAGTCCTGGCATATTTCCAACAACACTTCTAAGGCTGCTACTTGGGCACCCTCCCAAGGAGTTTGACCATCGGACTCCACTACCCATCCTAGCCACTGTGGGTTGTTTGGACAAGGAGGAACTGTAATTTGGACATCTACCCAAGGCAAGGATCCTGCATGATCTGCCTCTCTCCAAGTATACTGGAGTGGTTCCTCATATCCCAGTGAACTTAGCATCCTCCACAACAAAGTAGGAGTGCCAAACATGTCCAGAAAAGTTTCACTTGTATGTGGGGCTGTCATCTGTAGGGAAAGACCACAATTGAGTAGGGAAAATTCACTTACAAGAGAAGATAATTAGGTACAAGTTTCAGATTTACAATAATTTAAGTAGTGCACAAAGGGATGCATGAATGATTCATGATGCATGCATGTTTCATACGTCCTTACCACTCCTAAAAAAGAAAATTCTAGCGGAATAGTCGGTGGCATACATACGTGCTCTCTTTATACGTAACTACACGGTCTACACGTTTCGCTCTTAGCGTACCTGCAGAAAATCTCATTTTAGCCCACCCACAATAATATATGTGTGGAAATGAAAGTCTTGATCTTCTAAAGTCAAGCTAGGTACTCCGATATACATACCCGAACATATATCGCAGCACACTACCCGTGTGAAGTACGCCCATATATACATCAAATATGTATACACGGTTGCACCAACTGTCCACAATTAAGTACCTTCATATATACATGTGTGCAACATGTAAATATTCCAGTAACCACAACTAACACTCCCTAGACCGACGGTTGGACGGTCATGCTCTCACAGCTCACACTTACCATAGCGTAGAGGCACATAGATCCATGCATTACCACTCAAGTAAGTGGCACCCATACAATTTCACGCCGTATGGATGACGAAAGGAAAACATTGCTTACCATGGCGTAGAGGTATATGATCCATTCATTACCACTTAAGTAAGTGGCATCCATACTATTGCACGCCGTATGGATGACAAAAGGAAAAACCCCCATGTTAGTAATACTTAGCCACCTAGAAGTCCTTAAGCGGGCATAAAGGGGTATGACCACTAGCATGGTATATTTTGTTCAATCATTTTAAAACAGTCATATGCATAGTCTAATTTACCAATTAGTTTGGAAAAAAAATTCATTTGTTTTTAAATACATCTATGATGGTTAAATGCTTAATCTTGCTCCGATGCCAGCTGTAACAGAACCGTCCAATTTATAAGAATTCAAGTGAATTAATGACCACGAGAGTAGTCAAGCCAAAGGACTTGAACCCATATAAACCTGGTTGTCAGACGAAACCTCAAAAGATCTCGATTCAACAAACATACAACCAAGACCGTACATGATCAAGCATCTCCATCACAAATTACAACATTCATTACAGAACATAGTTTTACACACATCAGAGTTCAAATAAAGTTGTTACAACATGGTTCAGTAGCGGAAGCAAAGTAGTTTTGAAACAACGCACACACTTAGTTTATTTACATGCCACCTCCATGATCATCCCAACAAAAGCACAACCGAAGATACAAGACGTGATTTTGCCTGAGATCTACTCATCCTCCGTAGCCAGATTGTGACAGTTAGCATAGTAGCCGTGATACACGACATCATCTGCAACCAGGGTAAATAAAACCCTGAGTACGAGAATGTACTCAGTTAGACTTACCAGCCATAAACCAGAAATAAAGGGACACCAAGGAGTATGCAAGGCTCATATTTGTGGCTGGTTTGACTCACATTTTTGCATAAAAAGCTTTAGCTTTGATTAACCCATTTATAACATTTTCAGCAGCAAGTTCATTACTTAAATAGCTATCCACTAGATTAGCACCTGTTCTAAGCATACACTTGAGTATTAAGCATCACAATAACAATCATAAATGGATTATCACATAGCCATCATCTTTCTCATCATAACCATTAAGTATATTTAATGAGATCTACGTTGCCGCTGCTCGAGTCAAGTTTTCACTATCCGGGAGAGACGGCGATTTGAATCGACTTATCCGGCTGGAGATGCACTCCTAGGCTTCGCGGTTGGAACGACTTATCCAGCCAACTAAGTGTTAGGCATGCGTTCAACATGACAAGAGGACGTACAGCGTATCGGTCCTTAAACGACTCAGACAGGGATAGATTCACACCCAAGACCTCCATGCCTTGTTGCTTCACTATCGTCATCCCGCCCAGTCTCAATTCATTATTAGCACATGGTTATCTCCACGAGAGCAATTATAGCCAACCCTGATCAAGTATCCACCTATCTCTCGCAGGTGACAGGAAATCACCCGGCTTCTACCGAGCTAAGCATGGCTAAGCATTAATTCGATCCTGGACCTACTCAGGTGAGGTATAAGATGCACAAGTCAGTCATTATGCAGCAAGGTTGTTATATCAATGCCTAACACTTAATGCAACACTACATAACTATAGTTAATTGACAACTGGACATGATAACAAAATAGTAGGAGTCTTATAATGCTCCGGGGCTTGCCTTCGATGTAGGTGGAAGGACAATGGCCAGGACACTCCGGTAGGTCCTCCTCCTCCTCCTCAGTTCCTTCTCCTTGAGATGGCTCTCTCTGCTGCTCCTCTGGCTCGGGTGGTGCGAACTCCCGAACCGTCACGCCCTTGGGTACACCTATGTATGCATGACAAGGTAGTAAACATAGGGAATGCACATATGATGCAATGTATCACGCTGGGGAGCCAAAGGAACACATATCAAGGAGCAAACACAATCACAAGCTTATGAGATTAAGATGATCATGAAACAACAAGTAAGTGCATACTTTCTCTGGTAGAGAGGCTAACTAGACAAGCTAATCGACCCTAGCTACTCATACCTCAACAACTGGGGTCATGGCAGACTGGGTAGTCACAAATTTTAGCTATAACTTAGTCGTCAGTTGGCCAAACTAAGCAAGTAAGCACTTTCTAGGAAGCTTAACAAATTATCTACAAATCACTTTTAGACATGACAGAGAGATTCCCAACCGAAATGGACTAAAACAGACAAGGTCTCCTGGCTGCTCTTGAAAATCCAGAGAACAAGCACTTCGCAGTAGCTACTTGTAACAGCCACAACTTTTAAACTACTCAGCCAAATACTATGAAATTTGGACACAAGGCAGATAAGTAAGATAGATACAAGTTTGTTATAGGCAAGTTTTCCAGCAAACTTTATCTTCAAGCAGTTCTTAAGAAATTTCTATGAGCTACCCAGAATGTACTCTAGACAAGGTATAAATAGCAAAATAAGATTTTAGCACATATTAAGAATGTAACATTGGTTCAAACCAAAAATACCAGTAGCTAGAACATGTCTAGGAAACACCATAAAACATCATGGCAAGGTTTACACTCATCTTTATTATCCCCTTTTCTATTTATTTGATTATTAAGGTGAATTAATGAGCATGTAGTACAAGTGCTCCAAAAATTCTAACAAAATTACAACAAGCTTTCTAGGATACCACAAGGTTACTGTAAAATTTGCATGGCTCTTGCACATGCAGATGGTGAGGTACAAAAATGACAATCTACTCATCGCATTAGAGGCATAAATCTCAAATCCTATCAAAAAGTGTCAAACAACAGATTTCAGATTTTTCTTAGCTTTAACTTGACATGTTTACATCACCCAGCAAGTTCCATCATAAAAGGAGCCATACTCTATTTATTAAAAATACCACAAGAAACTCCTATTTAATCAAAGAATATTTATAACTTCACCACAAGGCATCCAAAAATCATGAATAATTTATCAGAGCCTACACATAGCATAAATAACAATCTCCTAAATTTGAAGGGTGATAGGACTTTCAGATCTCAAGATATATTTACCTTCTTTTTATCAAGGATTAAATCATATCTATTTATTTCTGCAAAAACATGGCATGTTTCAAATTTTTATTAAAAACTAGACTAGTGTGACAAAATTGGAATCACTCCATTTGGATCTGTCTAACTCAAGTTATGAATTTTCCAAAATAGCATGGAATCTGTCCAAAAACAGAAATAGGGGGAGAGAGGGACAGTGACTGGGACCCACTGGTCAGAGGGACCTGCTTGATAGTGACATAGAGATATGGCAGAGCTCGTCGCCGGCGAAACTCGACGACGGCGAGGTCTCGGCCGAATCCAAGGGCACAGTCGTGACCCTCTCACCAAGGCGGACCTACCGAGGTACGATACCCTCACTCTACCAAGCTCTAGGGGGCTCGTCGACACGAATGGCGGCTCGGCGGCGCTGCGGGCAGTACGTCGGCGTGCTCAGCCGATGCCGACCCAGTTGAGGTTCACGCCGAGCATCAGTGAGTCTAGGGGAAGCTCTAGGAACAAAAATGTGAAGAAATGGTGGAGCAGGGAGGCCTGGCCACGTTGCCAGTGAGCACGGTGGAACTCCGGCGAGAGAGAAACTGCTCAGAGCTCGGCGATGCCGCCTTACCCGCGCTCGACAGTGGCAATGGAGGTGACGCCGAGGAAGAGGAAGCTCTGGCGAAGCTCTTGGCGGGCTGGCATGGCCAGAGACGGGGAGGAAAGCTCGGGCGGAGTCGCTGACTCGCGGCGGAGTTCGCCAAGGAAGAAATCGGAGAGGAGAGAGAGCGCTGGAGGGGGAAATGAGGCCGGCTTCCGCTCGGGGGGCGTCGTGGCATCCAAGTGGAGGTGCTGGGGCTGATAGGTGGGGTCGCCGTCGTCATATGGCCGCCATGGGGCGTCCATGCGTCGACCGGCCGGCGACTGATGAAACTGAATCGCTCGATTCAGTCGCCGTCTATAGTGACTGAATCTCAAACTTGGCCGATGTTTTACTCGCAATTCACTCGGTGGTTTTTGCTCGGATTTGTCCCAATGGATAGAGCTACATGAGTTCTACAAGTTTGCTCAAAGGATCAAGGTCTGGTTTGGCCTAGAATTCAAACTACAACGCTCCCAAGTACCCTTCCTCGAATCTGCGAAACCCACACTTAGTCAAAATCGCCTAAGTGTTGAAAGCAGCACTGATTTCTGGATTGTGGGCCACTTTTGTTCAGGTTCCAACTATTTTCATGAAAAGGCACCAAAACAATTTTTGTAGCTTACAACATTTACTACAACTTTGCTTCAGAGGTCATTTACATGCAAGGTCTCTAACACTAGTTTCATAAGAGATCTTTAAAAAGAGGTTTAGGGGGTCAACTAGGTCAACCTAGGGTTAACCATGACTTAGGGGCAACTTTGAGTGAAACACCTAACATAAACTTTGTTCAAAATGATATTCTAAACATGAATAAAGTATTTTGGGAGACAATGTGCAATTGTATACATTAGTCATACATTACTTACACATATCACAAGCCATATAAGCATTTCAATCACATAGTGTACACACCAAAATGACATGTGATCATGGTATGGTGCTCATGAGTGAGTATGATGATGTTTATGTTGATGCAATGCTCATGGTTAACATGCATGCTAACACTACGAGTGTTACAGCCCTCCCCCCTTACAAAAATCTTGTCCCGAGATTTGAAAGACGTACCATTTTTCATAGGAGGTTTAAGTCACTTGCAAATAGTCTTCCCTTTCCCAAGTGGCATCCCGTTCACTTTGATGGTTCCATAGTACCCTATAAAGTTTTATCACTCTCCCACGAGTAACTCTTTCTTTGACATCAAGAACTTGCACAGGCTTTTCTTCATAAGATAGATCTGACTGTAACTTAAGACCTCCCATTTCAACTCTTTCTTCGGGCACGCGAAGACATTTCTTAAGATGGGACACATGGAATACAGGGAAAATAGCTCTCATCTCACGAGGTAGTACCTTGTAAGCCACTTTGCCACTCTTCTCCATGATTTGGTAGGGACCCACATACCTAGGGGCAAGTTTCCTCTTCACACCAAAGCGGTTCACTCCCTTCATGGGTGATACTTTTAGGCACACAAAGTCACCTACTTCAAACTCGAGTGGTTTTCTTCTTTGGTCAGCGTAGCTTTTCTGTCTAGCTTGGTCGGCTTCCATGTGTTTCTGGATTGTGAGAACTTGCTTTTTGGCTTCCTTGACGAAGTCAATTCCGTAGTACCTCCTTTCACTAGGTTCGACCTAGTTTGGAGGAGTTCTACACTTGCGGCCATACAAAGCTTCGAAAGGAGCCTTCTGAATACTCTCTTGATAGCTATTATTGTAAGAGAATTCAGCTAAGGGTAGCCACTTCTCCCATGCACCCTTGGAAGAGATGACACATGCCCTCAACATATTCTCTAAGATTTTATTCACACGCTCAGTCTGACCGGAGGTTTGAGGATGGTAGGCTGAACTGCGAACATACTTTGTACCAAGGAGTGAATGTAAATGTTCCCAGAATCGGGCAGTGAACTGAGGACCTCTATCAGAAATAATAGTGTGAGGCACTCCGTGCAACCTAACGATCTGAGAGAAGTACAACTCAGCATAGTTGGATGGTCGGTATGTAGACTGTACCGAAATGAAATGAGCTGACTTGGTCAAGCGATCAACAATCACCCATATGGAATTGTAACCTTTTTGAGTAGGGGGAAGCCCAACATTGAAATCCATGCTGATTTCTTACCACTTCCAACCCCGAACCGACAAATGTTGCAACAATCCTGTAGGTTTAAGGTGAATTGCCTTTACCCTGCAGCAGGTATCACACCTAGCGATATAAGCTGTTATTTCTTTCTTCATCTTGGTCCACCAGAAATGAGGTTTCAAGTCTTGATACATTTTGCTACTACCAGGATGAATGGACAACTTAGAGGAGTAAGCTTCATCTAAGATTTTATTGCATAGGTCATGGTCTTTGGGTACTACCAGTCGACCATCGAACCATAGTACACCCTTCTCATCTACCCAGAAATGCTTGGTGTCTTGTTCTTTCATTTTTCTCTTGATATGGAAGATACCAGGGTCAGTCTTTTGGAGTTCTATGATTTGACTCTCTAAGGAACAACTGACTACAATATTGTGCAAGACCACTGGGTGCAATAAATTGAAACCTTCCTCGAGGAGAAGTCCAACATGTTGCTTTTGGCTAAGAGCATCTACTACGACATTGGCCTTGCCTGGATGATAGTGCACTTCAAGGTTATAATCCTTGATCAATTCTAACCATCTTCTTTATCTCATGTTTAGCTCGGGCTGAGTGAAGATATATTTGAGGCTCTTATGGTCAGTATAAATGTGACACAGATTACCCAACAGATAATGCCTCCAGAGTTTTAATGCATGTACAACTGCTGCTAACTCTAAATCATGAGTCGGATAGTTGACTCCGTGCTTCCTCACCTGTCGAGAGGCATAGGCAATGACTTGGCCTTCTTGCATATGTACACAACCTAACCCAGTGCCGGATGCATCACAAAAGACATCAAATGGGATTTCAATGTCCGGCTGTGCCAAAATAGGAGCGGTGGTCACCAAATGGCATAAAACAGTGAAAGCGACTTCACACTCCTGAGACCACAAAAATTTCACATCCTTTCGCAAAAGCTTGGTCATAGGCTTGGCTATCTTGGAGAAGTCTGGAATAAAGTGACGATAATATCCTGCTAGACCGAGAAAACTCCGAACTTCATGCACCGAAGTAGGGGCTTTCCAGTCTAGAACCTCCTGTACCTTTGACGGGTCAACAGATATTCCGTATTCAGATAAAATATGGCCTAGAAAAGGCACTTTCTTCAGCCAAAACTCACACTTGCTGAACTTGGCATAAAGCTGGTGTTCTCACAATCTAGTGAGTACAATCCGAAGGTGCTTCTCTTGGTCTTGCACATTTTCCAAATACACCAGTATGTCATCGATGAACACCACCACAAACTTATCCAGTTCAGGCATGAACACCGAATTCATCAGGTACATGAAATGAGCAGGGGCATTAGTCAGACCAAAGGACATGACTAAATACTCATACAACCCA
>Ga0182004_10004861_pt1 | contig 10880 bp, 8 predicted proteins | sample Sormic07211540_1_FD_120479 | JGI IMG/M metagenome (GOLD analysis project Ga0182004, IMG submission 120479) | Endophyte microbial communities from Sorghum bicolor roots, Mead, Nebraska, USA - 072115-40_1 MetaG | ecosystem: Host-associated > Plants > Roots > Unclassified | place: USA: Nebraska...
GCCCTAACCAAAATGGTGACAAGATAATGGTGACCTAAAGTTGTTGCTTGTCAAATATGTAGCAGCTACTTCTCTATTTATGTATGCTACCTATGATGGATGCAGCTATGTAAGTATGTAAGCTTGGTTGTTGTACAACAAGTAGTTACAGAAATGTAATATCAGACTTCTTTATCTGGAATGGTAAGTATATATTAATGCATGCGATGTTTTAAAGATAGCAATGTATGGTACTTTGCAATTGAGATTGTCTCTATTGCCTTTTGTCAATGAATTTAGTTTCAAAAAAGAACCCAATAGATTTGTGAACTTATGTACTAATCAAAAAATTGGGCTATAATGAGCTAAATGATACTGTCATGATGTGCAAGCCAAGGAGCATGTAAAGCAAGCATGCTTTTTGTTCAAGTTGTGAAAGAAAGCATCAACAATTTGGTCCTTGAACCAACAGATGGGGCTAAAATGATCTAAATGGTTCAATTTTGGAAAGGATATATCTCAGGTTGAAGCCTTACAAGGAAAGTTAGCGACATGAAGCTAATAAAGTGAGTAATGGCTGACTGACATTCACAGAACTAATAGGAAATAAGCTCTTCATAAACAGAGTATGCACAAACAATAGTGACATGCATGACGAGTTACCTGACACAAAACTACATGCATATGCTAATTCAGTAATTCACCAAAGAGAGTGGACCACCAGGCTATAAAATCACAATAGCAATGTCTAACAGAAAAGCGCATTAGTGTTTAGTATCCCTTGCTAGACCCTAATATGTACATTGATGAGGTTGACCACCTTTGCAAAGTCGACCCAGATAGCTGACCCATACTTGGTAGCCGACTTGGGTCGGGTAGGCTTGGCCAAACTGACACCCATGCTTTGGGGAGAACCGGTTGCCAATCTGATAACTATGGGTTGGGATGAACCAGTTGCCAATCTAACCCCACTGGATGGGGAATACTAGCCAATCTAACACTGCTTGAGGAGGCCAAGCCATAGTCTGGGCTGGGGAGCCCAGTCTTCCAACATATGGGGTAATAGCAACACCAGCTGGGACGCACAAATGGGGTAATAGTAAATGGCTAGGATGCACGGATGGGGTAATAAAAACTCTAGTTAGGATGCTCCTCTAGAGCAGATGAGCTGACATGGATGGAGCACAAACCATTATTGCACACCAAATAACTTTCATGGTAGTGGATCACCCAAAATTAAAATTGGGACCAGTAGGAAGTGGATCTGGGCCACATGTCATCTAGTACTCGAAGGAAGCCAATCGCCGGTGGCGGCGACAGTGGCATGAATTGGAGTGGTGGCTATGGCAATAGGAACAATAACTACCAAGAGAAGTGAATGTGAGATAATCCTTTCCACTTTATAAAATATCACTTCATATTGTTTTATCTAGGCTCTGAAGAACTAATTTTTTTTGAGGTAACAAGAATTAGAATCTTCATGAGGGGCTTCCTACATGAATCTTTCGTGATCTTTCTCAATGGACTTACCTGAAAGTGTCAAACAAGGTGAATCACTGTACGAACAGTGTATCAAGCATAAGTTGAAAGAGAGGTGCATGATGAGGAAAATACATATATACATATATTCTGGGCATATAAGCATATATCAAGCTTATCCGTTTTCCCATATCATTGGAAAGCTTCCTCTTTCTGCACATGTGTAAAATAGTGATGAACCAACAATGTAGATAAAATAAATGAACTAGAGGGGATGAGGAAGTCAGAATAGTATATCATGGACATTTAAATTATAGACATGTCAAGGTTTAGGACTCGCAAGCCTCCATGTCTCCTCCCCACACGAGGGACTCCAGTGAGCTGCCTCTTTCCCTCTCCTCCCCTCTTCTGCTACACTACGGCCAGAGCTGGCCGCCTGCAAGGCCATGTGGCTCACTAGGATGGTGGCGGAGGGCCCCCTCTCATTTTCGGCGGTGTGGTGGCATGGACTGCGGTGCGTTGGCGGCATGGCCTCGCTCGAGGTGTGTGGAGCTTAGTGGGGCTGCCTGGCCGTGGCTACGGGTGGCATCGACCTGAGCTCAGGCTAGCATAGGGGCCTGTAGTGGCGGTATCTCCTTCTCTTCCCTTTTACTGTGTCGTTCCTCCTTGCGTGCAATGCTGCTGGCATTGGCCTAGGCTGCTTCAGGGCTGGGGTGGCCAGATCCGGTGCTCTAGTAGCCGGATCTAGCACTACCAGGTTAGTCGAGGGGTGTCATCAATGGTGGCGCCCATGGTTGTACTATGAATCCCTCAAAACACAAGAAGCACGACAAGCCCCCCATCAGGCATGATACCACATCCTTGTGCTTGATCCGCGTGGTTGGCACGTCGTTCAATTAACACTTCTTCCTATTTCTCTGGCCTGGCCACACTGTGGGAGGTCATTGTCAGAGTTGGACTCATCCAACATGTATTGCAACCCAAGTTATTAGGACCGGACCGGATATCGAAGTGGTGAGGCTATCGGTTCACTAGTTCACTGGTTCAACTATTAGAACCGGTTAAGCCGTCGGTTCGATTATTTTGGACCGGATGAATTGAACTGGCCATAAATACTTTAAATCGGTGTAATATAATGTCATATATATTAGGTAATTAGCAACACATGGTTATCATATATACAAATAAGCTAAAGAACATATTTATATAACCATCTTTGAAGTAATCTAGCCACCATTCCACAACAGCTACTCCAAAATCAATATGTGTATGTTGACGATTCTTAACTCAAATAATCTTTTTTTTTTGCAAAAACTTAACTCAAATAATCTGATTGTAAAAAAGCAATAAATGACAACATTTAATAATGCATCGTAGAGACTGTAATTTAACAGGTTATACCCTTAAAAGAATTAACATGTTCTAAAATGGACTTAAATAGTAATTAAATATTTACTGTTGAAAATAATCTCAAATATGCTGAGATAAAGTGTACCAGAGATCGTCAAGATCATCAAAATAGACACTAGTGTATTATTTACGTATTTTAGAGCTGGAATGAAAAAGATAACTGTTCGCTTGAGCCGAATCTGTCAGCCATCCAGCAGTGTTTTTCTCTCACAACAAATCAGCCAACGGTACTTTCTGCCATGGCTTATCAGCCAAACGAAAAGAATGGAGCAGCGCCTAGCAGCAAGTATTGTATGCATGCACATGCCGTGCTCAAACACGCAGGCGGCAGCAGTAGACAGACACACAAACACGCAGGCGGCGGTAGCAGACACACCAGGGCCTAGCACCAGTTGCACAAGCAGGAGGCAGCAGCACGTGCAGTCGCGCACCATCGGACAAGATTCCCAGGCCGGAACGGTTCGGACAGAACCAGCCGGTTCACCTGTTCTATAAAAAACCGCAGGTTCACCCAATTTTTACCGGTCCAATTGTATGTACGGTCCTTTAAGTGAACCGGGACCGCTATAATCTCTGATTTGGTCTTTTACCGGTCGAACCGCCGGTCCGGTCCGGTCCCAATAACTAGGATTGCAACTACCGTTTATCCAGCCACACGCGCAACTGCTCCACAGGTTTGCTCATCGTTGCCATGGTATTCAAGGTATTCATTGAATACCCATTATTTTTAATGATCAATGGTATTTAAAGGTACAACCAATTATATATGTTAAAAACAAGGGTTGAATCAATCCATTTGTTTACCTTTTGAAAATTTGAATACGCATTCTTGAAATCTTGGGCCTGCCTCTGGTGGTCGCGCTAAGCTATATAGGATCATCGAGACCCGATGGTGAGTGAGCAATAAGCAACGCCACTCTGGTACCTAGATGCCCCCGCCAAGCTCTTGCTGCATCTCTAGTGCCACCGCTGCTACCTGATCTGAGATGGCTAGGATTTGGTGGTGGGTTTGCGGTGCAGTGGTGAGGCACCATTTATAGCGACACCAAGGTTATGTCAGGTGCTGTGTGGAGGAAGTGTGGCAGATTTGGAAGGTGGTGACAAGATGGCGGTCAACGTGACCTGTGGGGTGGAGGCTTGGAGGTGGTGGTGTTCGGCATGATGACCGGCAGAAGCTTGAGGGCTGCAAGGGAACTAGTAACGTCCACGACTGCGTAGGAAGAGCAAGGATGACAGCAAGGTCTTGCAATTTGTACCTTTTGCTACGTCCAACAATTGAATCACTGTGCAAAAAGCAAGTATTTGTGGACTTGTTTGGAAACAAAAAAAATTGTTGTAAAATATGTTTTCTTCTGGTATCCACTTGATTATAAAAGAGGGATATATATAATGCTACTAGGTATGATAATGTAATCATTGTACATGCCGCAATGGGGAGTAAGGTGATCAGCGAATCATCGAACCTCAGAAGAAAAATCTCATATCTCCATTGTTCCCGTGGTTTGCATATTCAACAATTACTCTTTACTTTGTGCAATCTCATGCCTGTGTGGTTGTTTTGCTCACTTGCTTGTTTGCCTCAAGTAGTTTTTGTAGTTGTTTGAGTAGTTGCTAGTTCTAGTGGTAGCTTGTTGTTTACCATGCTAACTAGAATTGTGTAGGAGCTTGTCTTGGTTTTGACACTCTTTTCTGCTTCTCTTCTTGCTTTGAGACATTTAAGTGTCAAGATTCATGGAAAGGAATGTTGCGTCCAGGTTAGAGAGAAGACAAATAGAATTAAGTAGCAGAAATCCTTCTGGGACAATATGATTTTTCTCAATGTAGGGCCATTGATTTTTTGAGGACGTTTTCGTGTCCAGATACCTGTAATGTGGTATCCGGTGAGAAAATCGAAATACCTCAACTGAAGGTATATGAAATGGGGATTTATCCTTGGCTGCCACAAGTAAGGCCTTGTTTAGTTCACTCCAAAATCCAAAAACTGTTCAAGATTCTCCATCAAATCGAATCTTGTAGCACATGCATGGAGCATTAAATATAGATTAAAAAAATAACTAATTTTACATTTTGCCTATAATTTATGAGACAAATCTTTTGAGCCTAGTTAGTCCATGATTGGACAATAATTGTCAAATACAAACGAAAGTGCTACAATAGCCAAACCCAACATTTTTCGCCAACTAAACAAGGCCTAAGCCACGAAAGCCCTTAATCCTGATGAGTGGGATAACATTGGAGCTATCATTGTCTGACATGTCTGACAGTACTTCCACAACTTCATACTCATAGGACCTGTTCTTATCTGCATCTGAGCTTCAATGCTTACTCCATCCCTTGTAAAGAGCCCATACCTCACCCCTTAGGGGATATATTTCATACACCATCATTTTGTTTTTTGCAGAACCTTTTTTACCTGAAACTCTTTTCACATAGATTTGCTTCCCTTCAACTGTATGAGATGTTTATTTTGCTAGACACATGATTTTGAGACTATTGCCTGTCAGCACTAGTGATGCCACCCTCTAATATTTGATTACAGTTCAAGTTTTTTTTCCATCAGAGTTATTCTGGCTAATTTTGCCATCAACATGTTGCTTTGTCCTGTCAGACCTACCAAGATTGTAGGATCCTGACCCTGGCATATAGTTGATGCTTGCTCTCTGGCCAGCTTATTTAATTGGTCAACAACTTTTGAGTCAGCAGTATCTGCCATTGATCTTCCAACAATATGTTCTTATCTGTCTCTGTTATTCTAATTTTCCCCAGTACCATCTCAGGCCTGTTAGATTTCTTCACACCACCTGCACTCCAATGTCCTTCTTTGTATGCACAGGAGGACTTGACAGGGTGACCTTGTTCACAGGGAGTATTATGCTGTTGCTCTTGGAACATGCTTTCAGGAACTTGAGAATCACTAATCACGCTTGATAAAGTGGGCATGGGCTCCTCTGGTTTCTTCTTATTAGCTTCCTTTGGCACATTTTGTGATCCATTATCTTCCTTTACGAGTCATGTTCTAACATTGGTGCTTCCCAATCCTATACACGGTATGCAGTGAATTTCTTGTTGCATGTCTGACAGACGACCACTCAGTTCAGGACTTTTTTGATGTACTGGAACCAATATTTACAATGTGGGCAGTTCTCCAAAATGTTGGACTAGATCCAGACACACTCCCTGTATTTGCATCAGTTTTGTTTGATGGTTTCTTGTTATTAGCTTCCTTTAGCACATTTTGTGATCCATACATCAGTCATGTTCAGTTCGCTTTGCTGGATAGGACAGAATATGCAGCCACCAACTTGAATGCATCTTGAGCACCAGGAAAACTATTTTACCTGGATGAGTTGAAAGTGCAATTTTGCAATATTGCTTGGATATCATGGTTTCATCTGCTGTTTCTTCCACTTGAAGTGTTCCGTACAAGTCTTTCTCACCACCCACAATAGATTCTGCCACACAGAGTATATCACAGATGATTCACAACTGGGACATATTCTCGGCCAGCTCTGGACTAAGCTCTTGAGCTTGAAGTATAATTATTTGTTGGGTATGACGGAAATCATTCTTCTCCATCTTCACTACAGCAATTTTCTTGGCCTTGGAGGCCTCTTCTCTATTGTGGTCGCTTATATTCTCCATAAATACATAACACAATGGCCTCACAAAAAGTGCTATCAGATGGAATTTATCGTGCCTGTTTCTCAATCAATATTTATGCCAAAGTATCCTTAGTGCATCTGGCCCTGAAAACTTAAAAAGAAATGACTGTTAGTAATTCAGGACGTGACCTTAGATCAGTATGAGGAACGAAGAATAGTAGTGCACAACTAAAGGAATGGTAAAAAGACATTTTAGTAAAACGATTTATTCAATAGGAAAGCTAGAATGAAAGAAGCCAAGTTTCTAATATGAAACAGTTCACTACATTCTTTGTTCTATCAATACTAGAAATAACACTTAATATTCTATAAGAAAGACACCATGGTTGGCCATTGAAAATTTTTCATATACATGCACAACGAATTAAGGTTTTGAGCTCTTGGTTTGTTTATATACATGGTCAAAAATATGAATAATCTTCTGGATTTATTTCTTTCCCAAATAAATGAAGAACTTCTAGCTATGCAATTCAATGTAATTAAGGGCAGAGGTCAATCCAAATGCTGGGTATAAATTTTATAGTTATCTATATGCATGTGTGATCGATAATAGTTCTAAGTATAAGATAGTAGAGTACTAGAGTGTACAATGTACCTCACGAAGTATCTTACCAACTGTTCAGCCAACTAATGCAATGATACTATACATCCTATATACAGTAAATAGCTAGCATACCTTTCGACACACTTAATATAATGACATGTCATTACTAAGCCATGGTACTTGAATATATGACACAAGATGAGAAAAGTCTTGAGACATTGGCATCAAAAAAGGAAATTAAAAGAATGAGTATGGACGGAAAACTTACAGCACGAGTAAGGAGAGAACAATCCTTTCCACTTTATAAAGTATCACTTCATAATGTTTGATCCAGGCTCTGAAGAACTAGAGTTTTTTTTGAGGGAACAAGAACTAGAATCTTCATGAAGGGCTTCGTGCATTTCAATATCAATAATGTTTCTCCATCACTGTCAATGGACTTACCTGAAAGTGACAAACAAGGTGAATTGTTATACCAACAGTATATCAAGCTTAGCATAAGTTGAAAGAGAAGTGCATGATGTTGCAAAGACATAAGCTTATATTAAGCTTATCTGTTTTCCCACATCATTGGAAAGCTTCTTCTTTCCGCCCATGTAAAATAGTGATGAACCAACAATGTAGAGATCAAAAAAGAATGAACCAGATAGATGAACATGAGGTGATCAGGAAGTCAGAATAGTCTATCATGGTCATTTAAATTAAAGACAAGTCATGATTTAGCAGCATGCCAGCATCTCATACCTGAACTCAGCCCCAACAAGAACACTGAGAGAAAACATGTATACTACGAATTGCCCCAAAACACGTAGCATGGCAAACCCCCCATCAGGCATGAACATCACATCCTCACGCTCGATCCACTCGTCAGATGTGTCGTTGTGTTGATGGTTCTTCCCCTTTCTATCCCTGCCCCACGGTGGGAGGTCGTCATCCATTACTATTATAGCAGTTTTGGCACACGGGCAAAAACGTTTTTCGGAGACAGGCAAAAACATTTTTCGAAGGCGGGCAACCAGTCTGCCTCCGCCAAATCATTTGGGTAAATGAGGATTATTAGAGGCAGACGTATGCTCACCTATGTTTATGAATTAAAAAAATTTAAAAATAGCAAGCCCATCGGTTGCTGCCGAGCCCATCCATAGGGCCCGATGAGCCTATTGACACACTACCGTTAGCGCTAGATCCGCCATGGCGGCGCTAGATCCGTGAGACCGCTGCCGTCACAGAGGCCCACGTGTGGGCCATTGCTGAGAGGGCCACGCTCGCTGGATCCATTGCTGGTGTGGCCCTGCAGTGGCCATCAAGATCTAGGTGGCCACCATCCCTGACGCCACGCCACATTTGACCGCTCTGCTTATCTAGCAGCACAAGCATCCTCTCCACAAGGCCGCTCATCATCGCCTAGGGGTTTTCAAGGGTATTCATTGATTACCTTTTTTTTACCGATGAATGGTATTTCAACGTACAATCAATCATATGTGGTAAAAAATAAGACTAAATCAATCAAATCTTTTTTTACCTTTTGAAATTTTGAATACATGTTCTTTGAGTCTTGGGCCAGCCAAGATCTCGTTCTACCTCTAGCGTCACCGCTGCCTGATCCGCCGCTGTAGCCCCAAAACGATGTGGAGACGAGGTGAGGGTGCTTGAACTACCACCGTCGGAGTCAGATCCGGGGGCGAGGGCACCACTGGTGCTTGTCGCCTCTTGGATCAGGGTGGCGCTGCTTGGGGCCACAGGGCGAGGGAGTCAATCCACCATTGTTACCACCCTCGCCTTACACGCCACCACATGGGGGCTAGCGGGGAGGGCACCACTGCTTGGTGACCGGAGGAGGCGTCGCGGCTTGGGGTTCTCGCCTTCAAGGGGCGGGCGAGCAAGCCGAGAGCCGAATCTCTCGCCGTTGCGGTCTCACGAAGTGCAAGAGGCGGCGAACCGGTGGCAGAGGAAGAGAGATAGAGTGTGGCGATAGGGTTTGGAGAGCTGCTTTTATACGTCCATGGCATAACCCGCCCGCTTTTGGGCCAGTTGAAAGGCCAACGCAGCCCAAGCCCAAGTTGGCTGCACATTTCATTCTCCAACGCTCGTCAAAATGATTTTTTTGTCGGAAATCTTTGTATGTTCTTTGTTGGTTCCATCAGTAGCTGAAAAACGATAGGGAAACATATGTATTCTGTGGGTCTCAGTATTTTTCTGTGAGGCGAGCAACCAGTTTGCCTCAACCAAATTATCTGGGTAAATCAGGATTAATAGAGCCCGACCTATGCTCACCTGTACTAATGAATTAAAAAACAATGAGCCCATTGATTAGCTCGCTGAGCCCATTGACGAGCTGTCACTGCTCGCTGAATCTGCTGTGGCGCTGCTAGATACAGTCATCCCCCGCCGTTCGCGAGGCCCACACTCACTAGATCCAGGGCCGGTACGGTGTGGCCTGGCGCGTGCGCCATCACTGGATCTAGGTGGCTGCCAGACCTGACGCCGCGCTGCAGTTGACCGCTCCGCTTATCTGGCTGAGCACGTAGCCACTCCACAAGGCTGCCCATCATCAATCAGGGGTTTTCAAGGGTATTCATTCAATATCCATTATTTTTAATGATCAATGGTATTTAAAGGTACAATCAATGGTACATGTTAAAAACAAGGGTTGAAAAAATCCAGTTGTTTACCTTTTCAAATTCTGAGTGCATGTTCTTGGAATCTTGGGCCCGCCACTGGTTGCGCTAAGCTACAGGATCGTCTAAACTCAGCAGTGAGCAAGCAAGCCGCGCCACACTGATACCTAGTTGCCTCCTCCAAACTCTGGCTCCACCTCTAGTGCCACGGCCACTGCCTGATCTGAGAGGGCTAGCGTTTGGTGGTGGGTTTGAGGTGCGACGGTGAGGTGTCATCTATAGTGGCACGAGCAACTCCAACAATTTGTCAAAAGGCTTTGGTATCCTAGTTTTTTTTGGTAAAAGAAGAAAAAAACAACTCCAACCGTTTGGCAAAGGAGGTTGACATCTTTGGCAAGTTGGCAAAAATCACACTTCGACGCGCATATATGCGCGCTCCTCATCCGCGCGGATTCAGGCTACCGCCCGCATGAAGTGCCTCCTCGTCTGATCGACGCGACGTATTCTGCTCGACATGACTCCTCGTCTGGTCGACGCAACATGAGACTGGTCGACTAGCGAATAGTATATGTTTCTCTGATATGCTTCGTACTAGTGCATCCTGTATGCGCTGCTTTTGAAAAAAAAATGCAGTGCCTTTTCAAAACCGGACAATCTGCAACCGTTTCAGATGGCAACAAGTGTATCGTTGAGTTCCTGTTTTGTTTGAAATAAACAAATACACTGATTACACACTTGATTATTGTATGATTTTGTATTTGATTGTTCATCGAAGATAGCATTGAAATAAACAATGCCCAATTTTGATTTTACCAAGTAAATTATGGCAAACTATTGGAGATTAACCTATTTTTCCTTTGGCATAACATTTGGGGAGTTGCCAAACTCTAAGGTTTGGGAAACAAAAAATCCCAAACTGTTGGAGAGGTGTGAGAAAGTGTGGCAAATTTGGAAGTTGGCGGGGAGTGGGCGGTCAACATGACCTGTGAGGTGGAGGCGAGGTGGTGGTTTTCGACACGATGACAGGTGGAGGCACGAGGGATGCAAGGGAACTAGTAACGTCCACTGCCGCACAGGAAGAGCAAGGACGATAGGAAGGTCTCGCAATTTGAACCTTCTGCTACATCCAAATTGAATCACTGTGCAAAAAGTAAGTATCTGCTGACTTGTTTGGAAACAAAAAAAAAA